>Ga0206682_10000221_pt1 | contig 59881 bp, 52 predicted proteins | sample M240m12015metaG_FD_155444 | JGI IMG/M metagenome (GOLD analysis project Ga0206682, IMG submission 155444) | Ammonia-oxidizing marine archaeal communities from Monterey Bay, California, United States - M2 40m 12015 | ecosystem: Environmental > Aquatic > Marine > Intertidal zone | place: USA... | reverse complement strand
TTCAGCAAATGTTAGTAGAAATACTACTACTAATTATAATACTAGCCGAATCACTACATACACTGGCAGTGCTACAACTTCTTGGTCTGATAGCAGGAATACTACTAACTCTAGAAATACTACCAGTTCTTGGACTACATCCTGGCAAGTATTTGTAAGAAATTCTATACCTACTGCATCTACCTCATGGTCTACATCTTACACTACAAACTGGACTGCAACCGTTATATCTCCTATATATGGACAAGAGTGTCGCAATACAGATAGGACGACACCTGAGCCGGTTGTCAATACCATATGTAGAAACACTGATGTATTTGTAAATACTTCGGTTACTGGTTCAGCATATGGTTGTTATACATACAATACAAATGGAACATTGAACACAGCCGATTCCCTTCCTGCAGGATGTAGTTGTCCTACGTTTACTGGCCCGTTCTACACTACCGGATTCTATCCTGTAATGGGATACATAGACACTATGAATAACGGTGGGGGATGTCAGGAAGACAATAGAGGACTAGGTGAATGTACTTTATATACTGCAGTCTATATTCAACAAGAGTGCTATAACTGTGATACTGTATGTGCAACATCATATAACTGTACATACTCTACTTGTTGGCCGGTTGCAAGTAGCCAAAATACTACTACTACTTATCCAACTTGCTGGAATACAGTGATCGGAAATACATCTAGTAGCGTTAATACCAGCAGAATTACTAGTAGAAATACTAACAGAAGTACTGCGACTGGTCCAGCAGTGCCAGTGTACACTAATTATTCTAGAAACACTTCAACTACGTTTAGTACTGCATGGAATGATGTAACTTCGTGGGCTGGTAGTAGAATTACTGAGACTGAATATCAAGGTACTACTACATGGTCAACTAGCCATCTTACAAGTACTTCATGGGGTAACACTTATAGTACCATTTGGACAACAAACCACATTACTGTCACAAACTGGGATGTTAACACTATTTGGGGCGAAAGTAGAAATACTGCTACCAATTGGGATGTTACCACTAGTTGGGACGAAAGTAGAAATACTGACACAAACTGGTATGTTAACACTATTTGGGGCGAAAGTAGAAATACTGCTACCAATTGGGATGTTACCACTAGTTGGGACGAAAATAGAAATACTGCTACTGATTGGGATGTTACCACTAGTTGGGACGAAAGTAGAAATACTGCTACTGATTGGAATAGTATTATTGTCACTACCTGGGACGAAAATAGAAATACTGACACACAGGTCAATACAAATAGGATAACCAGTACAACGTGGACAGGAAGCAACGTCACTAACTGGAATACCTCAAATGTAACTTCTACAACAAATTCTGGTTCTAGAAATACCAGCACGTCATGGAACACTAATGCTACAACTTCTTGGACTACATTAGAATCTCAAAATACTGAAATTTCTACTAGTAGAACCACAAATTGGATAACCGAATAAATTGGAGAGATACAAATGTTATATGTTAAAGTAAATTTAGAAACTAATGAAGTAATAGAGTTTCCTATTTATGAAAATGACCTAAGAGAAAAACATCTTAGTGGTACTACTTTACCAAACGTTATTACTGATTTCTCTTTAGTAGGCACTCCCTATAGATGCGTTTTGCCTTTGCCTATAGATGATGTTGCGTTAGTGCCTACGTACACTCATTCAATAGAAGCCATCTCAGCAGTATATAATGAGGACACAGGCGCATTTGATCGAGTATATGGTTTAGTTGAAGTAATACCAGAAAAGCGTGAAGTTAGAAAGAATTTCAGACTAAACGAATTAAGAAAAAAAAGAAACGCAGCATTTGTAAAATTAGATGCTAAATTTGCTCGCCATGCAAGTCAGGTGAGGCTCGGTGTTACACCTACTGATAATATTGCAGACTTAGATGCTAAAGCGGAATCTTTTAGAAATGTGACTGAACTTGAAAATATATGGGGCATAAGAGATTCTGTATTTTTTGAAGTATAAATAATTTTTTTATTAATGAGAGTGTATGATGGATCTTAAATTGTATAATGATGTTAGTACTCGCCCTACTGACTTGAATGAAAACGACCTAAAGCCAAAAGAAGAAAAAGAACCAACACCTAGACTGGCAGAAAATAAGATGTCAGATAGGTTCAATGAAAGAAAAAAAATTGGTCCATATGCTTCTAGATCAATGAGAAATAAATGGGCAGTAGAAAATGAAGAATTAATTATTTCTCTTTCTCCGTGGCCAATTACATACGATGTAGGATCAGTTCAAGATAATAATTTTAGCGAGTTTACATATACAGAATTTGCCGGTGGTGGAATCTGGGTTACTACTCAGTCCAGAGAAGTAAATTGTCGTCTAATTGACTTTGCATCAAAAATAGATTCAGGCAAAGAAGGCGAAGAACTATTTCAAAAATTTGTATCCTCGTTTTCAGATAAATACGAACTCGATGAACTAGAAGAAAAATACAAAGACATCAAGCATGCGGTATTTCTCCCTGGACACAATCTTCTTGATTTAGTAGACACAGCATCTCTCGAAAAACTTTTACTAGAAGAAGACGATGTTGTAGTAAAACCTCACCCTTTAACTCACACTAACGCTCTGAAAATGGTTAGCCAAAAGTGTGGTTGGCAAAAAGTATTGCCTAAAAATGTTTCTGGTGCTAAGTTACTTGAACAATGCGAAACAGTATATAGCACTACCGCATCTGAAATGATTATTACAGGCGCTGCATTGGGCAAAACTGTATATGATATATCCTTGTGGAACTCATCAGGAGCTGGTGTGTATCAGCCTTTTCATCGTATAATCACATATATACAAAAGAGAGAAGGCAAAGAAGCAGCGAAGAAAGCAATCGCTAACATATTAGCATGTCCTTGGTCAGGCGTAGTGTTTGAGTTTATGCCAGATTATGAAGAAAGACTGAAATTGTATTTTGATAAGGCACTTGAACTACGAGAACTATATCGACCACTATCAATGGGACGGGGCATCATTGATAAGAAGGTACAGAAAAAATGAAACCAGAGCATCAAGAAAGAGCAAAAATATGCAATGAGTGTGAACATCTCAATAAACTGTTAAGCCAATGCCGCAAATGCGGCTGTTGGATGCCAGCTAAAACCAGGCTCAATTGGGCAGAATGTCCTATTGGTAAATGGGGCAAGATAATTCCTTCGAAAGAAGTTTCTTAGACATCTTGTATTCCTGTTATAAATAAAGAAAACAATTCTTTACGCAGGAAAAGAAATGGGTGATATGGCAGACAGGGTAGGCAGGGTGCTTGATCAATCCTCCTCGGCAAAAGTAAATCAAGATGAGCGCAATAAAACAATTGCGGAAGAAGCGAAAAAAATTGCCGAACGAGATGCTAGAGACCGAGACCTGGCGTCAGCTTTTATATTCAGTAGTCCAACTGTTCTCGAATATCCTAAGCGAGTGGGCGATGACGATTATCAACCTCACAGTGTTCGATTCTTCATCAACGCAAGGTCAAACAGTCGAGTAGCCGAGCAAACCAACATTTCTTTGCAGTCAAATGGGCGTGATTGGGCCGGCCCAGTAAGATCTCTGGAGACAGTAGATTCTACCTCTGAAAATAGAGTGACTGCTGATCAAGCAAAAACTCTCGCAAAAGGAGCAGGAGGAGTTGCTGGATTTCTCTTGGGTTCAGGTGCAGGTGCCAGTATTGCTGGTCTTACAGGCAACGCATCAAAATTAGGAAAGGCTTTAGCATCTATTGCAGGAGGCGGCACGGTCGCTTTTGCAGGAGTAACACTTGCAGAATCTGTTATAGAAACAGTCACCAAAGTCAGAACTCTAGGAGTAATAGAACTTCACGTTGCAGCTCCTCCTGTTGCTCAATATTCAGCAAACTGGGAAAACAAAGAACTCGGTGCATTAGCCGGCGCAGGAGAGTTGCTCGATAAAGAAGGTCTTTTGAGTACTGCTGGCGGTGTTGGTGACCTTGTTGCTAGAGGGGCAATAAAAGCTGCGGCTTCATTGCCATCTGGTTTGGGTATTACGGGCGAAATAGGAGCATCTCTTGACTTAGCATCTGGTAAAGTGGCTAATCCATATAAAGAGCAACTATTCTCTAACATGGGCTTTAGACAGTTCGCATTCAACTATAAGTTTGTTCCTAGAAATGAAACGGAATACAATGAAGTACAAAGAATAATCCGACTTTTTAAATATCACATGCATCCAGAGAATGATCCTACCGGTCTATTCTTAGAATATCCATCAGAATTTAATATACAGTATATGTACAAAGGAGAAGAAAATACACATCTAAGTAAAATTTCTTCTTGTGCGCTAACAGATATAAAAATAACATACGGCAATCAAGACGCATTTACTACATTTAAAGGCACGAGAGGTGCACCAGCAGAAATAAACATGCAGTTGGCGTTCACAGAACTTGAAACCCTAACTAATGATAGAATAGCGGAAGGTTACTAATGTTTTTTAAAGCGATGCCAAAAATTTCGTACAAAGCAAACGGCGAAACTATTAATACGAAAGACATCTTTCAGCGAGTAGGTCTTGATAGAAAACTAACTAGTCGAGCAGCACTAGAGGCTTACTATGTTAAAAACGGAGAAACTCCTGATATAATAGCCAATAATCTTTATGGATCTTCTAACTACCATTGGATTCTTTTGACCGTAAACGATATTGTCAACGTACACGAAGAGTGGCCAAAAAGACAAGAAGAAATTTTTGCATATACAGAATCTAAACATGGTGTTGGCAATTCTGGTAAAGACCATCACTATCGCCTAGCAGATGATATAACAATTATAGTTGATTATGATGCGGTAGGTATTGCTAACGGTAGCATAGAAGCAGTTTCAAATATAGACTATGAAGTTGATGAGAACGAAAAAAAGAGACAGATATTAATACTAAGAAATGACTTTTTAGCTGGTTTCATAAACAAATACAAAAGTTTAATGGATCAGTAATATGGATTCCTCGTCTGAATCACTAATACATGCAGGTGATTATAAAATAGAGCAATTGCTTATCACTAGTCCTAGCACTGAAGCAACTGCCGACATCACTGACTTTATGATGGAAATAAATCTTTACGAAGATTTATTTTCTTTTTGCATGACTGGAAATGTTATCCTTGCTGATGCTGCAAACTTGATATCAAACTTGCCTATCGTTGGCAATGAATTTATTACAGTGAAATTCAGAACACCCACTCTTGAGGATTCACCTGAAAACGTAATACAGAAAACATTTCAAGTATATGCAATATACGATAGAATTCTAAACGATGACAGATCTCAGTTTTACAACATATCTTTCATATCTCCTGAAGGGTATGAAAACCAGACTACAGTTGTGGGCAAATCTTATAATGATTCTACTGATGCAGTAGTCAAAAAAATATATGAGGAATATATCGAAGTTGATAGGCCTTTGATAATATTTGATACTCCACACGTAAGCAGAATAAAATACACTTCAAATTACTGGTCTCCTTTTAAGAATATGAACTTTGTCGCCAAGCGAGCAAAAGGCAGCACTCTCAACGGTTCTGATTACTTATTCTTTGAGACAAATAAATCATTTTATTTTGCAAGTATTGAGTCTTTGATTGATGCTCAGATAAAAGGTGGAATTTTTGATGAGTATGTATTAGAAAGAAATGGTGCAAAAATGCCACGAAGGATCAATCCATCTCTAACATATGTAGGCAATCAGTTTCCTTCTTCAATGACAGCAATTGAGAATTTAAAACTTCTAACTAGTATCGATACTCTTGATGGTAATAACAGAGGCGCATTTGCTTCAACGATAGCCGGGTATGATTTCTATACAAAGAAGATTGTTCGTAGTGATTTTGATTTTATTGAAAACATGGATAAATTTCAAAAAACTGGACCTACTAATATATTGCCACCGAATCTTAAAAGAAATGCTCTATCTAACAAGACATACTATTCACAGAATACTGGTCTATACAATGATTTTGGACTAACAGATGAAGAAGATTTGCCTGCGGGATCAACAGCTCAGACTATTGTAGATAGAATAAGTAATAGAAAAAGTTATTTGAATTCCTTTGAAAATTACAAGTTTGAAGCGACTTTACCTGGCAGAACTGATATCAATGTTGGGCATGTAATAAGTCTGTTGTATCCATCTGCTGAAGCTCCAACTGCTGGATCTACTAGTACTGTTTTGGATCCTATGCTATCAGGACTGTACATAATATCAGCTATACATCACAAATTCAATGCAGACAGACATATTATGACAGTTGAAATGATTAAGAATGGGCTCTCTGATTCACCGGATAGTGTTGATATGAGTGGAGAAGAATAATATGTATCCTAAGTTTAATTGGTGGGTAGGTATTGTTGAAGATCGAGCAGATCCTGCTATGCTCGGCAGATGCCGTGTACGAATAATAGGATATCATACTGAAGATAAAAATGAACTACCAACAGTAGACTTGCCTTGGGCAGTACCTGTAACGCCTACAACCTCTCCAGGAATATCAGGTATAGGTGAGACTCCATCATTTGTTCAAGGTACTACTGTTCTTGGATTTTTTAGTGATGGAGAAGACGAACAACTCCCTATTATTATAGGAACTTTGCCAGGTAAGCCAAGAAATAAAAGAGACAAAGACATTGGCTTTTCTGATCCTTCTGGCAAGTATCCAAGAAGTGAAGTTGGCACAGGTCTCAACGGACTTCAAGAATCTGATTTATCTAGACTAGCAAGAAATGCGATTGCAGAAGGTCATGTAAGCCTAGCAAACAAAAGAGCAGCGAGACAAGAAGCGATTCCACGTGCAGCAGCTCCTCATGTTGAATCTGTTGCATCTGACATACCAGGAGCAGTATACGATAGAGAAGTGTGGGAAGAGCCACATCCTAGATTTGGTGATGCTAGTTATACCTATAATTCGTCAAATCAACAGCCAAATTTTGATAATAAATGTTCTGTTTATCCTTACAACAAAGTGAATGAGACAGAAGGCGGTCACGTATTTGAGATAGATGACACACCGAACAATGAAAGAATACACGAATACCATACTGCTGGAACATTCTATGAAATTCAGGCAGACGGCTCAAAGATCACCAAAGTCGTAGGTGATGAATACGAGATAACACTAAAAGACAAAAAAGTTTATATCAAAGGGTCGTGTGATGTCACTATCGGCGGCGATGCACGAATGCTCGTAACTGGAGACATGTATCAAGAAATTGGCGGCAACTTATTCACTACAGTAGCAGGTAATAGAGTTACTAAGGTTATAGGCAATGATTTAACTGAAGTATTGTCTGGACAAAATTCTTCTATCAAGAGAGATCAAGCACTCCGAGTTGGTGGCAGTAAAACAGATTCTGTTATCAAAGACAGTACTACTACCGTTGGAGGCAATTCTTTTGCAACGATAGGAGGAAATGTGACAAGCATATCAGTAGGTTCAACTTCGCACACATCAATTTTAGGATATAAGGTCATGAGTACTACTGGCAATGTCAGTATGAATGCTCCTGTTGGTGATTTCAAAGCATTGAGTTTGAATATGTCATTGTCTGCTGCATTGAATCAAACAGTAACTGCTGCGGTACAATTAGTTGAAGCAAGCACAGTACAGACATTATCTGCTGTTGCGTCACAGATGATTACAACGCCTCTACAGACAATTGTTGCAGCTTCTAGAAATATTACAGGAGTTACTTCACACACTGGAGCATACACTATAACAGGTAACTTAACTGTAGTAGGAACTGCATCAGGAACAATAGTAAGACAAGGTAGCATTATTCTCGGTACCCACAAACATACTGTTGGAGGATCAGCGGCTCCTCTAACAGGCACACCTGCACCATAAGGAGTAAAATATGAGTTGTGGAGCAACTGAAAAGTTAGTAGAACTGACTCAATCTATCGGCAGTACTAATGATATAATAGACAAGCTAATTGATAAAATACCAATTACTCCTGCTCAAAATCAGTCAATTGCAGATGCCGCTGCTATTATAGCTATGGCATCTGATGCAGCCGCTATACAAGAGTTGGTAACAAGTAAATTGAAAGAATATTTGCCAGAGATTGAGATACCAGAAGAAATAAAAGGACTACAATCTGATATTCAAAGTTTTGCTTCTGATATTTTAAACGCAAAACTTGCAGCAGATGACATTGCGAATGAAGTCAAAAATCTTTCGACAAAATATTCAGGATTAAATTTAGGTGATATTGATATTCAAAAAATTCCACAACTACTTAAAGATGGTGCTCTCGATTTAAATAATCTATGTCAGAAGATACCGAACTTTGAAGAAGACGGCGCCGGCTTAGTTCTTAAAGGAACACCTATAATTACGCCGAAAAGAAGTCCTATTGCAGATTTGTTAGGAATACAAATACCAGAAATAAAAGATTTTGTATATCGAATTGATGCAGTGAAAAAGAAAAAAGAAGAAGCAGAAAACTTTATTAATGTTGAAATACCTAATAGCATAGGAATATAACGTAAACTGTTATAAATACGCATATGACAACAGAAACTTTAAAAGTATCAAGAATATATAAAGACCTTGATTTGAACTTCACAGCAAATCCTGTAACTGGAGATGTTGCTAAGAAGCTAGATGTAAATGCAGTCAAGCAATCTATATTGATTCTACTAAGTACAAACTTCTACGAAAGGCCGTTTGCACCTGATAAGGGCGCTAATCTAAGAGGCTTTTTGTTCGAACAGATGTCTAGTACATTAGCAGCATTGCTGCAAAATTCTGTAAAAAATGTTATATCATCTTACGAACCTAGAGCTAGAGTAGATTCAGTTGTTGTTACTCCTGACTACGATGGAAACCAATACGAGGTCACTCTCAGATATACTGTTGTTGGCGTAGATATACCTCAAATATTAACGACTAGCCTAAAAAGATTAAGGTAGACTAATGGCACAATTAAATGTAACAGAATTAGACTTTGCTAATATAAAGCAGTCATTAAAAACCTTCATGCAAGCTCAAGACGAGTTTAGCGACTACGATTTTGAAGGCTCAGCACTGTCTGTTCTTTTGGACACATTAGCGTATAATACGCATTATAATGCAGTTCTTGCTCATATGTTGGCAAACGAATCATTTCTTGATAGTGCAATTAAGAGAAGTTCGGTAGTCTCTATCGCCAAGTCATTAGGATACACGCCTAGATCAAGAAGATCATCAACAGGATACGTTGATTTTTATCTTACTCCCGCATCTTCATATACTGATATAACCTATACTTTGTCGAGAGATACAGTTTTTACTAGCACAATCGATGGTAACTCATACAAATTTTACCCATCTAAAGATGTTACTGCGACTCGTCAAACATTTGATGGAGTAGATAAATTTTTCTTCGATAATTTAGAACTAAAAGAAGGTACTCGTGTATCCAATAGTTTTTTGATAGATGCTAATTCTTTATCTGGACCAATAACTTTACCTAACAGTAATGTGGATACATCATCTATTCGTGTTAGGGTGCAAAAGTCTACAACCAATTTAACAGTAGAAACTTTTTTAGAAACCAAATCTCTTCTCGATTTAAAGGATAAAGATAAAGTATATTTCTTAGAAGAAGAAGTTCATGGTAACTATGTTCTTCGTTTTGGAGACGATGTTTTTGGCAAAAAATTGGAAGCAGGTAATATAGTTATTATTGATTATATTGTTTCAAACGGCTCACTTCCTAACGGGGCAAAAAGTTTTACAAATGCAACTACGTTGACTGGCTCAGGAGAAGATAAATTATTTTCAAATGTGACAGCAGCTCTTGGGGGTGCAGAAAAAGAAAGTATTGACAGTATTAGAAAAACAGCGCCGATCTTCAATCAGACAAAAGAAAGAATGGTAACTGCTACTGATTATAGAAGTCTTATACTAGCCGACAATCCTAGCGTACAGTCAGCTTCAGTCTGGGGCGGAGAAAATAACGATCCTCCAATTTACGGTAAAGTGTTTATTTCTCTTTCTCCTGTGGAAGGACAAATAATTACACAAGAAGTTAAAGATAGTATTATTACTAGTCTTGTTTCTCCTCGGGCACCAGTTGCAATATTACCAGAATTTGTAGATCCTGAGTATACTTACATCGGTCTCAAAGTGGGTGTTGTGTATGATCCATCAAAAACATCTCTCACCTCTGGTCAAATCAGCAATGCCGTTTCGACTGCAATTAGTAATTACTTCAATACAGATTTGAATCAATTGAATAAGAATTTTTATTATTCACGGATACACAATATAGTAAAGGCAGTATCGCCTTCAATTATCTCTGTAAACATTACTCCTACGCTACAGAAGAGAATTGAAGCAAATCTCAATGTTGATAAAAATTATACATTCAGTTTTAATAGTAGAGTGCAGCCTAGAGAGTTGCATAGTACTTGGTTTAATGCGACACTAAACACCATTAACTACAAAGTAAAGTTTCAAGATATTCCTAATTCTGACGTAGTTGCGCCAGAATACAATGGTTCTGGTGTTGTATATCTAGTAGATTCATCAGGAACAAAACTACAAAATGTAGGAACTATTGACTATGATACAGGTAAGTTGACACTTGGTAGTATTATGGTTACTTCTTTGTACGGAACGGACACTGAAATAAAATTTAGAACTAGACCACATGACGACTCAAAAGATATAAGCACGTCCGTATTGAATAGAACGTCCGAGACATCTACTGGACCAGTTGTAGCAAAAGCATCTCAAAACACAGTGTTGACTTTGGACACTAGCGCATTGAATACCGTCACAGGATCACGTAGAGGACTAGACATATCAGTTACTGCTGAGATTGAAGGCTATTAATGTCACATCAAATACCTGAATACTTAAACTATATTTCTAGTATCACGATTGTAGATGGTGGTTCTGGATATAATTCTGCTGTGCCTCCTACTATTACTATAAGTGGTGGTGGCGGATCAGGTGCTACAGCTACTGCTTCTGTATTTAATGGTGCAATTCAAACTGTTAATATTACTAATATTGGTAAAAATTACACCTCAGTGCCTACCATAACTGTTACAAACGGCGGCGGTAGTGGTGCTGTCTTGACCGCAGTTTTAGGATTTGCATCTGCTAGTGCATCTGAGTATGAAGAAAAATCTGCACTTAATGTAAAATTTTCTCTACCTGAATTCATTCAAACAGATTATAATAAATTTGTATCATTCATAGAAAAATACTTTGAGTATATGGATGAAAACAATAATCCTATAAATTTATTACTAAACAAGCAGTACTCTGACATCGATGATCTTAACGATGCAGAACTCAACCAAAGAGCGAATGAACTCGCTGCTGCGTTTCCGCAACTAATTCAAACTGATAGAAAACTTCTTCTCAAAAGAATAAAAAACATATATGAATCAAAGGGGTCTGAGCGATCTATAAAGGCATATTTCAAACTTCTTTATAACGAAGAGGTTGAAGTTTATTATCCTAGCAAAAATATTCTTAGAGCATCCGATGGAATTTGGATACAAGAAACATCAGTTCGTGCTCTTGTTGGATATGATAATTATGAAGTATTGAATTTAAATGGTCGTGTTGCTGATATAAAATATTACGAAACTACTGGATCTGTTACTCTTACAAAGACAATACCTATAACTATTCCTAGAGTAGAGAAGATTGCTGCAACTTTTCCTCAATCATATGAAATAATTATTGATTTGCCACTTGGCATAACAGATATACCAGGACCAGGTACTCAAGCTACTGCAACAGCAACAGTTTCTGGAGGATTTATCACTGGATTTACTGTTGTAAATGGCGGGTATGATTATACTGTTGCACCAGACGTGCAAATATATGATTCAAATGGTGGTTATGGAGCAGTAGCACGAGCAGTTGTTTCTGACGGAGAAATAACTAATATTGTTCTTGTTCCTGGAGATTATGTAAATAAAGTGACATTGACATCAGGGGGAATGGGTTACATTTCTGCACCTACTGTAGTTTTTGATTCTCCTCCAGGAAATGGTGTCACTGCTACCGCTACTGCAACTATTTCATTGGGGGCAGTTACAGGAATAACAATAACAAATCCTGGATCTGGATATACTAGCACACCAAATATTACCTTCGAGGGTGGTATAGGAGATTTTGGATCTGCGGTTGCAACTGCAACTGCTTCTCGTGAAGGAGGAACTGGTTATACTTCTTCAGAATCAATATCACTGTCTTTCGATTCTAGTGACTACAGAACTGTAATTGTAGAAAGAGATGCTACAGCAGAAAATGTTAATATCAGAGCCTATATAGACAGAACTCTGTTTTCTGTTACTTCAGGGGCATACGTTGGTTCTAATGCTGGATTCTCAGTAGGTGATGTATTTTTTATCAATGAATCAGGCGATGATTCTGGGTCATATGCTGTATCTGGTTATTTTTTAGAAGATTACACCTACGTGGGAGGTGCCAACAAATCTGTAATTAGAGTTGCTGCCGTAAATGAATATAATGTTCCTACTGCATGGACAATAATCAATTCTGGCGAAGGATTTATAAATTCACGGACTACAATTTCAATAGAATCGAAAACAGGCGAAAGCTTAAACATAGATTTAGTTACAAAGTATTTATACTTGTATGATGGAAAGTACAAAGATGACAGAGGAAAGTTATCAGATGTAAATAGAATTCAAGACAATTATAAATTTCAGAGTTATTCTTACATTATCAAGTCTGCTGTTTCACAAGAGAAATGGGTCAAGCGATTTAAAGACCTCATGCATCCAGCCGGTATGGAAGTTTTTGGCGACTTGATTATTTCCCATAATATAAACTTTGCACCATTTATTAATATAGTATCAGATGGGCTGCATTTGCATGAATTCAAGACAGAAGATATTGTAATATCAAATGACGATACTATTAGCATTGTAGTTCAATGGGTGAGAGTATTCGCCGATGAAACCGATGACGGCAATGAGGACAATACAGCAACAAGTACAGATGCACTATCTTTGTCAGTTGAGCCTAATTTCACGGACACAATTGCTTCTAGTGATGATTATTCTCAAGATTACGTTGATAGCGGATACTTGCCTGTAAACTACACTGGCGCAGGTATAAGTAAATATTTAGAAAAGGTTATATCAGAAACACTGGTTACGTCTGAGATTCTTGTTCCCCTGTTAACCCTTAACAGATTCTTCACAGATACTGCAACAATTACGGAAACGTTTGTAGCAAGCAATGTGAAACCTCCTTCATTCTTTTCTGATAATGTTACAACATCAGAGAATTTTGACGCTCTGATATATATTCCATTAGACGTTACTGATACAGTGCAAGTTGACGGATCAACCCTATTTCAAGTAGATCTACAACACGAATCTTTAGTAGATAATGTCACACACATAAGTGGAATACCTGTTATAAATATCAATAGAGATATTTCTGAGGCACAGACAGCTACTGACTTGCCACTGATAACTATAGATAAACCTGTTTCTGAAACACTTGGCGTGGCAGATTCCGGCATAATTACTATACAAAATTATTCACCAGGCTACTTCAGTGAAGACTATGTAGGCGTCGGTGTAAACTTTTAAACAACACTAATGGAGAATTCCACATGATTAAAAAAGATTCATCAAAAGTTACTGGCATGGTCAATGTCGTTGTTCGTGACGAAATCACTGGTGCTATTAAGCAAGAATTTACTGTTCCCAACTTAGTAGTAGATACTGGTCTTGCATACATTGCTGGGCGCATGAAAGACACCAGCGATGCTGCCATGACACACATGGCTGTTGGTACAGATAACACTGCAGCCGCTGCCGGCAATACTGCACTTGGATCAGAACTTGCTATACAGGCTCTCACATCAACTACAGTCACTACAAACAGTGTTGCATATGTTGCTACTTATGCGGCAGGCACAGGTACTGGCGCATTGACAGAAGCGGGTATTTTTAATGCTGCTTCATCAGGAACAATGCTATGTCGTACAGTGTTTGCTGTAATCAACAAAGGTGCAGCGGATTCAATGACTGTCACTTGGACCGTTACAATTTCTTAATAGGCAAATCTAGTGGCAATCTTACTAACAAAAGCAGGAAGAGTAGCATTAGCTAGGGCATTCTTTGCAGACATAACGAATTCTCATAGCTATTTTAGTTTTACGTTGGGTAAAACTACTGCCTGGCCAGACGAGGAAGCGCCTGAGAATCCATTGGATTCTATACGTTATGTTAATAATTTCAGAAATAATATAATGCTAACTCAAACAATATCTTCTGCTGAAATTTGCCATTTGATTCCAAGAATAGATTGGGTATCAGGTTCAATATATGATTCGTATAATGACAATTACACTCCTACAAATACTTCAGCGTCTGGTGCAAGTAGTTTGGCAGAAGCACGATTTTATGTTATTACAGACGAATTCAAAGTTTACAAGTGCATTGATAACAACGCCGATGCTCCTAGTACGGTGAAGCCAACAAGCACCAGTACTAATACAGTGATACTTTCTGACGGGTATTCGTGGAAGTTCATGTTTCAAGTTTCTGCATCTGATCAGACTAAATTTTTAGACTCTTCACATATTCCAGTAAGAAAACTTACTACTGGTGGTGGATACGGCGATGTCAACGGTGAGATTGATTCTATTACTGTTACTGCTGGCGGCGCTGGTTATGACTCACTTGATCCGCCCACAGTAAACATATTAGGTGACGGTGATGGATTAGCGACAGCGACGGCAACAGTGGTTGGAGGAGTGGTAACTGCAATCAATGTTGTAAATCCTGGTAGTGGATACTCATTTGCAAATGTTAGTTTCTCAGGCGAAGGCGGAGGCACAGGTGCTAAAGCAAATGTGCTATTGGGAGACACCGATCCAAATCCTGGGCTTCAATCAGCGGTAGAAAATTCTGCGATTGCCGGCTCATTGGATCGTATTGAAATTCTTTCAGGTGGTCAAGATTATACTCCCGGAGATGTTACTGTCACTATTACTGGTGACGGAATGGGAGCAGAAGCAAATGCAATCATAGCAGCTGGCTCAGGTACAATAACTGGCGTCAATATAACTTCTGGTGGTACTGGTTATACTTTTGCAGATATTACGTTTACTCAGAATGTTGTTATAGGAACAGGAGCATCAGCTCGTTCGATAATTTCTCCCATAGATGGTCACGGATCAAATCCTGTAAAAGAATTATTTAGCACGACTGTAGGAATTACTATGTCGTTTGACGATAACACAAATGAAGATTTATTTTTAAACAATGATTTTAGACAAATAGGACTAATAAAGAATATTGGACAATACGAAATCCCTTCTTCGCCATACACTCTAAAAACAGGATCAGCTCTTTTTGTTTTAGACGTTGATAGTGCGGCAAGTTATGCAGTTGATGACATTATTCTTACAGATGACTCAGGAAAATTTCGTGTCATACAAATAAGATATGACGATACTACTTCTAAATATAAAGTACATCTACAGCCGATTCTTCCTTACATAACCAACAATAGTACATTGATAAATGATACTAAAAACATAACTGGATTGAGTATAAATAGTGTTGCTGTTCCAGAAGTAAAAATTTCAACGGGTGATGTTGTCTATATAGAAAACAGACCTACAATTACCAGATCCGTCGATCAGGTCGAAACAATAAAAGCATTGGTAAATTTTTAGGAAAAAAGTAAATGGCTCTTAATCTAAATTCTTCTCCCTATTATGATAATTTTGATAGTACCAAAAATTACAATAGAATATTGTTCAAGCCTGGCGTTGCTGTTCAAGCAAGAGAATTAACGCAGCTTCAAACCGTACTGTCGGATCAACTATCGCAATTGTCTAGCTTCACGCTTAAAGACGGTGCCATTATTAGTGGCTGTGAAGAAAAAATTACTGTAGTAAAATATATAAAGATTAAGGATTCTGATTTTGACGGTGCTGCTATTGCAAACAGTGCTTTGGCAAGCTATATTGGAAGTAAAATTGTAGGCAGTATAACAGGTCTGACTGCACAAATTATTGATGTGAGAAAAGGAACCGAAGCCGGAAATCCAAATACTAAAACTCTTTATATTGCATACACAGGAAGAGGAGATTCTATAACTAAAGTTTTTTCTATGAATGAAACTTTAACAGTATCTTCAGACAATGTTCTATTAAACGGCAAAAAGTTTGTGTCAATAGATTCTGGATCTGCTTCGGTAGGATCTAACACTCGATACGAAGGAACTGCCCCTAGAATTCAACTAAGTGCTGGTATCATATACGCTCGTGGTACATTTATTAGAACCACAGATCTTGCTGCTTATATTGATCCATTTGTTGTTAAAGCTGATAAGAATATTGGTTTTTATGTATTGGAGTCAATTGTTACCTCGTCTACCGATGAGACCCTATTAGACGTTGCTCAAGGATCATTCAACTACTATGCACCAGGCGCAGACAGACTAAAACTCACAGCTTCATTGCGTTCATATAACTATAGAGAGTCTGATGGTACTAGAAACATACCAGAAAACTTCTATCAGTACGCTGCATATAGAAATGGAAATATCGTAACAAGTAATATCAAAACAGACCCATTAAAAGGTCTAGGTGATATTCTAGCGAAAAGAGCGTATGATGCAAATGGTAGCTATAATATTAAAGGACTGCAAACCGTAGTTCATGAGCATCTAAATAACGGTGTAAACTCTGGTTATTTCAGTGTTAGTGCTGGAGGAGATGCTGATAAGTTTGTTTTCTCAATCACTCCTGGTACTGCAAATGTTGCTGGTTATCCTATAGAAACAAAGAAAGACTTGCCATTAATTGTAGACAAGCCTAAAGATACTAAAATAGAAAACTCAGTTTCTCAAACTACAGCATACGGAAATTATACATTAGTCAAAGAAGTTTGCGGCATGTGGGATGTAGACGGCGGCGCTTCTATTGATCTTTATGACACTGCTGTAACTGCGGTAACTGCTGCTTCATTCGCATCGACTTCAGTTGCTGGTAATAAAATAGGCACAGCTAAAGTTAGATACTTGACATTAAATTCTGGTACAGCTGGATCTGCTGCTGCACAATATCGATTGTATCTCTATGATATAAAAATGTCGGCAGGAACATTCAAAGATGTTGAAACGATACATTATGCAAACAGCACATCGAACGCATTTGCCGATACTGTATTGAACTCAGGTTCTGAGGCCGTCATTCAAGAAGGCAACTACAACAGATTAGTGTGGGAATTGCCTTATGCAAATCTAGAAACAATGAAAGCAGATGCCGGTGCATATGATTTTGATTTTAAATATATCAACGAATTTGATGCATCTGTAGATTCCGGAACTGGCCAAATAACACTAGCCGGACCTTCTTCACAACAAACTTTCTTTTTATCTGCAAGCCCAACTCCTACTGAAATACTTGCCAACATCCAAGCAGTAGCTGTAGATGCATTTACTGCTGGCGGAGTTTCATATGCCGCTGGCGAATACATAGACTTGACTCATGCAAGCATTACGGTAACTCAACCAACTGAAAGTCAACTAATTATTACATTTAGCAGCGCTCCTGCCTCTAATGCCAATGTTAGAGTATATGTGAACATGCAATACTCAGATGGCGTTGGTCCTATTACAAAGACAAGAATTCAAGACAACTATGTAAAGATACAAACAGATGCAGCTGGTTACAATGCTGCTAGTGGCTGGTACTCACTTGGCGTAACTGATCTTATAAAAATTAAATTGATCACTGCTACTACTAATGCTGATTATGAAACTGGCGCAATCAATATTACTGATGATTTTATTATAGATAACGGTCAAAGAGATAACTATTACGGTTTGGCAAAGATAAAGCAAAAAGCAAGTAGCTCTGTTGATTTATCTACTTACAAATATATATCTGTAAAATTTGATTATTTAACAAGAACTGTGAACGGTCCTTCTTTTGCATGTGTTGACTCTTATACTGGCACAGGTCTTGGCCTTCAGGAGATTCCTTTGTATTCTCCTGCAGCAGGCAATATTATTGATTTGAGAAACTGCATAGATTTTAGGCCTTATGTAAATAACACTGCTGTTGAGGCTGCTACATTAGCATCTGCAACTTTAAATCCTGATATCACTGAAACTATTGTAAGACCTGCTCAAGGACTGAGTAATCCTGTCCCTATTGCAACATTCACGACAGATCTAAGTTACTATCTTGCACAAGCATTCAAAGTAGTAATTACTGACTCTGGTACAATAAAAGTACTCAAGTCGCAGTCTGCTGATTATCCTAAGTTCCCAGAGGCTCCTGCAAACTCTCTCACAATCGCAAAAGGAATCTTGCCGCCGTATCCAGCTTTATCTGTAAAAGCTGCGAATTATTATAAGCGGTCTGACTTGAAAATTTATATAGAACAAGTCAGAACTAAAAGATATACCATGCGAGATATCGGTGGATTAGAAGAGAGAATCGCAAATCTCGAATACTATACTGCATTGAGTTTACTTGAAAAAGAAGCGAAGTCTGTTCAGATTTTGGATACTAATGGCATAGATAGATTCAAAAATGGTTTGATGATAGACGCATTCAAGGGTTATGGCACAATCGCAGTAGGGCATGACGATAACGCATGTTCATTGGATTTAAAACGTCAACAGATGAGAGCGTCTTTTGATTCTAGTATTGTTGGATTTAAGCCTGTCGTGACTGATACTACTATGAGTCAGAGCGGAGACTTGTTCCATATACCTTATGTAGAAACTACATTCACAAAGCAACTACAAGCAAGCAAGTTTAGAAATGTTGTTGGTGAATTATTATACGCCAATCCAGAAACTGTGAATCCATTAACTCCCGATCCAGTGCCAGCTCCAGTTATACCTGCGCCTCCTCCTGTAGTAGTAGCTGATCCTCGACCTGAGCCTAGACCCCTCGAAGTTGACTATCAACTGATTAGAACTACGGGCGCAACAGTTAATGAAGGAAATTCTTGCACAATAAGTCTCGAAGTTAGAAATCTTGAGAATTCTAATGGTCAGACTATTCCTTATACAATTACTGGCATTTCTTCTGCTGATATAGGAGGCGCCAGCTTAACTGGATCATTCACATTAGATGCAGTAGGAGATGCTTCAGTAACATTTAACATCACAGCAGATGCTTTGACTGAAGGCACAGAAACTCTCACTCTTACCCTTGACAGCATAACAATGGGTGGAAATGCGGTAACCACTTCAGTCACAATTAATGATACTTCAGTGACTCCTGTTCCGCCTGCGCCTGCTCTTGGGCCATATAGAGGCAGCTTGAATTTAGTTCCTTCTGAAGATTCTTGGTTCGATGATTCGTATGCTGAAGCTGCATATAAGAACGAACAAGGATCTTGGGACAACCTAGAGATAACTGGTGATTGGAAAGATACTTGGGGTTCTTGGGAACTTGTATCTGAAGACATAATAAATGCTGAAACTATAATAACCGAAGGTGAAATAGGAATTCCTCCTAAAGGTTACGGCGGCAGCGTCGGACCTACTTCTATTGATTTCGAAACTAAAGAAGAAGCCTCTGGTTACTGGCAACAAGAAGTTCACACATATACTGGTCGCAGACAAAAATACGATATTACAACTACTGTTGCTGGTCAGAATACTCAGACCTGGGAAAGAACAGGTTCTCGTATCTTCTACGGAAACATTCCTGACGAAGTTACAGAGAATATCGGCGACTCTATAATCAATACTGAAGTGGCAGCCTTTGTTCGTCCTATTGCTATCTCTGGTTCAGTACAGGCACTGATGCCTAACGCAACTCATAATATTGTGATGGGCGGAGTAAATAAAGGATCATTGACCACTAACGCAAACGGTAGAGCAGATTTCTCTATCAGTGTCAATAAAGGTGAATTTAGGTGTGGTAATATCCTAATTGAAATATCTGACGCAAACAAACTTGATGACATTGAGTCATATGCCGCAGCTTCATTCACGGCGAATGGAACAAAGAGAACTTTCCAAACTACTTATGTGACAACAAAGTGGCCTGCGCCACCAATGGTACCTGAGTCTCTTTTTGATACTAAGAAAGAAATCATTCCTATCGGCGAAGACGGTAGAACAATGACGAAGAAGGGTGACGTTATAATCGATACCCATAGACAGAATTCAGGTGATCCAATATGGATTCCTGTAGAAGATGTATTTGTATCTGGCGGATGTTCAATTGGCACACCAGGCAGCCGAGAAGATACATATAGAAGATTTGATGGAACAACATACGGCGTAACTACTGTTGACTCTTCATGTGCAACTTCTACTACAACAATATCCTCTGCAGGTACTATAACATTAGTACCAGAAGTTGTTACTATAGCTACCGTACCAGAAGCAGAAACTTTTAACACAGTAACAAACACTATAGTGGTAGATGATACTCCTATAACTGATGTTACTATCTTTGATGTGGGCGGCAACACAAATACTGGGGGAAGTGCTTCCGGAGTAATCACTGTTGATTTAGCGAATGGTGTGAATTTAGTCGCTGCTGGATTAGATGATGCTGACTATGTTCCGGGGGTAACTACTACTGAAGGCAGATTTGCGGCTGCTGATGAAGCTGCTGGCATACAGATCATGGGCCCATTTGCAATTGAGACTAATACTGTCTCTGCTGAAACTCCAGATCCACTACTTTCAATAAAAGTTGCTGAAGCAACTTCAGTGTTCGACTTTTCAAACTGGAAGTTCCCAGGAATTGGAGAGATAAATCTTTGCATGTCTGGCATGGATCCTCTTGCACAAACATTCTTTGTTACTGGAATGCCAGGCGGTATGTTTGTACCTTCTGTAGATATATTCTTCAAGAGAATCCCCCCAGAAGAAAATAACAACGGCATCACTTTACAAATCAGAGAAGTTGTAAACGGCGTTCCTGGTAAACAAGTAATACCAAATGGTGAAGTATTCTTGAGAAGAAGTGATGTTAAAGCATCTATTAATGCAGTATCTGGTGCAGTAGACTTCATTTCAACTAAGTTTAGATTCCAGCATTTAGTTCATTTAGAAAACGATACTGAATACTGTATCGTTCTAATGCCTGAAGCAAATGATCCTAACTATGAAGCGTGGGTTGGTGAGCTTGGAGAAATTGAAAAGAATACAGCAAACAGAATAACAAAGCAAGCGCATGGCGGTGTCTTATTCACTTCAGCAAACAACAGAAGCTGGACTCCACATCAATCAGAAGATTTGATGTTTATTGTCAATCGATGTAAGTTTACATCCAATACTGATTTTGTTTTAAATACAACTAACAAAAATACTGACTGGATACTATTTGACAATAATACATGGAAGCAATCTGTTCAGCCTAAATTCGATTTATTGAGTTTTGTTCATGGCTTTACTTTTACCACATCAAGTGCAGGTGTAGGGTATACAGATGGAACATATACTGGGGTTGCTATTACTGGCGGCGGCGGTACTGGAGGAGAATTCTCTTATGTTGTGAGTGGCGGTGTAGTTACAACTATAACTCTCACTAATCCTGGTGCCGGTTACACATCAAATCCAACTGTAGCGTTGAGTTTGGGCGATCCTACAACAGCGGCAACTGTTACTGTGAGATTGAATCGTGCAAAAGTTAAATACTTTGACTCTGCATATAAAACATATGAGCTAGAAGTCACAGATGGTTATTTCACTGCTGCTGATCTAGTAGGCAATGCAGCTACTACTGTAAATATTGGCAGTATAGGCAATCGTATAGTTGATGCACATGTACTGAAGCTATCAACTGCGAATGCAGGCGAACTTGGAACAATCAAGAAAGAAATTGCTCTAACTAACACTGGAGCAGCTTCTGCAAATACAACGTATTCGGTAGTAGATATCAATTCAACTACAGAGTTAGAAACAGAGAAAACTATATACAGTTACTCTAACGAACAAACATTGTATGCTACAAACAAGACTGCTCGTGTTAGGTTTACAGTAAGAACGCCTCTAAATAACTTGTCGCCTATTATTGATATTGCTAGTATGGATATGGGTGTATACAAGAACAAGATAAACTATCCGAAAGATATTAGTGGAAATTCTACAGTAACAGAAGAAGTTAGATTCGGTGGCAATGCATCTGCTAAATATATTTCACGACAAGTTGTATTAGCAGATAAACAAGATGCTGAAGATATGAGAGTGTTCTTGGACAACAAGATACCAAATAACGCAGCAGTAGAAGTTTATGGTAAATTTAGAAATGCTGAAGATGATGCTGAGTTTAACAATGACATCTACTGGAAGAAGTTAGAAGTAGAAACTTCTCCTAAAGTTGCAACTGAAAACTTTGCACAGTATGTATACAAGATACCTGCTAAGGGATCAACCAACTCAGGCGTAGATGCAGGTACAGGTGTGTATGAGTACTCAGTGTCTAGAGTATCTGCAATTGCTGTTAGTGCAGGTGGTTCTGGATATTCTGCTACTGCGCCTACAGTGTCTTTAGTTCACTCAGAAGGTACTGGTTATGGCGCAACAGCAGAAGCAATCATTTCTGGCGGAGCAGTCACAGGTATAAAGATAACAAATCCAGGTCGAGACTATGAAGGCGGAACTGTTACTGCTACTATTAATCCCGACGGCGACGGAGCAGGAGCAACTGCTGGTGCAGTTACGGTTACACCGGTTACATTCAAATCATTCAAAGACTTTTCTATTAAGATTGTACATTTGAGCGGCAACACAGCTAAGATACCTAAGTCCTCTGGACTCAGAGCTTACGCATTGCAGGTCTAATATGAGTATAAATAAATTTGTACAAATAAAAGAATCACCAACTCTGTATAGAGATATACATTCTAAAGGTTTGGTGAATACCGATGACCGGGCACTTGCAGAATATAAAGAAGCTAGAAAGAAAAGACAAGAAAATAAAGCTGCGGTTCTGCAATATGAGAATGATATAAATACATTAAAAGATGAAGTAGCGGATATCAAGGATTCACTGAAGTTAATTCTTGATAAACTAAATTCCAAGGGATAAGTAAATGGCAACAATCACTCTAAGGTCTATTAAAGGCAGTCCTTTAACCAATAATGAGGTTGATACTAACTTCACCAACCTAAATACTGACAAGTATCAATCTGGTGATGATGTTAGTGTTGGTACGCTTGCCGTTGCAGGAGAAACTAATTTCGCAATCTCAGGTACTGTTTCCGCAGCTGGAACGATACAAGGTGACGCTACAGCACTGACAAAGACCTATAATATAGTAACAACGGCCACTGCTGATCAGGGTGTAGTACTTCCTGACGCAACTATAGGTAAAGTTGCTACTATTCTCAACAACACAGCAGTGAATATTAAAGTGTATCCAGCATCTGGTGAACAAATAGATGCTTTGGGAACAAATACTGCAAAAAACTTGGCTCCTGGTGCAAGTCTAACTCTAGTGTGTTCTTCTGGAACATTATGGAATGGCCTTCAGTCGGTTATTGTTTATGATTCTACGGGATCACAGCTAAATTAAGATTAAACCATGCAACCATTAAGAATAAAGGCATCAGGTACTCCAATCACTTCTGCAAACTTTCAGGGCTTGCAGGAAATGACGGCCGGCGAGATAAATCAATATCTCTCTTATGTAATCACAAATAAGTTTGCAACTGATACAGATGGCACAGGTACAGCAGAACTTAATGTTGATACCTCGAATGCTTTGACAGGTACTAGTATTGGTACTTGGACTAACACTATTCGTAATGATGCAATCGGTACTCATCCAACTGCTGGTGCAACTACAGATACTACGTACTACTTCAAGCAAGTAACAGCGGCAGCATCTGAAAGCATCACAAATCGTCCAGTTGGCTGGGACTCCTCTATTAAAGAATTCAACGATTCAGCAATAGATACAGATGTACTAGATAAAGTTATTGAAGACATGGTAACTAGTACAGGCTACACTGTTGGTCAATATTCATTAGCAGCATCTGCTCCTGCAGGCGGTACTTGGACTTCTCGTGCCACTATCACAGATAGCAATCAAGGCGGAAGCACTAACCTTTACTTGTGGCAAAAGACTGCTCCTACTACATCAGCAAATTCTGACTTATCTTCTCTAAAACTAGAAGGCACTAATGTTAAGATGATGACTGTTGCTGAAATCGAACAGATGGTTCCTAATTTTAGAAATCGTATAATTGACTCTGGTGTAGGTACATATAAGTTACAAGCGTCTGCTCCTGCAGGCGGCACTTGGGTTCAAATGGGTGATAGTCTCGTTGATACTCGCCAACAAGTAGCTTCAGAAAATTACGCAGGCACGTACACTGGCAATTTTACTGGCAACTATACTGGTTATTATTCAAATACTTTTGCAGGTAACTATTCTGGAAATTATGTAGGATCGTATGTAGGTGCTAAGACATATTCTGGATCTTACACTGGTTCATTCTCTGGAGCATATGCAGGAAACTATGTAGGAACTTCAGCATACGCAGGCGCTTATGCAGGGGCTTACGCTAGAACTGAAGCATATACTCTTTTCTACTCTGGATTCGCAGGTGGTACTAACTACTACACCGGTTACTACACTGGATTCTATACAGGTTTCTATACTGGTGCTAAGACATACACTGGATACTACACTGGAGCATACAATCAAAACTTTACTGGTTACTATGTAGGCACTTCAGCGTACGCTGGTACTTACTCAGGAACGTATACTGGTTATTATTCAAATACTTTTGCAGGAACGTATTCAGGTAGTTATGCTAATAACTTTACTGGAAATTATGCAGGAGATACAATTCAGGCAAGCACTGAAAATGTATCAACCGTAAACCTTTGGCTAAAAACTGCCTAAAGATTCATCTATATTATGAAGATAAAAAATGAATCGGACATGTCTGATTTTGAGAGTGAGCGGCTTAAAAAATTTAGAAAATTAGTCAAATATGCTAATGCCAATTCTCCTTATTATGCTAAAATAATAAGAGAGAATTGCATTAGTATTGACTCTTCGGTGCCAGAAGATTTTCCTGTCCTGACTAAATCTATAGCAATGGAAAACTTTGATGATATTGTTACAGACAGAAAAATAACCAAAAAAGGAATTGAAGAATTTGTAACCACCTCTTCAGATCCTAGAGATTTGTTTCTTAATAAATATACCGCACTCGTTACTTCTGGGTCTTCAGGCGAAGAAGGCTATTTTGTATCGCACTTCAAAGATACTATTAGAGGGTTATCCTCTATATCTCCTGCAAAATTATCAACAAAAATTTCCCTGTTAATTAACTATGTACGTTGGGTTTTTACAAAAAGAAAAAAGCCAGCGATTGCATTTTACGGTAATGTAAGCGGTCATTATGCAGGATATGATTCAGCGATAAAGTGGCCTAAATTACTATTCAATGCAAAAGGGTTTGAAATTAATCAAGCTGTTTCTAAAACTGTTGAAGATATAAATCAATTTCAGCCAAACATTCTTTGCGGCTACACTACGATGCTGAAAATTTTAGCAGAAGAAAAAATCAATAATAACTTATCCATATCACCACAAGTTATAATAGCAACAGCAGAAACTGTAACTAAAGACGATCTTATATTTTTGAATAAAGTATTTCCCACCTCTCATGTAATGAGCTTATATGCCAGTAGTGAACATGGTAACATGGGAAGATCAAATCGTGATAAAGAAACTATGTCTCTTTTTGATGATAAACTTATTTTTGAATTTTTTGAAGATCACACTTTAGTCACTAATTTATGTAATTACACTATGCCCCTAATTAGATATAAAATGTCAGATGTTCTTGTTCCTATTAGTGAAAAAAATACATACCCTACTATAGCAAAAAATCTTATTAGCAGAACAGAAACTAAAGTTTACTTTAAAAATTCTGTTGGCGATACTGAAAGTTTTACGTCTTTTATTACTCGTAGATTTTATGTCAAGGGAGTAAGTAAATTTCAAATGCAAGTTACTAGCGATACTTCTTTTCGTTTTCCCATTTGTTTAGAATCACATCTAACAAAAGAAGAAAAGTCAGAGGCTATAAAAAAGGTTGAAAATAATTTAGTTGAGCTTTTACATAAGAAAAATTTAGATAATGTTTCTTTTGATGTATTCGTAGTAAAAGAAATTCCTGTAAATAAAAAAACTAGAAAATTTCAACTTATAATCGATAAAACAAAATGACTATATAGTATTGAAGATTTATTATTTGGAGTTATATTATGACAGAATTAGCAGTTTCTGTAGACAGTCCAGTTGAGATAATGTTTACGGAAACCCCTAAAAAGAAATATCTCAATCCTTATTGGTCAAATAAGGAAAATCGTCACCTCATTGTAACTATCGAACAAACGAATGGACAGACTAGCATGGCTTCTATTCAGGATTCTGATGGCACAAATCCTGACATGAAAGCTGTGTTAGAACAGTATACTGAAGACGAAATTGATGCTAACACACAAGAAGGCCTAGACAGACGCAACGAAAACATCAAGCGTCAAATGGAAAGACGAGAATCACAAGCAGTCCGTGGCAGACAAGAAATGCTGTTCAACTGTAAACTTGAAGCGTTTGAAATCGCCGCAATCAAAAACTCTAAAAATACTGAACTGAAGCGAATGATTCGTAAGTCTAAATCTGTTATGGAAGTACAGGCTTATGCTACTATTTTGCTGATGAAGGAACTTGAGAATGCCGAAGAAACAGACTAAAGGGTTTGTTATTGTTGCTTCTGTTAAGAAAGGATTCTATCGTTATGCTAAAGTACTAGCAGAATCAGTAAGAGATTTCTATCCAGAAGCTAACATAACATTCTTTACACACGAAGAATGGGTCGAACCTGAAGACTATGATCTATTTGATAGCATAGTCACAGAAGGTATTCCACGACACATTCGTGCTAAACTTTGGGCACTCAACAAAACTCCATACGATATTACTTGCTATCTTGATGCTGATATGATGTGCCAACATGAAGATATTCAGAATGTCTGGGACGAGTTGCCTGATGATATGGATATCGTATTCACTAAGAATCGTCCATACAACGCTAAACTGACTAAGTTAGCAGAAGGTGAAGAGATGACTTGCCATTGTGGCTTCTTCATATATAGAAAAAACGAAGCAACAATGGATCTCATGGGAGCTTGGTACACTGAGTATCTTGCACAACGGGAACCTGACTATGACATGTTACACTACCCCGAAGATGCTAGAAAGTGGGACACATTTACTATGTGGCGTCTATTGACTTACGGCGAGAAAGCTGTCAAGTGGGGATACATTAAAGAGCCAGATGCTCGTTGGAACTTTGTAAATGGTTATCATTATGAAGAACTACAAGGCACTGACGTTGTTTTGTATCATCATACTATACCTCAGGATAAGTTAGACTAAATGAAACTAGTTGACATAAAAAACGAAGATGTTTTAAAAATCATTACTGAATACAGCGATTGGTTTTTTGAGCAAGACTTATCTGAGCTAGATAAAATATCTAAACATGAAGGCAGACATCAGGGATACACACTACCTAAAGGCTGTAGTCTTGAACACTTAGAAGAAGTAGTTTCTAAGGACGCAGAACATATTGGTTATCCTGAGAAAACTATATCAGTTGATATTGCATCTGAGGAACGAGTATCTTCTGAACATAAGAAAAAATGTAGAGACATGGCCACTACATTGTGTTCATACTTGGGCGCTCGTAACCAAGCAGTCAACGTGTATTATCCGCCTGGCGGTTTCATGGGCTGGCATAATAATTGGAATGCTTCTGGCTATAATATTCTATTGTCATATTCAAAAGAAGGGAATGGCTTCTTTCGCTACAGAGATCCTATTACGAAAGAAGTAGTCAATATGAAAGACAGCCCAGGCTGGACGTGTAAGGTAGGATACTTTGGTAAAGGCAGAGAACCCGACAAAGTAGTTTATCACTGTGCCGGGTCTCATGAAGCTCGTCTTACTTTGGGCTTCGTCATACCACACTTAGAAATGTGGCAAGACATGATTGAAGATATATCAGGTGAAGACGCTACTTCGTTCCAATAGCCATAAAGCGGTCAAACTCGTTTAGGCCATCAAATGTCCAGTACTTCTGCTCAATAGAGCCTTGATACTGGACATTTTTTATGCCTGTATTTTCTATATGCTCTTCAATACTATTCATACAATTGATGCCGTACATCTCTTTAATTAGATTTGAGTTCTGTATTGCAAAGATACAATCAGGATTTGCAGTAGTCAATTCTTTCAAAGGATACATTGTCTCAGCACACATTGAGATTACTACATCAGATTCCATTGCATTAATGTCGTGAAACGCAAACGGAACGTCCCAGTTGATATGATTCAAATCTACACCTTCTTTTCGATAATGACGATTAAATACTTTAGACAATTCTAGTGCGTCATTGTCCACATCAATCAGATTTATTTTCTCAACATTCAAGTTCTCGCACAGCAATGGAACGAGAGGAAACCCTAACCAAGAATTTAACACCGTAATGTTCAATTTCTTCTCATTATCTATGTGTTTTAATAATTCTTCTACAAGCCAGATAGCAGCTTCCATAGAGTTTGGATTGAGAGACTTTCTGAAGTCTTCGTTCTTCCAAGGCATTTCGTGATTGATTTTGTCTAATCCATCGCCCCAGTTTTTGTAGTTGTTCAAAAAGTTATAGCTTAACATCTTCAGGTCTCTCCATAGAATCATATAAACAAATAAGAGGGTCTTCTCTAAACGTCTGCTTTCTCACATCAGTAGGCCACACGTAACCGTTGTTGTAACTATACACCCAACCGTCTGGAAAATAGTCTATATTCAGTAGACGTTCTCCTTGATGTGCAAAAAGATTATCTAGTCCTCTGTAATAGAAAAACATCTGAGAAGGATAGTCTTTCACAAATTTTGTAATCTTGTCAATATTTAGTCTGTCATTCCAGCGTAGTACGCTAGAGTTTAAATCAGTGTATTTCCACTGAGCATCAACAACATCTGTTTTCATTTTTCGCATATTGTGCCAACTCGTTCTAATAAAAACAAGATTGTCATCACATGGATGATCTACAATGCAATCTATATCTTTCTGTATGATTACATCTAAATCAAAAAATATCTTCTCACCTTTCTGCTCTACTATGTTACGATCAAAAAGATGTAGCTTGTTCCACCATTTCTCGTAGTAGTTATCTTCTGGAAAAGGTATCACAAGTATGTCTGGATTCAAATCATGTGGTAGTTCAGTCAAGCAATAGAAATCAAAGTCTTCTTTGATAAACTCTTTGCATTGATCGTGTATCTTATTCACATGCTCAGGACCATACTTCTGTCCCCACTTCACTGTGTAGATATTAATCATCTCCAATGCTCCAATAAATTAGGGTCTGCCAAGTCATCTTGTTTTGTGCTGCCTCTGCTTTTATCTTCAAACGGCAACAAGTCAATATTGAATACGCACAATATAGGATCTTCTCTGTATGTATCTACTGCTAGATCGTCTGCGTCCCAGTCTCTACCTCTGTTGTATGAATATGCCATCGAACTCGGAAAGTGTCCCCATAATTTTGCTTCACTGAAATCACCCCACCGCCAACTGTGATAGTTATCGGTGCCGTCAGTGAATGTAAACCATATTCTTTCTTGATGTTCTAGTACATCTTTCCAGATGATTTCACACTGATCGTCACTCCACACTTGACAACTACCGTTAGTGTAAGCCCCGTGTGCAAGTTTGAATTGTCGTGTAGTCATAGGACGAGGATCTTGCCACCAACTTCTCAGTTTAGTAGGGCGATCTAAATCGTATATAATGATAGGTTCCATATCATTCTGGATAATAACATCCAGATCAAGAAAGACGAAACGACCAGTAGGTTTATCTTCAGCAAAATTATGAGTGTTGAAGACAAAAGTCTTAGGACGGTCCCAACAACGAGCCATGCCATATTTAAAATTATCGTTACCAAACCAATACTTAGGATGAATGCTGTCAATGTCAGGGAAGTCAATTACTTTAATCTCCTCATCAAGACCCTCAGGATACTCGGTGTAGCAATAGAAGTGAAAGTCAAACTTCTCAGGATCAGTATGACGCTTTGCCATATTCTTTAGTTTGTTTACAAAGTGAGGCCCATACTTAGTTCCCCATTTGCAGCAGACATAGTTTACTCTCATTCTCCCTCCCACAAAGTCAACATAATTGGATCTTCTAGTTCTTCAAGTTTTATTTGTGACTTTGCTTTAGGATCCGGTGTTAGGTCTGTATTGAAAACACAAATCTTAGCATCGGGTCTATATGTTTTTGGTTCTATATCGTCAGGATAAGTCATACCTCTATTGTATGAATACACCCATTCATAAGGAATGTTAGCCCAAAAGTCTCTCTGTCTCCAGTAGTGATAGTTATCACTGCCTTTGTAGAATGTTTTGAACACCATCTCATCATTAATGAGAACATCATGGTAAATGTGTTTGCACTGTCCGCCATTCCAAAGCATCATACTAGAGTTGTAGAAAGTGCCTCTCATTTCAATAAAAAGTCTTTCGTGTATCTGAGAAGGATTTTGCCACTTAGAATGTGCTATACGAGGCTTTTCTGCTAGTTTATCTATGTCATCTATATTGTTCTGAATGATAACATCTAAATCAAAGTAGCACCATTTGCCCTCATATCCTAACCATTCCTGTGAGTTGAATACAAGAAACTTGGCACGATCCCAACAATAGCCTTCTTTGCCAAACCAATGATCTGGATGCAGAACACCGTCATCAGGAATAGGATGAGTATCACACTCTAGACCTTCTGTGTCATCTGTATAGCATGTGAATGTAAAATCTTTGGTATAGTTTTTTTTGACCATGTTATAAAGATTATTTACATAATCAGGTGAGTACTTATTGCCCCACTTGATGCATACAAAGTTCATCATATTCTTTCTCAATGTTCGGGAAGTCAGCTTGCCCGTTTAATAGTGCTATTGTATATTCAGGTTTGTATCTATTACCGGAGAACTTGAAAGAGTATATCTCGTTCTCTGGAAAGTGTTCGAAAGTAAAGTTTTCATGGTACAAGAATCTATCGTCACCTGCGTATTTGACCATGTAATAGTCTTTATTTTCTTCCCAGTAATCATATATATGCCTAGCATCTTCCCACAACATTACACTAGAGTTGAAGTTGCTCAGATAATTGAAAGACCATCTAGCGTCTTTATGATAAGGAAAGTTTTTATCCTTCCAATAAGTATAACAAATGATAGGCGTGGTGTCAAGCAAATCAAACAAATGATCTATATCATTTTGTATTCTTATATCTAAGTCTAAGTAAAGGATCTTACCAAAGGTATTTAATTTGAATAATTTTACCTTTTCCCAGTGACCTTCTTGTTCTTTTTTTATGGGTATTGTATAAATAGTATCATATATGCCATTCGCATCGTCAGTAACGCACACATAATTATATTTGCCAAAAGTGGCATCGTATATACGATTCACATCATCGGAACTGTACTTATTTCCGTATTTTAATGTTAAAATTGTCTTCATATGAATTTTCTTATTCTTATAAATAAAACAGTTAATAAGGAGAAACTTAATGGCAACGCCAGTAAACATAGTTATAGATCAAGGGGCATCGTATACCAATACGATTACTCTGAATAATGACGATGGCACCCTAAAAGATCTCACCAACTACACTGTGACCGCACATATCAGAAGAAGCTATAACACTAATACTTATACAGCATTTACTTGTGTTAAAAATGATTTGATAGGAGATATTACATTTTCTCTTACTCCAGTCGAAACGAACGCATTGAAATCAGGTAGATATGTTTATGATTTAGAAATTACTTCTAGTGCAGAAACTCTTAGAGTAATAGAAGGCATTATAACTGTAACACCAGGAGTCACACGATAATGGCTATTAATGTTGCTGTACCTTCCGACGCTGTTCAGGTCATTGATGTAGAAATTAGTTCAAATTCCTCTGGTGGGACAATAGTAGCAGCGCCGTCGAGTACCAATACGGTTCAAAAAGTTAAGTTATCTCCCGGAAATCCCAGAATCGGCACGGCAATTAAAAATGATTCTAGAGTTACGACAGCCAGTAGAGTTGAAACTTTAGCTAATGTAGACATATCAGGTGGGCTAGCAGATGGGTATACCATCGTTTATGATGATGATACGGGCCAATGGATTGCACAAGAATTGGCTACAAGTGTTATGCAGTTGGATGGCGGCACTTATTAATTATTGTGTGTTTGTGTGATCCCAAAAGTTTTATATTATAACAAAAAAAAAAGTATTATTAACTGGAAAAGAGGTAAAGCCACATGGCAACTGTAATTCAAATTAAACGATCTACCGGAAGTGCAGCTCCGGATGCGACCAACTTAGCAGAAGCGGAAATGGCTTATGCACAAGATAAAGCACTTGACGGTGCTGGCGCAATATTATATATTGAGTCGAAAAATAATGACGATACCCCTGCGATACACAAAGTTGGTGGTAAGTATTATACCGACATCGTAGACGCTGCAACTAATCTCAAAACAGCCAACACTCTCGCAAAGAGAGATGCACTCGGCGCAATTAATGCTGACGTAACTGGTAACGCTGATACTGCATCTGCATGGGCAACTGCTCGCACACTTACTTTATCAGGTGATGCTGCTGGTTCTGCAAGCATCGACGGTTCTGGTAACGTAGATATCGCTGTTACTGTATCAGGCGCAGACGCTACTTCATTGACTGGTGATGTCCTTTCTCATGACGGTCTAGTAACGGTTCTAGACAACGGCACTGACGGATCTGATGCGACATTCAAAGGTGATGTCCTTTCTAATGACGGTCTAGTAACGATTCTAGACAACGGCACTGACGGATCTGACGCTGCGTTCATAGGTAGCACTACAGGTGCTCACACTGGTGCGGTAACTGGTAACGTAACTGGTGATCTTACTGGTAACGTAACTGGTGATCTTACTGGTAACTCTGCTGGTACTCATACTGGTGCTGTAGTCGGTAATGCTTCTACTGCAACTGCTCTACAAACTAGCCGCAACATCAGCACTTCAGGTGACGCAACTGGTACTGTAAGTTTTGACGGTTCTGCTGATGCAGACATCGCTCTTACACTTGCTGATTCTGGCGTAACTGCTGGTAACGTTGGTTCAACTACTGAAGTTCCTATTCTAAGCATTGATGCCAAAGGTCGTATTACTTCTGCCAGTACTGCAACTATTGCAACTGCTTTGCAAATCGGAGCAGACATTGGTGATGACGATACTGTAGCTGGCGGCGAAAAGCTTACTATTTCTGGTACTGCTTTACAAGTTGAAACTACTGTTACTGACAATGGTATTCAAGTTGGACTCGTAGCTAACCCAACTATTGGTGGTAACTTAACAGTTTCTGGAGACTTGACTGTTTCTGGTACAACCACACAAGTTAATACTACTAACATGGCTGTTGAAGATTCACTTGTTGCTTACGCTACCAATAACATTGGTGTTGCCGGTGATGCAATTGATATTGGTTTCACAGCCAGGTATAACGACGGCGCCGATGACAGAACAACTGGTTTCTTCCGTGATGCAAATGACGGTAAATATCATTTGTTTACAAATTCTAGTGAAGAAATCACAGGCAATGTAGTTGATAAAACTAATGCAGACTATCAGATTGCTACATTAGTTGCTAACCTTACTGGTAACGTAACTGGTGATGTCACTGGTAACACTGCTGGTACTCATACCGGTAACGTAGTTGGTAATGTAGCTGGTAACGTAGAAGGCGACTTAACACTTGGTCGTGTTCACAATCTATCACAAGCAATTGACGTTGCAGATGGTGGTACTGGCGCCCAAACATTTACTACAAAAGGTATCTTGTTTGGCAACGGAACTGGCGCACTTCAAGCAACAGCAATCGGGCAACAAGGCCAAGTTCTAGTTGCTGGTGTTGGTGGATTGCCTACATTTGGTGGCATCGACGGTGGCACATTCTAGATAGTAAGTATAAATAGAAGAAACGGGTAGGGGGGAAACCCCCTACTTTCAAATCATAAGTTAAAGGTGATGACGAAATGGAAAATGAAGAATTAGTTAATGAGTATGTTGCTCATCTTGGTAAGAGTGTAAGTGATTTGACTATGGAGAATATTCTCCTAAAATCAAAACAATCGCTTTCTGGTAAAAATATTAATAGATTATCAGAACAAGTTCAGACTCAAGCACAAGAAATACAGGGTCTTAGAGAGGCGACAACTAATTCATCGGAGACGGTTGAAGGTTTTTCTGTTCCAAATACTGATCAGTTAGCCGATGAGACGGCAGCAGTTAATTCTACAGATACTCCAGAGTATTTAGAATTAAAAAGACAGAATGATGAAGCTGAAGATTATATTAAAAGATTGGAAGAAGGATTAGAACAAGCAAATGCAATAATTGCTTCTACAGAACAGGAAAGAGATGATTTAAGTGCAAAGTGTAAGACACTCAGATCACAATTAAAAGAAAATAATGGTAAAGCCAATGTGAACGAAGTTACACATGTAAAAGAGATTACCAAGGAAAGTGAAGAATATAAAGCATTGTTTACAGAAAATACTAAGTTAAAATTTCAAGTAAAAGGTTTTGAATCTACCGTGAAACGACTTGAAGATACTGTCAGCAAAGCTGGTCAGAATGTTAAAACTACAGAAAGCAAGGAATACCAAGCACTGTATAAGCAAAATGTTCAACTTTTAAAAACAGTAGATTTTAATGAAAGAAAGATTGCAGACTTGAAAAGCAAACTGCAAGTTTATTTAAAAGAAGCAGCAGTAGTAAATCACAGTTTAAACAATTAGACTCTTACGGATAATTATAAATAGTATCAAGGTAAGTGCCTAATAAATAAGGAGGGTACTCGCATGGCGAGTAGAGTTAAGTTTAGAAGAGGCACCGCAATACAACATGCGTCCTTTACAGGCGCAGAAGGCGAAATTACTGTAAATACCACCACCGATTCACTTGTAGTACACGATGGTATTCAGGTCGGCGGTTACGAGATGTTGCGAGCAGATTTGAACAATTTAGATGCATCTACTTCTATACCTGCGGTTAATATTACTGACATCGACTGTGGCACCTACCCGTAGATAGGAGATAAATATATGCCAACAATATTACAAGTAAGACGAGGCACCACTGGTGAACACTCGGCCTTTACAGGTTTGGAAGGTGAGGTGACAATAAATACCACTAAAGATACTCTTGTTGTTCATGACGGAGTAACACCTGGAGGAGTAGAACTTGCTCTCGCAGACGGCACTAACCTTATAGGTCATATTAGCATCTCCGATTTGAAGATTCTGGTTGCTGCATGTAGTGACTTCAACGATTTTAAAATAGCTATAGCGGCGCTATAACGGAGAGTTTACATGTCTGCAATTGTACAAATAAAACGATCCGAAGTACCTAATAGAACACCATCGACGGCAGAATTGGCAGTCGGCGAACTTGCTATTAACTTAGAAGATGCTAAACTATTTTCCAAGAAAGAAGATGGATCAATAGTAACACTAGCACAAACCACTAACGAATATACTTCCTTCTACCTTCCAAATGACTTGGGAGACTTGAGTCCTGCAGGTAATACTTGGGATTTAGGAGAAATTACTGAAAATGTGCCTGCAGCAGCAGACGCTGGATTCAATGATTTAACTGCCGTCACACTTGAAGTAGGTGACTATAGATTACCAGAATTTGACGGTGCTGTCGGGCAGGTACTCACTACAAATGGTGAAGGAACAACATATTGGAGTGAAGGTGATGGTGCTGTCCCATGGATTGAAAGGTCTTCAAATCATTTTGCTACTAGTGGTGAAAAAATAATTGTAAACGTATCGAGCAATCCTGTTACAATAACATTACCACCAAATCCTTCTTTTGGAGATCAGATAAGTATCATTGATGGTACAAGTAATGCGGGGGTCAATAATATTACTATTGCTAGAAACGGAAGATCCATTGATTTCACTAACGAAGACCTAACGATTGATGTCAGTGGCGCAGCATGTAACATCGTATATTATAACTCAACTTACGGCTGGCTATTCACAGAGAGATAACATGGCTAATTATAGTACGCTAAAATATACTACAGTATCAAATGCAGGCTTTGCAAAAGAAGCGGATGTTACCGCTGAAATTACAGCTTCATCTGCGATACTTGTAACAAAACTAATTCAACAGCTTGACAGAACAGTAGATGGAGGGCTTTCTACTACGACCTCATTTATCGGTTCTGTAGGAAGCGGAACCGCAACAACCACATTGTTTAACGCAGAATATGACGGAGGAACGGCCAATGGCTGATCGCATACAATTAAGAAGAGATACTTCCACTAACTGGTCAGCAGCGAATCCTGTTCTTGCCTCTGGTGAGCAAGGTTTTGAAACTGACACACTAAAACTAAAAATAGGTAACGGCGTATCTGCTTGGAATAGTTTAGCATATGTGATCGATGTTTCATCACTTGCAACTTCCGCTGATGTCACATCAGCAGTAAATAATCTTGTAGATGCTGCGCCAGGAACTTTAGATACATTAAACGAACTAGCAGCAGCATTGGGCGATGATGCAAACTTTGCGTCTACCGTAACTAGTTCACTTGCACTTAAAGCTGATACAACTACCGTAAATAGCTCACTTGCACTTAAAGCTGATACAACTACCGTAAATAGCTCACTTGCACTTAAAGCTGATACAACTACCGTAAATAGCTCACTTGCACTTAAAGCTGATACATCATCACTAGCAACTGTAGCAACATCAGGTGCTTATGCTGACGTTACTGGTACACCTTCTATTCCATCTGCACTTACTGACCTAAGTATCACTGATGGTACTGTAGGACAAGTTCTTACTACTGACGGATCTGGCGGATTTACTTTTGATGACACATCAGGTGGTGGTTCATTCGAAGCAGTTGCATCTGGTACACTAGCAAATGGTGACAAGGTCGTTGTAAATGCTGATGGTACTGTGAGTGTTGTAGCCGTTGTAACGACAGGGCCTGGACCAGGTGCTGAAACTCGTCTCTCAACTGGCGATGTATCAGACTACAATAATGTTGCATTATATGATCCAACCTCAAACAAAGTTATTATTACGTATGGCGATACGGATAACAGTAATTACATAACATTTGTTGTAGGAACTGTTGGTACTAAAACAATTACTTTTGGTACTCCCGTCGCTTTGTCTACTTCTACATGGGAACCATCACTAGCATATGATCCAACCTCAAACAAAGTTGTTGTAGCTTTCTTCAACCCAAACAACAGCTGGACCGCATATGCGGTCGGAACAGTTTCTGGTAATTCAATTAGTTTTGGCTCTGTTGTAGAATTTTATAATGGCATGATTTCTGACCATGTCCTTGCAATTGACACAACCTCAAACAAAGTTGTTCTTGCTCATACGAGAGACGGGGTCCATGCGTTTGTAGGAACAATTTCTGGTAATTCAATTAGTTTTGGTTCTAGTGTAGAGATAGCAGCTCCCACTGGCAGTTTTGGTCATCTGGCAGTAGCATTTGATTCTAACTCAGGCAAAATGGTGTTTGCTTATCATATAAGAAATAACTACACGCCTTACTATGGTAGAGTAAGAGTAGGAACAGTTTCTGGCAATTCAATTACTCTTGGCAGTGAACTTCAATTTAATGATGTGTCTACTGAAAATATTAAGCTTGCATTTGATTCAAACGCAAATAAAATCGTAATGACTTATAATAACGCACATGTCGTGTATACTGGATGGGTTCGTGTAGGTACTGTTTCTGGTAATAGTATTTCTTTTGGCACTGCCCAACAGCTTGAAGTCGGTAAAAAAGTAGGTAAGATTTCCTCTGCTATATTTAATCCAAATACAAATAAGGTCATTATTACTTACTCTGCGTATGATGTTTCTTATGATGATGGCACTGGTCGTATATCTTTTGTGACAGGAACAGTTTCTGGTACTTCAATTAATCTTACTTCTCCTACGATAATTGTAAATGAGTTTAATTATTCGATTGCGACAACAGTAGATACAAGCACAAACCAAATTATTCTTATTCGTAAAGATTCATCTAATCACGAACAAGTGTCAGTAGTAAGCTTGTCATCTACGACTGTATCCAACCTAACCAGTGAAAACTTTGTAGGTATTTCTGACGGATCATATGCTTCTGGTGCAACTGCTACTATCCAAACTTCTGGTGCAGTGGATGATGCACAGTCTGGACTAACAGCAGGACAAGCGTACTTCTTGAAAGGCGACGGCACAATAATTACTACTCCTGATACTCCTAGAGTATTTGCAGGTGTTGCTTTAAGTGCTACCGAGTTGATGATTGGCAAAGACATGTCTTCTACCGCAGTCGTACCTTATACTGATAGTGATGTAGCTACATACTTGGCTGGAAATGGCTATGATAGTGCAAGTAATATTATTTCAACAATCACTGATAGTGCTCCTGCTACGTTAGATACACTAAACGAATTGGCAGCAGCACTGGGCGACGATGCAAACTTTGCAGGAACAGTTACGACTTCATTAGCAGCGAAAGCGAATACTGCTGATCTAGCGACTGTAGCGACTACAGGTGCTTATGCTGACGTTACTGGTACACCTTCTATTCCATCTGCACTTACTGACCTAAGTATCACTGATGGTACTGTAGGACAAGTTCTTACTACTGACGGATCTGGCGGGTTTACTTTTGCTGATACGGCAGGTGGTTCATTCGAAGCAGTAGCTTCTGGTACACTAGCAAATGGTGACATGGTAGTTATAAATGCTACAGGTACTGTATCTGTAGCAGGAGCAGAGACTACCGTTATCGAAGCAGGAGGATTAGGCACTGAAATCTCTGTGGCTGGTTCTAGCGCTACGTATACAGCAACAGTTTATGATTCAAATTCAAATAAAGTTGTTGTTATATATGGATCGCAAACGGAAAACACAATACGTGCCTATGTAGGAACAGTTTCTGGGAAAAACATTACTTTTGGTAATGTTTCCACCAAAAACACTAACGGCCCCGTAACGGATAAATCTTTACAGGCTGTATTTGATCCGAATTCAAACAAAGTCGTTGTTGCTTACGTTGAATACATATATGGAGATAGACTAGTCAGATCAATGGTAGGAACAATTTCTGGAACTAGCATTAGTTTTGGTTCACAAGCCTATGTCGAGGACAATGAGTCCTTTGACACCAGGGCCCTTGCACTAGCTTTCGACTCAAGTTCTAATAAGGTAATATTTTCTTACATATCTATCTCGTCAAAACAGGTTCGATCAAGAGTAGGAACAGTTTCTGGTACAAGCATAAGTTTTGGTTCAGTTACTAATTCTTCAGCTGTCGCCTCTTATAACGATATTACATCTGTATATGATCCGGATAATAACAAGGTAGTGGTAATATACAGGCAAGGTAACACTTTCAATTCAATTGTAGGAACAGTTTCTGGTACAGGCATAAGTTTTGGTTCGGAAGTTCAGTTTGTCACTGGCGGTGCAGGCGAGTATCCCAGTGTGGTGTATGACACACATTCTAATAAAGTTGTTTTTATTTATAGGAATGACTATGGCTCCGGTAGAGCAATAGTAGGAACAGTCTCTGGAACTAGCATTAATTTTGGTGCGCCAGTTATTTTTGAATCAGGCGGTGCGTCAGGGTATTATGCAGCGATTTTTGATCCAAGTGAAAATAAAGTAGTGATATCTTACCAATACTACAGTTCTCCTGAAACCGGTAGAGTGATTGTAGGAACAGTCTCTGGAACCAGCATTAGTTTTAATACGCCAGTTCAGTTTTCCAGTCAGCAATCCAGAGCCATGTCGCTTGCATTTGACTCAAATTTAAACAGGTCTGTGATCTCTTGGAAGGGCGGCAAAGCGATAGTTTTCAAAACTGAAGATACAGTCAGCGTTGGAGCCACAAACCTAACCAGTGAAAACTTTGTAGGTGTGTCTGATGCTGCTTACTCTGACGGTGCAACTGCTACTATTCAAACAGCAGGTGCAGTAGATGACGCTCAATCAGGACTAACAGCAGGACAAGCCTACTTCTTACAAGAAGATGGTACACTAGGCACTACAGCAGATACTACTAGAGTATTTGCTGGTGTCGCTCTAAGTGCTACCGAGTTGATGATTGGCAAAGACATGTCTTCTGCCGCAGTTGCAGCATATACTGACAGCGATGTAGCTACATACTTATCTGGTAACGGATATGATACTGCGACTAACATCATTTCAACAATCACTGATAGTGCTCCTGCTACGTTAGATACATTGAACGAGCTTGCTGCTGCATTAGGTGATGATGCGAACTTTGCTAGTACTGTAACTAGCTCACTTGCACTCAAAGCTGATACAACTACCGTAAATAGTTCACTTGCACTCAAAGCTGATACTTCATCTTTGTCAACGGTTGCTACTACAGGCGCTTACTCTGATCTTACTGGTACACCGGCAGCGGTTGTTCCAGGTGGTTCGTTTGACGCAGTTGCATCTGGTACACTAGCAAATGGTGACAAGGTTGTTGTAAATGCTGATGGCACGGTAAGTGTTGTGAGTCCAACAGGAGGTCCGGTTATAGGTACTGATCCAGCAGGATTCGGTACTCAAGTCGTTGCGGTATCTGAAGACAATAACCAAGACAAGTCTTATGCAGTTTTTGATTCAAACACAAACAAAGTCGTTGTTCTTTACAACGCAAGCGTCGGCGGCGTTAATGGTGCCCGAGTAATTGTAGGTGCCGTTTCAGGCAAATCAATTAGTTTTGGATCACCTGTTGCGATTGTTGGGGCGATAATGTCGTATGGTGACATCACTTTTGATTCAAATGCAAACAAAGTCGTTGTTGTTATGGCTAACTTCAGCAACTCATTAAGAGGAGAGGCGTATGTAGGCACAGTCTCTGGAACAAGCATTAGTTTTGGTTCAGCAGTCGTATTTGAGAACGCCATCAACACATCGTGGCAAGCTGCAACTTTTGACTCTAATACAAACAAAGTAGTTGTTGCTTATAATGCGGCCAACCAAGGCCTCGGCGGGCGAGCAATTGTTGGTACCGTTTCAGGGAATTCAATTAGTTTTGGCTCTTCAGTTGCGTTATCTGAACCAGGCCCATCACTCACACGGGCAACTTTCGATTCAAATTCAAATAAAGTCGTACTTGTTTATAAAGAAAATTCGTCAGCTAATGGCGCAGCAGTTGTAGGAACCGTATCAGGAGATAGCATTAGTTTTGGGTCATCAACTTCTTTCGTAAACACGTTACAGTACTATCCTGGTGTTGCTATTGATTCAAATTCCAAGATGGTCGTTACTTATCGAGACCCTGCCAACTCAAGCTACGGAACAGCGAAAGTAGGAACTATTTCGGGTACAAGTATTAGTTTTGGTTCAGCAGTCGTATTTGAGTCTGTTAATGCACCATACAAAACTGAGGCAATTTTTGATTCAAGTGCAAATAAATTCCTTATTGCCTATACCGATTACACCAGTACGCCCGTAGGCAAAATAATTGCAGGAACAGTCTCTGGAACCAGCATTAGTTTTGCTTCACCAGTCGTATTTGACAGTCCAGGTGGCAGGTTAAACACGACTACAATGACATTTGACTCAGCTTCAAACAAATCTGTGCTTGTTTTCGGCACTAGCAACAACAACCATGAGTCGGTTGTTTATCAAGCTGAAGACCAAGACATCCGAGGACCTAACCTAACTAGTGAAAACTTTGTAGGTGTGTCTGACGGATCATATGCTTCTGGTGCAACTGCTACTATCCAAACAGCTGGCTCAGTAGATGATGCACAGTCTGGACTAACAGCAGGACAAGCGTACTTTGTTCAAGGAAACGGTACAATTGCTACTACAGCAGATACTCCTAGAGTATTTGCAGGTGTTGCATTAAGTGCTACTGAGTTAATGATTGGTAGAGATATGTCTTCTGCCGCAGTTATTCGAGATACGGTCTACGCCTTAACAGGCACAGCACTAGACCGTGCTAACGGTGGAATACAGACCAAGACTCTAGCGGCTAACACGACCTTTACAGACTCACTAGTCTCTGGAGATTCTTTAGTACTACAGCTCGAAGCAGGTGCTAGTTACACAGTCACTTGGCCTACGATGCAATGGGTAACCTCTGGCGGCAATGTCGCTCCTACGCTGACTGCTAAGGACACACTGGTGTTCTGGAAAGTCTCGTCTACGCTCTACGGTGCTTACACAGGGAGTTATGTATAATGAGTTTGTCTAAAGCTCTAACAGCAGCGGCAGGCAATGCAGGTGGTGAGTCTCTGTACGTTGAGGATGTCTTCTCGACTTATGTGTATGAAGGCAACAATGCGGCTAGAACAATAGCTAACGGCATTGCACTCTCGGATGAGGATGGTTTAGTTTGGCTGAAACAACGAGGAGCAACAGATTCTCATGTTCTTTTTGATACTGTAAATGGGCCACAAAAATCACTAACTAGTAACGATACTGCCGCAGGTGCAGATTATTCTTCGTATCTTTCTTTTCCGTCAGCAGGCACTACAGGTTGGAATCTCGCAGGGGCAATCTTAAACGGCACAGGAACTTCTTGGGCCTCATGGACATTCCGCAAGGCTGAGAAGTTCTTTGATGTTGTGGCTTATGATGGGAATAGTGTAGAGGGTAGGGTCTTAAACCACTCTCTTAATTCTACTCCAAAGTTTATTATTATTAAAGCCACCGACGGTTCTTCGAATTGGACTTGTCATCATACTTCTTTGGGATTTAGTAAAGTATTATATCTAAACAGTAATAGCGCACAAGACAACGGAAGCAGAATACAAGCAGCAACCGACAACACATTTACTGTTAGTAGTAGTAGTTTGACAAACAGCTCCGCTCGGTCATACGTCGCCTACCTATTCGCTCACAACGCAGGAGGCTTTGGAGACGATGGCAGCGAGAATATTATTAAGTGTGGGAGTTATACAGGTAACGCCTCAGAGAGGTCTGTTAGTCTTGGTTTTGAACCACAGTGGGTGTTGGTAAAGAATGCTGATAATACAGACGATTGGTGGATAGCTGACAATATGCGTGGCGTCGTTACTGGTGGAAATGATGCGTTTATAAAGCCTAACAAAAATGAAAGTGAAGATTCAGGTGCTGACTACATAGATTTTAACGCAAATGGTTTCACGGTGAAGACTGGATATGGCATTGTGAATGAGAGCGGTTCAAAATACATCTACGTAGCCATCCGCAGACCCATGAAGACTCCTGAGTCTGGGACTGAGGTTTTTAGTCCGTATGCTTATCAGGATGCAACCTTAACAAGTGGTTCAGGTACGGCTTCAAACAGGACTATTATTAATGGAGGGTCTAATGGTGGTTCTGGGTTTCCAGTAGACCAGTTCTGGCATCAAAAAACATCTTCTAATAGCTCTTATGGATTTCATATATTTGATAGAATAAGAGGGAAAGGGCAGGCTTTAATTACCCCGAGTTATTCTGCGTCTCCCGCCGGAGACAGCGCTTCCAACGGTGGATTTGATTTTCAAGAGGGCGTGGATGTTGAGTACAACGGAGCGATGTATTACTATAACTCAAATGCAGGAAATAGAAGCCACATCAGCTATGCTTTTAAAAGAGCGTCTAAAGTATTTGATATAGTAACTTATACAGGTAATGCGACTGCGGGACACGCAGTTACTCACAATCTCCAAGCTATACCAGAAATGATGTTTGTAAAAGCTTACAACACATCTAATGAGGCTCACTGGGTTTATCATAAAACTACTGGCAACGCTGCAAGTCTTTTAGTTAGCGGGGATGGTAGCGGCTACGGCGGTTTATGGAATAACACCACCCCAAACGACACAACATTTACTTTGAGTTCCTCTGCAGCCGTTAATTCATCCTCATATAAGTATGTCGCATGGTTATGGGCAACACTAGATGGTGTTACAAAAGTAGGCTCCTATAGCGGCACAGGGTCTAATGTAGATGTAGACTGTGGTTTTAGTGCAGGAGCCAGATTTGTGCTTATAAAAAGGTCTGACGGCGATGGCGATTGGTACGTCTGGGATAGCGCAAGAGGGATTGTAGCAGGTAATGATCCATACGTTATATTTGAAGGCGGCTCGGTAACTAATACAGACTATATAGACCCTTTATCAAGTGGCTTTACAGTAACATCATCTGCTCCTGCTGCGCTTAACGCCAGTGGCGGCACTTACATATTTTTAGCAATAGCATAAGGACAAGACAATGGAATATCGTATTAAATCAACTGGCGAAGTCAAAAATCAAGGCGAAGTCAGAAAAATGCACAGCAACACATCACTGCCACGAGTGTGGGACGCTAACGTCTGTTCCGCTCTTGGCATAGACCCTGTACTGGAAGCTCCTAAGCCAGAAGTGACAGGCTACACACAGGCCATCCGTAACGGTGCTACACAGGACGCTAACGGCAACTGGGTCACTGCGTGGTCAGTAGTGGATATGTTTCAAGATACTACAGACGATGACGGCGTAACCACAACCAAGGCTGAGCATGAGGCGGCTTATCAGGCTGATATGGATGCTAAGGCTGCGGAGTCTGTCAGAGCTGATAGAGATGCTAAACTTGCTGTAACTGATTGGACAGGAATGTATGACGTTACTATGACTATGGAGATGGCTACTTACAGACAGGCGTTGCGTGACATAACTACTCACGCAAACTTTCCCTACTTACAAGACTCTGATTGGCCTGCGGCAGTATAATGAATAAGACACGAGACATAACTGGTATCATCAGCTAACAGCTGGTGGTACCTTAGTCCGTGTACATAGTTTATTTTGTTATATATAATATATATTATTAAAGTTAGCTAAAGGAAAAAGAAATGGCGGCAGTGGTCAAACTTCGCCGGGGCACCTCGTCACAGCATAGCGTGTTCACTGGCGCATTGGGTGAAATCAGTGTAGATATTACCAAAGATACTCTAAGAATTCATGATGGAGTAACTGTTGGTGGCCACGAATTAGCCTTAGCTAACCTTGCAAATACTGGTATTCAAGCTACTCCATCTGAACTCAACATTATGGATGGAGCAGTTATTTCAACTACACAGTTGAATTATCTTTCAGACGTAACATCTAACATCCAAGCGCAGTTAAATTCTAAACAAACTAGCGCATCTCTCTCTACAGTCGCAACTACTGGTGCATACTCCGATATCACTGGTACTCCTACTATACCGTCTACTATTACCGAACTTGGCATTTCAGATGGTTCTAATGGTCAAGTATTAACTACAGATGGAGCAGGCGGGTTTACATTTACATCAAGTGGTGGAGGAGTTGGTCTTAGTTATACGGATTTAACAGATGTTCCTTCATTGTCTCCTGTCGCAGTTACTGGTGCATACACAGATTTGGTAGCTACCCCTACTATTCCATCTGATGTCAGTGATTTGACTGATGCTAATGGATCTCTTGGCGTAAAATATGCAGTTACTGGTGGCACGCTTGATGGTGGCGATGCAAATGGTTTACCTGAAAATGAAGTGGCGAATCTAGGTGGACTGTCTCCGGTAGCACTATCAGGCGCATACACAGATTTGGTAGCTACCCCCACTATTCCATCTGATGTGAGCGAGTTGAGTGATTCGAATAGTCTTCTGGGTTCAGGTAGTGGATTAAATGTAGTAGTTACTGGTGGCACGCTTGATGGTGGCGATGCAAATGGGTTACCTGAAAATGATGCAGATAATTTGGGTGGTCTTTCTGCTGTAGCATTGTCCGGTTCGTATAATGATTTAACAGATTTACCTACTAGTGGAAGAGCAACTAATTATTCAAATGAGTATATATTATATGGTTCGACAACGAATGGTATTGAAACAGAAATACTAGTAGAAGGCAGTTCCAGAATACCCGTAGCAGAAAACTCTACGATGTTTTATAACATAGATGTTGTGGCCAGAAGAACAGACGGCGGCGGTAGCGAGGGCGGAGGATGGCACCTTAAAGGATCAGCAGACAATTATAGTGGCATTACTAGTGACATCGGCAATTTATATGAAATATTAGTGAGTGCCGACGATGCTAATACTACCGTAGATGCAAGAATCCATGATATAAGTGACACTTTAAGATTTTATGTCACCGGTTCATCCGGCAAATCTTTTAAGTGGACTGCTAAAATTACCACTGTTGTGGTGATAGGTTAATCAGTCACAGTATTTTTTTGTTATAAATAAAATAAACACGAAGGAATAACAACGATGGCATTATCAACTAGACAAGAGTTAATAGACTACTGTTTGCGTAGGCTTGGCTTTCCTGTCATCGAAATAAATGTTGATGAAGATCAGGTCAACGACCGTATCGATGATGCTATTCAGCTTTGGCAAGAGTATCACTTTGATGGTACCGAACGCACTTATGTTCAACATAAGATCACAGGTTCTACTATCAATCTGACTACTTCTGTTGGCGGCAACTTTTTAAATAACGACAGAGTTGTTGGATCCACTTCTGGTGCCAGTTCGGTAGTAAAGTATGGAACAGGTACAACTCTAACCACTGAAGATACTGCTGGAGTATTTGTCGCAGGAGAAACCATTACTGGTTCTATATCAGGCACTACAGCAATACTAGATGCAATTCCTTATGTTGCAGGTGATATGGATAACAAGTATATTCCTATCAGCAACGGCATTACAGGTATTGTTAGACTGTTTAACTTTGGTGGAGCTGCTACTTCAAACACCAGAGACGGCAATCTATTCGATTTACAGTATCAGTTTAGACAAAACGATCTGTACAATCTGATGGGCGCTGACATGATTTATTACAGCATGGTGCAGTCTCATCTACAAACACTCGAAGAGCTTCTAATCAGCGATAGACAAATTCGTTGGAACAGAAAAACTGACAGACTATACATTGACACAGACTGGGATAAAACATTCAATCCAGGTGACTATGTGATAGCTGAAGCATACGCAATTCTTGACCCAGAACAATACACAGAAGTGTATGACGATATGTGGTTGAAGAAATACGCTACTGCACTTATCAAAAGGCAATGGGGTGAGAACATGAAGAAGTTTGGTGGAATTCAAATGCCAGGTGGCGTCACTCTTAACGGTGATAAGATATTTGAAGAAGCCATCACTGAGATTAATGCTATAGAAGATGAGATGCAATCTCGCTACGAACTTCCTCCTTCGTTCTATGTAGGATAGACTCATGTCTACAAACTTTTATTTTCAAAGTGGATTGACAGCGGGAACAACCAGTGAACAACGTCTCATAGAAGACCTTGTCATTGAAAGTTTAAAGATATACGGCCACGATATCTATTATCTTCCCAGGACTCTTGTCAATACAGATGATATCTTTGACGAGTCTTCGCTTTCTCAATTTACTCAAGCATATCCTCTAGAAATGTACTTTGATAATATTGATGGGTTTGAAGGACAAGGAGAGTTATTCACCAAGTTTGGCATAGAGATTCGAGACCAAGCAACATTTGTATTGTCTAAAAGAAGATGGGAACAAATGACAGCTACCACCGGCGGAGTCTTTCAATTGAATGCAAGGCCTGCAGAAGGAGATTTACTATTTTTTCCTTTAACTGGATCATTGTTTGAAATAAAAATAGTAGAATTTCAGAATCCTTTTTATCAGTTAAGTAAGATTAACGTATTTAAAATGCAGTGTGAACTTTTCGAATATTCATCGGAAACATTTATTACTGGAATTGAAGAAATTGACAACATATACGCCGAACAAAGTATTGATATGTTTTTATATCAGTTCTTACTGGAAGATAACACTTTATTCTTACAGGAAGATGGGTCTTCAGTAATTCTTGAAGACTATGCATTAACTAAATCAACAGCAACCACAGACAATACAAATTTTATACTTGAAAATGAAGCGTCTGATATTTTAGATTTTTCTGAAGTCAATCCTTTTGGTGAATTGTAATGTTTAAAGATACTCAATTTTATCACGAACATGTCAAAAAAGCTATTGTAGCTTTTGGTATGATATTCAACAATCTTCGAGTATCAAGAAAAACCTCTGCAAATGAAATAGCTCAGGTAATGCGTGTACCTCTTGCATATTCAACTAAGCAAAAGTTCTTGTCTCGTATTGCATTGATACCTGATGCAGAGTCTCGTGGCGAAGTTGCTATTGTTTTGCCTCGTATGGGATTTGAGATACAACAACTGACATATGACTCGACTAGAAAAATTTCACCAATACAAAGAAATAAGGCTGTTGGCGCAGGCGATGACGCCAATACAGTAAGAAGTACATTTGTTTCTACTCCTTATAATATGACGCTCTCGCTTTATATATTTGCCAAGAATCAAGAAGACGGACTACAAATAGTTGAGCAGATTTTGCCTTACTTTAATCCAGATTTTAATATCACAGTCAATGAACTTCCTGCAATGGGTATCAAGCGTGATATTAAAATTACCCTTGACAGTATAGATTATGATGATGATTACGAAGGCGAGTTTGCCGAGAGACAAAGTATTATATGGACTCTTAATTTTACTATGCGCTTAAATTTCTATGGGGACATAAATAACGTAGGAATTATTAAGGAATCTATTGCCAAACTTTACGAAAAAGATGACTTTTTAAACGTAAGAGTGAAAAGCACATCGACGGTTGGTAATGATGGGGTAATTGATACCACATTAACGCCTGCGGATGAATTTGAATATATAACTACTATATTAGAAAGTTTTGGTGATACAATTGAATAATCCTTTTGATAGTTTAGATAATACATTTAACACAAAAGATAAAACAAAAGCACTTGAAAGTAATCTAAAACAAACACGAGAAGAGAATAATCTTCCTGTGCCACTTGCCGATGCAGAAAAAGATTTAGAAGATGACTTTCAAGAGGCGAGAGATATTTTGAAGCGCACTGCTGAGTACAGCGAAGAAGCTATCAAAGGCATGCTTCATATAGCTAGAAACAGTGACCAACCTAGAGCATATGAAGTTGCAGGTCAACTTATCAAAACTCTACAAGATAATGCGAAAGATATGCTTGATGTACAAGAGAAAGCAAAAAAAGTGAAGGGGGAAGATGATAAACCTAAACAGGCAAATGTTACTAACAATAATATGTTTGTGGGAAGCACAAAGGACTTACTAAGAGCCCTGAATGCTGAACAGGTTATCGAGCACGATTAAACCATGTCAGAAGAAACTTCCTATCATGGGAATCCTAATCTAAAATCGATTGGGTATAAACATGACTTCACCGAAGAACAAATCAGAGATTATCTTAAATGTAAAGATGATCCAATTTACTTCATCGAAAACTTTTGTAAGATTATTACACTAGACAGAGGACTTCAGCCATTCAAATTATATGAATGTCAAAAGAAAAAAGTTGACATCATTGTGAACGAACGCAAAGTTATTCTTATGGAAGGCAGACAGCAAGGAAAGACTGTTACTGCCGCAGCATGTATTCTTCACTACACAATATTCAACGCAGACAAAACAGTTGCTATCATGGCGAACAAAACTGCATCTGCAAGAGAAGTACTTGCTCGTTATCAAACGATGTATGAGAATCTTCCTATATGGATGCAGCAAGGAGTAAAGACTTGGAACAAAGGTGACGTTGAGTTAGAGAATAACTGTAGAGTATTCACAGCAGCAACAACAACATCTGGTATTCGTGGTAAGTCTGTAAACTGGCTGTACATTGACGAAGCGGCAATCATTCCAAATAATGTTGCTGATGAATTCTTTGCTTCTGTATACCCTACAATTTCTGCGGGTGAAACTACAAAGATTCTACTCACATCTACACCTCTAGGATACAATCATTTCTGGAAGTTCTGGAATGAAGCAGAAAAAGGTACAAATGGATTCGTCAGTCACTTTATTCCTTATACTGAGATCCCAGGCAGAGATGAAGCATGGGCAGAGCAGCAACTCAAACTTCTCGGCGAACTGAAGTTTACACAGGAAGTATTGTGTGACTTCTTGGGATCATCAAACACACTTATCAATGCTAGAACTATTGCAACACTAAGTTCTAAGGATGTTCTTTATGACAATCCTGAAGGCAACGCTGTTGATATATATGAAGATCCACAAGAAGAACATTATTATTGTATTACAGTAGACACAGCTAGAGGTATTGGCGGTGACTATTCAGCATTTGTTGTTTTCGATATTACAGAAATGCCGTACAGAGTTGTGGCAAAGTATCGAAACAATAAAATTGCACCTATGCTATATCCTAATGTTATAGCTAAAGTAGGTGAAGATTATAATAAAGCCTTTGTACTCGTTGAAACAAACGACATTGGCGGGCAAGTAGTAGAGATATTACACGAAGAAATAGAATACGACAATATCTTTAGTACGGTGACAGAAAAAGCAAGACAGTATGTATCGCCTGGATTTGGTAAGTCTACAAGACTCGGCGTGAATACATCTAAACAAGTAAAGAGACAAGGTTGTTTCAACTTCAAGTCTCTTATGGAAGAACACAAACTTTTAGTATTTGATGCAGACATTATCAGTGAGATATCTACATTTGTTGAGAAAGGCAATACTTATCAAGCAGACGAAGGCTACAATGATGACTGTGTTATGTGTATGGTATTGTTTGGCTGGCTATCTACTATGCCTTTCTTCAAAGAGTTAGTAGATGTCAATACTAGAGAAGGTTTGTACAAGCAAGAAATGCAAAGTATTACACAGAATCTCACTCCATTTGTAATGAGAAAGAGCGATGATGCGCCGGCAGCATGGGTAGCAGGCGGAGATTACTGGCTAACAGACGATGAGTACGACAAACGGCTCAAAGAGTCTAAGTTCAAATATTAAAAGTTATAAATAATCAGACGAAACAAACAATAAAAATGTTGTCTGATTTTTTTTAACGAGGAGAAATAATATGGCTTTTCAGCTATCACCTGGAGTCCAGGTAACAGAAAGAGACCTCACATCAGTAGTCCCAGCAGTTGGTGCCTCAATAGGCGGCACTGCCGGAGACTTTATTTGGGGTCCAGCAAATGAAGTAGTGACTATTAGCTCAGAGAATGAGTTAGTATCTAGATTTGGTCTTCCACCAATCACTGGTACTACTTACAGAGAATGGTTTACTGCTGCTTCATTTCTAGCTTACACTAGCACACTTAAAATAGTTCGTGCTATTGATAAAAGTGCAGCACTAAATGCAGGATCAACTGCTGGCGTACTAATCGAAAACGAAGATAAGTACAATAGCACAGCATCTTTTGCTAACGGTATGTGGGCAGCAAAATATCCTGGCTCAATTGGTAATTCATTACAAGTATCTTTTGCAGATTCTGCGGATTTTGCTACTTGGGCGTACAAGGATCAGTTTGATTACGCTCCAAGCGCTTCAACATATGTAACTGCTGCCGGTGGCTCTAACGATGAAATGCATATTATCGTAATTGATGCGGGTGGTTACTTCACAGGAACTGCTGGTACTATTCTTGAGAAATTTGCAGGCGTCTCAAAAGCATCTGATGCTACAGATTCAGTTGGTCGTTCAAACTACTACAAAACTGTAATCAATCAAAGATCGCAGTATGTTTGGTGGACAGGTCATCCTGCAGATATAGCAAATAACTGGGGCACATTGTCTAACAGTGTTGCATATACTAGTGACGCAACTGCTGGCGAATCAACTGTTACATTAACACTAGGTGCTAACGGCACTACTGATGACGCTGATCTTCAAACAGCTTTTGCATTGTTTGCAAATGACGAGCTTGTAGATGTCAACTTAATCTTTGTCGGCGCAGCTTCTGCTACTGTTGGTGATTACGTCATCGATAATGTTGCAGAAATTCGTAAAGACTGTATGGTATTTGTTTCACCAGCAGCAACATCTGTTCTTGATAACGTAGGTTCTGAAGCAACTGCGATTGTTGCTGAAGTCGGCTCTTATACTAGAAGTTCTTTTGCAGTATTTGATTCTGGTTGGAAGTACATGTACAATCGTTACTACGATCAGTATGTATGGGTTCCTTGTAATGGCGACATTGCAGGCCTGTGTGCTTCTACAGATGACATAGCAGATCCTTGGTTCTCACCTGCAGGATACAATCGTGGTGCAATCAAGAATGCAGTCAAACTAGCTTACTCTCCAAACAAGACTGACCGTAATGCGCTTTACAAATCAGGCGTGAACCCTGTTGTTGGCTTCCCTGGTTCAGGTATTGTATTGTTCGGCGACAAAACTTTGCTTGAAAAGCCAAGTGCATTTGATCGAATCAATGTTCGTAGACTGTTTATTACACTTGAAAAATCAATCGCTACAGCAGCTAAGTTCCAGTTGTTTGAATTCAACGATGCGTTTACTAGGGCACAATTCAAGAACTTGGTTGAACCATTCTTGCGTGATGTTCAAGGTCGCAGAGGTATTTACGACTTCCGTGTTGTGTGTGACGAAACAAATAACACTTCACAGGTAGTTGATTCGAATCAATTTGTAGCTGATATTTTCATTCAGCCAGCGAAGTCAATCAACTTCATTCAACTCAACTTCGTTGCTACCAGAACTGGTATTGCTTTTGAAGAAGTTGGCGCTTAGGCTTATAAATAAAAAAAAGTAAACAGGAGATTTAAATGAATATTTCAGAGTTTAAGGCTCGACTAGGCGCAGGAGGTGCAAGACCCAATCAATTTAGGGTCTTGCTAGGCTTCCCAAGTTATGTAACTGGTGTCGATGTTTCAAATAGCCTTTTGGTTACAGGAGCTGCGGTTCCTGCTTCTACTGTTAACCCAGCGATTCTTCAGTACAGAGGTCGTGAAGTAAAGTTAGCAGGCGAGAGAATCTTTGATCCGTGGACAATCACTATTGTCAATGATTCTGGTCAATCACTCCGTCGTCCTTTTGAACAATGGATGGAAGGTATGAACGGAACTGCTGGTAATGATGGTATTATACAACCATCTGATTATCAGGCAGATATTACTGTACAACACCTAGACAGAAACGATGAGGTTTTACGTGGAGGTACTTATGTGCTTCGAGACGCATTCCCAATTCAGATGTCTGAGATTGCATTACAGTACGCACAAAACGATATAATTGAAGAATTTACAGTGACTTTCCAATACGCACATTACGACAATATTTAAGTCGTAGCGTGAAAAGGATTTGATTTAGAATGAATATATTTGGGTTTAACATCTCAAGGGAGCAGCCGCCTAAGACCGAAAAGTCTTTCGTGGCTCCTTCTGATGAGGGCGGTGTAGAGAGTATACGTGCTGGTGGTTATTACGGCACGTATCTCGATATCGAAGGTATTGCAAATAACGAAGCAGAGTTAATCAAGCGATATAGAGATATATCTTTGATGGCTGATGTTGATACTGCAATACAAGATATCATTGACGATGCGATTGCTAATTTAGATGACGAAGACCCTGTGACATTAGACACAGATAAGTTGAAAGTTTCTGAAGCGGTGAAACGACAAATTCAAGATGAGTTTGAAAACATAGTTGAGATGCTTGATTTCAAGAACAGGTCTCACGATTATTTTAGACGTTGGTATATTGACGGACGTCTGTATTTCCATAAAGTAATTGATACTGCTAATCCCAGAAAAGGCATTAGAGATATCCGTTACATTGACCCACGTAAGATTACTAAGGTCAAAGAAGTAAAGAAAGAAAAGAACGAGCAAGGCATACAGTTTGTCAAAAGCGTTGAAGAGTTTTATATTTTCAATGAGAAAGGCATGTCACAAAGAGCAGCACAATACAAAGCTCCTATGAATGATAATGCTCTAAAGATTACTAAAGATGCTATCACATATGTACCCTCTGGGCTAGTAGATCAAGATAAGAATATTGCTTTATCTTATCTACATAAAGCTATTCGTCCTGCCAATCAACTTAGAATGATGGAGAATGCCGTAGTCATTTATAGGATTACGAGAGCTCCTGAAAGAAGAATATTCTATGTTGACGTAGGTAACTTGCCTACTAATAAAGCAGAACAGTATCTCAAAGATATCATGGATCGTTACCGTAACAAACTAGTATACGATGCTAGTACAGGTGAAGTCCGTGATGATAAGAAGTTTATGTCTATGTTGGAAGACTTTTGGTTACCACGTAGAGAAGGCAGTAGCGGTACTTCAATCGATACATTGCCTGCAGGACAAAACTTAGGACAGATTGAAGATGTAGTTTACTTTCAAAAGAAACTCTATCAGTCATTAAATGTTCCTGTTTCTAGATTAGAACAGCAAGCAGGCCTAAACTTTGGTCGTTCTGCTGAAATCAATAGAGACGAGTTAAAGTTCACAAAGTTTGTGTCTAGACTTAGAACAAAGTTTGGAGTTATGTTTGATGACTTGTTGAAGACCCAACTTCTTCTCAAAAATATTATCACAGAAGAAGACTGGAATGATATTAAAGATGATTTGTTTTATAAGTTTGCACAAGATGCTTACTATACAGAATCAAAGAATCAAGAAATATTAAGAAGCAGAGTTGAAGTATTGAACGGTATGGCTAGTTACATTGGTACTCTGTTCAGTAAATCATATGTTCAGCGCAATGTGTTAATGCTCACTGACGAAGAGATTTCTCAAATAGAAAGTGATTTGGCATTAGAGCAACCTTTTATAACACAAGATCAACAGCATCAAATGAATATGGCACAACAAGATCAAGAGGCGCAAGATGCGGCTCCAGTTGACACAGGAGAATAATTATGGATCAGCAAGCAGCAATAAGAGATATGTTAGACAGCATGGCACAGGGCAAGAGTGCAGAAGTTCAGACTAAGTTCAACGATCTTATGATGAATCGTGCAAGCGATGCAGTCAATGACTACAAACAAGAATTGGCACAGTCAGTTTTTAAGAATCCAGATATGCAAGCGATGGGTTTAGCAGACGGCGAAGAGCATGTACTAGAAGTAGATCCTGCCGCAGAACCTGAAACTATTGGAGACGAGAATGAAGACGTTTAAAAACTTCAGAGAAGGCGTAGAAGCAGACGAAAAAGAAGCATATAGCGAAGAGACATGTAGCGAGTGTGGATGTGACCCTAAGAACCCTAAAGAAGATTGCGATTGTGATCACAAGTCTGTCGAAGAAAGCTCGTGCGGAAAAAAGAAAATGAAAGAAGAAGTCGAAGAGATTGAAGAGATTTCTAAGAAGACTTTAGGTTCTTACATTAAGAAAGCAACTACTAGCTACGGTAGTCGGGTACGAATGGGCAAAGAGTTTGAAAGAGATGCTAAAGAAACTCGTTCTGCTACTGATAAAAAGACAAACTCTAGCTTGGCAGACACATTTGATAAAGGTGCTGTAAAAAGAAAAGCTGGCATCATGAAAGCCACAGATAAGTTAGTAAACAAAAAGAACTAATCGGAGATAAGAAATGGCAGCAGTCACTACTGTTCTAAAATTAACACAGGTCCAAGGGGTCGTAAAAGTTCACGGCGAAAACAATGACTCTGCCACTATTGCCCTGGCTACAACGCTAAAGAAAGATTCTGAAACTCAGTCTTCACCTGTAGCAAATATTAAAAGAATTTTTTGGTCAACAGACAAGAACGCAGACATAACTATCACACGAGACAGTGTAGTGATATGGGACTTGTTCGGAAGTGGAGAATTAGATTTTCATGGATTTTCTGACACAGAACAAAATGATGCTGACATCGTAATTAACTTTAATAATGGACACGGAACTATCATTGTTGAGGTGGCTAAAGTTAGCGGTTACGGTTCACAACAGCATCAAGGCGCTGACGGAGACTTAGGATAATGAAACTAATAAAAGAAGTCACAGAAGAGATTAAATATATCTCTGAACTTAACGAAGAGACTGGTAAGAAGTCACACTTTATCGAAGGTGTTTTCTTACAGTCAAACCTCAAGAACCGTAATGGTAGAATGTATCCTAAAGAAGTGATGCAGAAAGAGGTTGCTCGTTATACAAAAGAATCTATCGATAAGAAGAGAGCATACGGTGAATTAGGACATCCAGACGGTCCTACAGTTAATCTTGACCGTGTTTCTCATATGATTGTTGGTCTCAAAGAAGATGGCGATAACTACATCGGTAGAGCAAAGATTCTTGATACACCTATGGGTCGTATTGTTAAAGAACTTATTGACGAGGGTGCGAGCTTAGGCGTTAGCTCTCGTGGATTGGGTTCACTAAAAGAAAGAAATGGTATTAATGAAGTGCAAGAAGACTTCATGTTAGCTACTGCTGCTGACATTGTTGCCGATCCTTCAGCTCCTGATGCTTATGTTCAAGGTATCATGGAGAATAAAGAGTGGACATTTGTGAACGGTATTTGGCAAGAGAAAGAACTAGAAGAATCAAAGGCTATGATTAGAGCTGCAAGCACTAAAGAACTTGAAGCTGTTAAGCTAGAAGTCTTTGAAAGCTTCTTAACCAAGTTATCGAAAATTTAATTTTTATAAATATATATCAGAACATAGTAATACAACCGAAATAGGAGAATAAACATGGGTGTAGAATCCAAAATCCGAGAGCTTATGGAGGGCGCTGCAAATCGTCCTAAAGATAAGCAACAAGGTGATGCTTCTAATCCTACTCAAGGAGATTCAAACGCTAATCCTGAAATGCAAGACCTTAGTGGTACTGGCAATGCAGAAGGCGGCTTGACTTCACCTGTGGGCAAGGCAGCAGCAGGAAAAGAAAGCAAAGATAACACTTTGCCAAAGGGTGCTGGTGCTAAAGAGGCTCCTTCTAACTTCACTAATGACAAGCCAAGCGAAACTGACGTAATGAAGAAGGCATCTGCTGGAAATGTTGCGAAAGAAGAAGTTGAAGCTGATGCAGAAGAAGAAGTTATTGTTGAAGATGAAGTTGTAACTGATGAAGTTATTGCTGAAGAAGAAGCGGTAGACGAAGAAGCAGAAGAAATTGCTGAAGAAGATGAAGTTTCTGTAGAAGAAGCTGCTCTTTTTGAAGCTGATCTCAAGGCTCTCTTTGCAGACGAAGATCATCTCACAGAAGAATTCAAAGTAAAAGCAGCCGAAGTATTCGAAGCTGTTGTTACTTCACGAGTTAGTGCTGAAATTGCACAGATTGAAGAAGAGCTAACTGAAGCTGCAAACGTAGAGTTTGAATCACAGTTAGAGCAAATGGTAGAAAATGTTGATAAGTACCTCAGCTACGTTACTGAAAACTGGATGTCAGAAAATCAAATCGCTATTGAAAGCGGCATTCGTACTGAAGTAACTGAGTCATTTATCAAAGGACTACAGCAAGTATTCTCAGAGCATTACATTGAAGTACCTGAAGAAAAGTACGATGTAATGGCTGAAATGCAAGCTCAAATTGACAGCCTCGCTTCTAGACTAGACGAAGAAGTTGAGAACAATATGGCTCTCAAAGAAGAGTCAGTTAGTTTGAAGAAGCAACAAGTATTTGCTAAGATCTCAGAAGGCCTAGCGTCTACTGAAGCAGAAAAATTTGCAACATTAGTCGAAGACATTACTTATACAGGTATGGATTCATATGAGCAAAAACTTCAAGTCGTTAAAGAAAACTATTTCCCGAAAGAGAATGTAGTTACTGAAGCTAAACTTGAGGACACATTTGAAGCAGCCGACGAAGTAACTACTGGAGTTATGTCTAAGTATGCTCAAGCAATTTCAAAATCAACTAAGTTCTAATATTAATTTTTTATAAATAGTACTGTTATTATAAAAACAAAACTGAAACAACAAGGAGACTTAAATGTATCTTTCAGAGCAAATTGAGAGCAAGTGGGCACCAGTCCTCGAGCATGCTGACCTGCAGCCAATCGCAGATCCGTATAAGAAGGCGGTAACTGCTGTAGTTCTCGAAAACCAAGAAAAAGCCCTTCGTGAAGAGAAGGGTATCATGGAAGCAACTCACGCTAACGCAACTGGCGCTTCTGTCGATAACTACGACCCAATCCTCATCAGCCTTGTCCGTCGTGCGCTGCCTAACTTGATGGCATATGACGTTGCTGGTGTACAGCCAATGACTGGTCCTACTGGTTTGATCTTCGCTATGAAGTCACACTACACTAGCCAGACTGGTGCAGAAGCATTGTTCAACGAAGCAGACACTGATTTCTCTGGTGCAGGCGCTCACGCTGGTTCAAACCCAGTTGACGGTTCTTATACTACTGGTACTCCAGTTTCTACTGCAACTGCTGAAGGTTTCGGCGATACAACTACTTTGAACGAGATGGCTTTCTCAATCGAGAAGACTACTGTTACAGCTAAGTCTCGTGCATTGAAAGCTGAGTACACTGTAGAACTCGCACAAGACCTCAAAGCAATTCATGGTCTTGACGCTGAGTCAGAGCTTTCTAACATTCTTTCACAAGAAATTCTTGCTGAAATTAACCGTGAAGTTATTCGTACAATCTACAAAGTCGCTAAGCCTGGTGCAGCATCTACTGCAACTCCTGGTACTTTCGATCTTGACGTTGACTCAAACGGTCGTTGGTCAGTTGAGCGTTTCAAAGGCTTGTTGTTCAACATCGAGCGTGACGCTAACGTAATTGCACAAGACACTCGTAGAGGCAAAGGTAACTTCATCATCTGTTCATCAGACGTTGCAAGTGCCCTCGCAATGGCAGGCGTTCTCGATTACACTCCTGCACTTTCTACTAACCTCAATGTTGACGATACTGGCAATACTTTCGCTGGTGTTCTTAACGGTCGTTACAAAGTGTATATCGATCCATACAGCGCCAACACTGGTGCTGCTTCACAGTTCTACGTAGCAGGCTACAAAGGCACTAGCGCATATGACGCCGGTCTCTTCTACTGCCCATACGTTCCATTACAAATGGTTCGTGCGATTGACCCTAACACCTTCCAGCCTAAGATCGGCTTCAAGACTCGTTACGGCATGATTGCTAACCCATACGTAACACAGGCTGATGGTTCTACTGACGGTGATACATTCACTGCTTCACGTAACCAGTACTACAGAAAAGTTAAAGTATCTAACTTGATGTAAGCATCAAAAATAAAAAGAATACCTAAAGGTATCGTTTTTGAAAGGACTCTTCGGAGTCCTTTTTTTTGCCTGTAAGAAAATGTGACAATCTAGTAATACATTTTTTTCGTATTATAAATAGTATACATTCACTAAACTAACGAAGGTGTATTATGAAAAAATTATTATCAATGATTACATTTTTTGCAATAGGATTTGTTGCAGGTGGAGTCAACGGACAAACTTATACAGCAGAAGTAGCAGATATTATCAACAACAATTGTGTTGTATGTCATCGTGAAGGTGGTATTGGCCCAATGAGTTTTGAGACTTACGAACAAGTTCGTCCTTGGGCACCATTGATTGCATTGAAAGTAGCATCAAGAGAAATGCCTCCTTATGCATACGATCACGGTATCGGCATTCAAGACTTACAAGGTGATTGGCGTCTAGCACAAGAAGATATCGATGCTGTAGTTGCATGGGTAAACAGTGGATCACTCTACGGTGATGCAGATACTATTGTTCAAGCACCTCCCATGAAAGACTTAGAAGCATGGAACTTCGAAGGCGACTTCGGACTACCAGATGCAATCATACCTTCAGTAGCTATTGACATTCCTGCAAACGGCAATGATCTTTGGCACAAGCACTTAGTACCAACAGGTCTCACAGAAGATCGTTGTATCAAAGCAGTACAAGTAAAGCCACGAGGCACTGCTAAATCAGTAGTACATCACGCTAACTCATCTATCATCACAGCGGAGGGGCGTGAAGGCA
>Ga0206682_10000216_pt1 | contig 60063 bp, 52 predicted proteins | sample M240m12015metaG_FD_155444 | JGI IMG/M metagenome (GOLD analysis project Ga0206682, IMG submission 155444) | Ammonia-oxidizing marine archaeal communities from Monterey Bay, California, United States - M2 40m 12015 | ecosystem: Environmental > Aquatic > Marine > Intertidal zone | place: USA... | reverse complement strand
ACTATTATATCTAGATATTTTTTAGCTAGACTTACTTATAAATTTAATAACAAAAAAATTAAAACCCAAAATGAATCATTTCATTAAGATTACTTTAAGTTTTATTCTTTTAATTAATTTTTTAATAATTAACGGACAGATAACACATGGAGTTATACTATTTGAAAGAAAAACAAATCTTCTTAAAAAATATGATTCCCCTGAATCTCAAAGATGGTTACGAGGTGAAAAAGTGAAAATTGACAGGTTTAACTTACATTTTTCACCAAAAAAATCTGTTTTTCTACCAATTGAATCTGCTGTGCCCTCGAAAGCAGATTGGGCTACTTCAAAAAACACTGTAATTCAAGATTTTCAAAATATTGAAAGAGTATCTATTTACAATCTTTTTGGTGAAAGTAAAGTTGTAAAAGACAATCTTGTTTTAAGAAAATGGAAAATAACAGAAAGAAAAAGAAATATTGCAGGATACAGTTGTCGTAGAGCAATTTGGATGAAAAATGACAGTACAAAAATTTATGCTTGGTACACCGATCAATTAATCCCATCTACTGGACCAGAAACATTTAATGGATTGCCAGGTACAATTTTAGGATTAGCTACTGAGGATGGCGGAGTAGTTTATTTCGCTAAAATTATTGAAGAGAAATTTCAAAATATAGATGAAATCACTTCTGATATAAAAATCAAAAAATTTTATACAGAACAAGAATTAAAAGATGAGTTAATAAAAAAAAGTAAATCTAATCCATGGATGGGAAGAGTTGTAAACTATCTTTTTGATTGGTAGAACTAAAGTAAGCTGTCAATAATTGAATCAATACTCATTCCATCAGCTTCAGCAACATAATTTTTAACAATTCTATGTCTTAAAATTGGCTTAGCTACAGCCTTAACGTCCTCAATGTCAGGAGAATATTTACCGTTTAATAACGCATGACATTTTGCACCTAAAACTAAAAACTGAGAAGATCTCGGTCCTGCTCCCCAAGAAATATATTTCTTAATATGATCTGTAGCCATAGACTCATTAGGCCTAGTTTGAACTGCTAATTTAACTGCGTATTCTACTACATTCTTAGCTATTGGTGTTTTTCTAACTAGGTCTTGAAAATAAATTATTTCCTCTGCAGATATAACTTTTTGAACACTTTTTGAAACTGAACCAGTAGTTCCTTCAATAATTAATAATTCTTCTTCAAAAGTTGGATACTCAACTAAAATATTAAACATAAACCTATCTAATTGTGCTTCTGGAAGTGGGTATGTCCCCTCCTGTTCTATGGGGTTCTGAGTAGCCAAAACAAAGAAAGGACTGTCCAATTTGTAGTTGTTACCCGCTACAGTAACACTTCTTTCTTGCATTGCCTCTAACAATGCCGCTTGAGTTTTAGGAGGAGTTCTATTAATTTCATCCGCCAAAACAATATTTGAAAAAACTGGACCTTTTAGAAATTTAAAATTTCTAGACTCATCTAATATTTCAGCTCCAATAATATCAGATGGCATTAGATCTGGTGTAAATTGAATTCTGTTAAAAGAAAGACCCATACATTCTGCGATGGTATTTATCATTAAAGTTTTAGCTAATCCGGGAACTCCAACAAGTAAAGCATGTCCTTTAGAAAAAACACTTATTAATATTTGTTCAATAACATCATCCTGCCCTACTATTATTTTAGAAATTTCTGCTTTTAAAATTTTGAATTTCTCTAAAAAAGTATCGGCCGCTTCAACATCAGATTTATACATATAAAAAGTTTTTGATAAATATATATTAATTTAAGTTTTTGAAATGTGAATATTGTAGTATATATTTCCAATGTTTGTTAAAAATTTAAATTCCTTTAAATAATATGAGTGTTTTTAATGTTATAAAACCTACCGCTAGTAAAGTTCCATTTATACTAAGTATACCACATAGTGGCACAAAGATTCCTAACGACAAAATAGATTTTTTCAATAAAAATCAAATTAATGAAATGGACGATACAGATTGGTTTTTGGATAAACTTTATGATTTTGCCCCTAAATTAGGAGTCACTACAGTAGTTGCAAATTATCACAGATGGGTAATTGACTTAAATAGAGATCCTAAAAATACCCCTCTTTATGATGATGGAAGAATAATTACATCAATTTGCAGCACTACTAACTTTAATGGTGATGGTATTTATAATGAAAATTATAATTTAACTAAACCAGAAATTAGCTCTAGAATTAATACCTACTTCACACCTTATCATAATTTTTTGAAGAATTTAATTACTAATTTTTTAAAAGAATATCCTGTAGTAATTATTTGGGATGGGCATTCTATCAAAAGATATGTTCCAAAAATAAATGAAAATAAATTTCCAGATTTAATAATAGGAAACAATGACAATCAGTCGTGCAATAAAAGCATAACTCAAATTACCTTACAAAACTTACAGAAATCTAAATATCAGGTTAATTTAAACACCCCATTTAAAGGAGGTTATATAACAAGGTCTCTTGGAAATCCAGAGAATGGAGTAAATTCAATTCAACTAGAAATGTCTAAAGATTTATATATGTCAGAAAATGAAAAAAAATATGATGAGAAAAAAGCATTGAACATTAAAAGTATAATTGAATCAACGTTCGAAAAATTAATTGAAAAATTATAATGACTAAATTTTATTTTCAAAAAATATTACAAAAAGATGGTTGGAAAAATAAGGTGAGAATTTCCATTGATAAAGAAGGTTTAATTTCAGAAATAATTGAATACTATAATGGAAATGACTACCAAATTAACATACCATTAGCTATTCCCGGAATTCCAAATGCCCATTCACATGCCTTTCAATACGCGATGGCTGGATTAACTGAAAACCATTCTGAAAATCGATCCTCTAACTTTTGGACATGGAGAAATGAAATGTACAATTTAGCTCTAAATATAGACCCTGACAGTTTACAAGCAATTGCTACTATGCTATATAGTGAAATGTTAAATAATGGTTACACTAGTGTAGCAGAATTTCATTATCTACACCATGATAAAGATGGAAATAAGTATTCTAATGTTTGTGAATTGGGAGAAAGACTTTTAATTGCAGCTCAAGAAGTAGGAATTAATATTACTATTGTTCCAATTTTCTATAATAAAGGGGGATTCAACAAGAAATATGAAAATGAACAAAAAAGATTCATAAGCCAAAATACAGATGAATACCTTAGTTTATTTGAAAAAACTGTAGAAACTGCTCTAAAGTATGGAAGTAAGACAGGTATTGGAGCTCATTCTATAAGAGCTGTTAATAAAAAAATGTTGGAGGAAATAAATAAATATAATGGAAATAAATATCCATTTCATTTACACATTGCAGAGCAACTTAAGGAGGTTGAAGAATCTACCAAGTATTTAGGACAAAGACCTGTTGAATGGCTTTACAACAATTTTGAAATTGGAGAAAATCATCATCTTGTACATGCTACTCATTTAACAGAAATAGAAACAAATTTAGTAACCTCTAATAAATCTAATGTGATATTATGCCCAATTACTGAAGGGAATCTAGCAGATGGAATTTTTAATTATGATTTATTTCAAAAGAAAGAAGGCAATTGGTGTATTGGAAGCGATAGTAATGTTGGGTTATCCCCTTTTGAAGAGATAAGATTACTAGATTATAGCAATAGATTAAAAACCAACAATAGAAATACGTTTAAAAATTCTGAATCCGAAAATTCAGGGGAAATAGCATTAAATGCTGTTTATAAAAATGGACAAAAAGCAATGGGAAATATTAGAAATAATTATTTTGAAATTGGTCAACCTTTAGACTTTTTAGACATTAACCATCAACAGCCTTTAATTTCTAACTCAGATGATAAAAACTTATTAAATACTGTAATTTACAGTACAGATATACGAAGTATTAAGAATACTTATACTAAAGGAATTAAAAGAGGGCAAGACTTTAAGAAGCAAGAAAAATTAGTAGAGGTATATAATAACTCTATAAAAAAAATAAAAATTAAATATTAAGCTCTGCCCATTAATTTAAGATGATTGAAATGATGCCTTAAAGCACTAATAAAAGTATTATTTGAATGGTAAGGTAGATTATATTCTTTGGCTGTTTCTTTAACTATTTTTGAAATGTCGTGATAATGAACATGACAAATATTAGGAAAAAGATGATGCTCAATTTGATAATTTAAACCTCCAATGAACCAAGAAAAAAAAGATTTTGAATTTGAAAAATTGGCTGTAGTTTCTAATTGATGAATGTACCAATTTTTCTCAACCATGCCATCATTATTAGGAAGCGGAAAGTCAGTCTGATCAACAATGTGTGCACATAAAAATACAGTTGTTAAGAAAAAACCAGCAATAAATTCCATAATAAAAAATCCAGCTATATTAACACCAAAATTTTTAGTAACCAAGGTTGGAAGAATTAAAATAAAAAACACGTAAATCGATTTCCAAAAAATCAATGAAATTAAAGCTTTTGGAAAAGATATTCCTTGAGTTTTTAGTAAACCCTTTTTATTATATTTAATCAATTGAATAATATCCTTACTAACTAACCAGGAAATGGTTAATAGTCCATATAAAAACCAAGCGTATAAATGCTGAAACCTATGATGTGATTTTTTATCTTGCTCATCCGAAAACCTTAAAACTAGTCCAGCATCAACATCTTCATCCATACCTATAATATTGGTGTAAGTATGATGAAGAACATTATGTTGTATCCTCCAGTTTAAATCATAACCACCAACAATATTTAAGAAATATCCTATCAATTTGTTAATAGTCATGTTTTTCGAATAGGCATTATGATTTCCATCGTGCATAACAGACATGCCAACTCCTGCCATTCCAAAACCTATAAGAGCCCAAAGAATTAAGACAATTGGTGTAGAAAGATTAAGAGTTAGAATAAGAATATATGGAGCAATGTAAATAGATAACATGAAAAAAGTTTTAAATATCATGTTAGCATTATTATTTTTAGAAATATTATTATCCTTAAAATAAGTGTTTACTCTTTTTCTGAGAACTTTTACAAACTCAGGTTTGGAAGTGTCAAATTTTATGTTTTGTGATGAATCGATCTTTTTTTTTGTAAATAAAGATGTTTAACTCGTTACTTTTTTTTTGTTGAAGGTTTATGCAACTTTATAAGAACCTAAGTGTTTAAGAAACTTATAATGACTATATACTGCAGAAAACATGTTTTTATATGATTTGTAAGGGACATTGAATTCTTGTGCAGTTGATTGAACAATTTTACTTAATTTTTTATAATGAATGTGACAAATATTTGGAAACAAATGATGTTCTATTTGAAAATTCAAACCACCTATAAACCAAGATAGAATTCTAGAATTCATAGCAAAATTACAAGTAGTATTTAATTGGTGTATAAACCAATTTTTATCTATTGTTCTTTTTTTATTGGGTGAATTAAACTCATTAGGCTCCATTACATGAGCACATTGAAAAACAACTGATAATATTAAACCAGCAGTGTAGTGCATAATAAAATATCCAATTAAAACTAGCCACCATTTATCAAATAGAATCAAAGGAAGGATCAAAGCATAGGAATAATAAATTAATTTATAAATAATTAAGAGTAACATTTGATTCTTAAAGTTTTTTTGTTGGGTTTTAAGTAGGCCATTTTTATGATACCTAATCAATTGTAAAAAATCCTTATCTATTGACCACTGAACTGTCATTAAACCGTATAAAAACCATGCATAAATATGCTGGAATCTATGGTGTTTTTTAAGCTTTTGTTCTGGTGAAAATCTAAATAAAACTCCAGAATCCAAATCTTCATCCATTGAAGATATGTTAGTGTAAGTATGGTGTAAAACGTTGTGTTGAATTTTCCAGTTAATATAACTTCCACCTAAAAATGTAATAAAAAAACCAAAGAAGCTGTTGACTTTTTTATTTTTAGAATAGGCGCCATGGTTCGCATCATGCATTACAGACATGCCGATACCCGCCATTCCAAAGCCCATAACAAGCCACAATAGAAGAGAATAGTATGATGTGTTAAAAAAGTATAAAATCGAATAAGACCCAAAATAAAATAAAACAAGAAGAACTGTTTTTAAAACCATGTTAAAATTGGCATGTTTAGATATTTTATTTTCTTTAAAATAGTTATCCACTCTTTTTTTTAGAGTTTTAACAAAGGTACTTTTCTCTCGATTAAAACTTACAGCTTTAAAGTCCATTTCTTTAATTTTTTATGAATTTAATGTATTAATATAGTTATTTATCACAATGTTTAATGGTTAATTAACATTATTATAAACACTTTATTTAATTTTAAGTTCACAATGTTGTTCAATAAAATCTATTCCATATTCCTTAAGCTCAGATAAAACTGGCTCATAAATTTCTTTATCAATTGGCATTAAAACTCCTCTTTTTTTAATACTTCCATTTAGCAACATTTTAGTTGCAATGCCCAGCGGCAAACCTACAGTATCACTCATAGCTGTATATATAGAATCTTTTCCGATGTAAGCCATATGAGAAGTTAATTCATTAGCTAATCCTTTAATTTCATAACTGACTTTATGCCACATTACAATCATATCTTTATCTGAACTTTTCAAAGACCATTTCTCATTTAATATTTTTTGTAAAATTTGTGCAGGAGAAGCATCTTTTAATCCAATTTTCTTATCCTCAAAAATACCTAACCACACTAGTTTTTCCCACATATAATCATCTTCCTCAATTCTTAAATAATGACGTAATTTTAATTCTACCGAATCTCCAGGATTAAACTTTAAAAAAGAATTTATAAAATCTCTGTTGGTCATATTTTCTGATCCTTCTATAATGTAAGAATCGTCAGTAGCTCCTAATTGAACGAATATATTCCATGCTCTACAAAACCCAATCCTTCTTAAAGTCCCTCTATACATTGTGGAAATATTTTTTAAATCATATATAGATCTATACTTTAAAGAATCTCTATTAGGATACCCTTCAAACTTTCCAAAACCTTCAATATCAATGATTTGAGTTCTTCTAAATAGCTTATGATATGGAATATATTTATATTTTCCATCCTTAATAAATTTTGCTGCACCACCTTGACCAGCCAGTACAACATTTCTTGGATTCCATGTAAACTTATAATTCCAAGGATTATCATCACTTTCTGGCGCTACTAATCCACCAGTAAAGGATTCAAAACCTATGATTTTACCACCATTTAACTCAACTTGATCTATCATTTTCTTTGCAGACATATGATCGATACCTGGGTCAAGTCCTAATTCATTTAAAACTAAAACTTTGTTTTCTAAGGCACTTTGATTTAAAGATTTAATTTCTTCTGTAATATAACTTGGTGTAATGACATGAACACCACAATCTATAGCATCTTTCAATACTTTATAGTGCATATTTGCAGGTAGCATAGATATAACAACATTGGATTTAGAAATAAATTTTCTTCTTTCAATATCATCATTTGCATCTAATTTAAAGTAAGAACCTTGTGGGTGATTATTTATCTTTTTTTGAGCTAATTCAATATTAAAATCCACAACAGTTAATAACCAATCCTCTTGAGTTGAATTATCTAACAAGTATTTTATAAGTGAAGTTGAAGACCTTCCAGCTCCAATTACAAGAATTTTTTTCATATTAAAAATATATTAGTAAAATTACTTTCTAAATAAAACTAATTCTAAATTTCTAAAAATAGCATTTATATTTGTTCACAATATATGAATTCAGATCGGTTATTTTTATCAATATCAATTTTAGGAGTTGCTATTGGCATACTATTTGGCGCTTTTGGTGCTCATGCTTTGAAAGATTTATTTTCAAATTATGAAATGGATATATGGAATAAAGGAATATTTTACCAAATAATAAATTCATTAGGAATAATGATTTTACTGATTTTAAGAAAAAATAATTTCATTAAAAAAACAAATTCTCCTTTCTACTTTTTAATACTTGGAATCATTTTTTTCTCTTTTTCTTTATATGCTATTTCGTTAACTAATGTTTTTTTGAGTTCTGAACATTGGATTAAAACTCTAATGATTCCAGTCACTCCTCTTGGTGGAAGTTTAATAATTTTAGGTTGGGTTTTAACAGTTCTAAAAATTAATAAGTAAAAAATATAATAGATTCTACAAAAAATCCTTAAACCTTATTTAGATTTATTCTAAATAAATATATTTGCAAATAAAATAAAATCCATGATTAGAATATGTATCATTTTACTTTCATTTTTAATAATTACATCTTGTAGAAATGATAAGAATATTAATAATAAAGATGAAAATAAAAAATCAGAATCACTAACTCTTTATACACATCGTCACTACGATTCTGATAAAATGATATTTAAAAAATTTGAAGAACAGACTGGAATTAAAATTAATGTAGTAAAAGCAAATGCTGATGAGCTTATTCAAAAAATGGAATTAGAAGCAGATCAATCCCCTGCTGATTTATTAATAACAGTTGATGCAGGTCGTTTAGTTCGTGCTAAAAATAAAAACTTACTTCAGGCTGCTAATTCGGAATTATTATCTAAAGTAGTTCCTCAACATCTTAAAGATTCTGAAAACTATTGGTATGGACTAACTAAAAGAGCAAGGGTGATTGTTTATAGTAAAGAGAAAGTAAATCCAGAAGAATTAACCACATATGAAGATTTAATAAATGAAAAGTGGAGAAACAAATTACTGATACGTTCTTCAAATAATATTTACAACCAATCTTTAATGGCGTCTATTATTTCAAATAATGGGAAAGATTCTGCAAAGATATGGGCTAATGGAATAGTTAAAAATTTTGCTAGATCTCCAAAAGGAAATGACAGGGATCAAGTCAAGGCAATATTAGCCGGAGAAGGTGAAATTGGAATTATTAATACATATTATCTAGGAAAACTTTTAAATTCTAAAGATTCTAGTGAAATTGCTGCAGGAGAATCGGTTGGTGTTTTTTTCCCAAACCAAAATGATAGAGGAACTCATATAAATATAAGCGGAATTGGAGTCGCAAAACACTCTCTTAATAAAGATAATGCTGTTAAGTTTATAGAGTTTTTAGTTACAAAAAAGGTTCAAGAAGTTTTTGCTAAAGCAAACTATGAATACCCTGTAAACCCCGAAGCTATTACTTCTGATTTATTAAAATCATGGGGAGAATTTAAAGAAGACAAATTATCTTTAACTAAGCTAGGAGAGCTTAATAAAGAAGCTGTAATTATATTTGATGAAGTAAAATGGCTATAGGTAAAAAAATAAGAACCGATAAATGGTTTTAAAAATAAAACATCTTAAAAGAGATTTTAATAAATCATCACTTCTTATTGTTATTATTAGTCTACTATTAGCAATTCCTGTATTTACTATTTTAATTAGTTTATTTAAAGGAACTGGTGAAATGTGGGAACATATTACATCTTACTTTCTTATTGATTATATCCAAAACTCGTTAATTCTTTTATTAGGCTCAGGAATAATATGCTTTGTAATTGGGACTTCTTCTGCTTGGGTTGTATCTAGATATAAATTTAAAGGAAGAAAAATTGTTGAATGGTTACTTTTTATGCCCCTTGCAATACCTTCTTACATTGTTGCCTATTCTTATGTTGGGTTATTTGGATATGGAGGGAGTTTTATAAAATTTATAAATTATTTAGGCTTCAATAGCATTGATAATATTGAAATGATGAATATTTACGGGTTGGTTTGGGTTTTAAGTTTTTCTCTTTACCCATATGTATATGCTAGTACAAGATTAATATTTGAAAGCTACCCAACTCGACTTAAAGATACTGCTTCACTACTTAGTGCTTCGAAAAATAAATACTTTTTTAAAATTGCACTTCCTCTTGCCTCTCCAGCAATAATTGGTGGACTTTTCCTGGTATTTATGGAAGTTCTAAACGATTATGGAGCTGCTAAATATTATGGAATAAATACATTTACAACAGGAATCTTTAGAACATGGACAGCTCTTGAAGATCTTCAATCATCAATATATTTGTCTGCAATATTAGTTGTTTTAGTGTTTTTTTTAGTTTTAATCGTAAAATGGCTTAGGGGCAGAAGATCTTATAATCTTAAAACTTATAATTCAAATGATCAAGATGAAATTTATAGGAAAGATTTAATAGGTTTAAAAAAAATAATTTTGTTAACTATTGTTTTTGTTCCTATTTTATTTGGATTTTTATTTCCCTTTTTACAACTTATTATTTGGGGAATACAAACTTTTGAATCCATGTTTAATTGTGACTTATTAAATATTGGAATACAAACTCTTTTTTTAGGGGTATCAAGTTCAATAATTATAGTTTTTTTAGCTACTTCATTAATATATCTTTCAAAATGGAATTATTTAAAGCAATTAAATGTTATTTCAAAATTGGCCACCTTAGGTTATGTTATTCCAGGAGCAATTATTGGAATTGGAGTTATAAAAAGTAGCCATTCTATTACAGAATATTTTAGTACCTACCACAATATTAAAATTGGGTATATTATGTATAACAGCATATTAATTTTGATTTATGGGTATGTATTTAGATTTATTGCCGTAGCATTTAATTCTATTGAATCAAATACTTTAAAACTTAGTAAATCACTTTCAGAATCTTCAAACCTACTTGGCTTTGGAAAAATTAAAACGTTTTTTAAAATTGATTTTTCTTTAATAAAAAATGCACTTTTAACTTCATTTATTTTAGTATTTATTGATGTTATTAAAGAATTACCATTAACACTAATTCTAAAACCATATAATTTAAGCACGTTAGCTATTAAAGCATATGAATATGCAGAAGATGAAAGGGTAGCTGAAGCTGCATTACCAGCATTACTTTTGATATTTATTATTGGGAGTATGATATCTGTTGTAAATTATCGTTTCAAATTAAATAAATCATAAATAAGCTAATTATGAAAATATTAGAAATTGAAAATTTATCTAAGTCTTATGAATCTAAACTAGAAGTTGTTTCCGATTGTAGTTTTAGTATTGAGTCTGGAAATATTTGTGCGATTGTTGGTGAAAGTGGAAGTGGTAAGTCAACATTATTTAGACTTATTGCTGGATTAGAAAGACCAGAAAAAGGTTCAATTAAAGTTGAAGAAAAAATAGTGAGCAATGATAAATTTATTGTAGCTCCTAAAGACAGAAATGTTGGACTTGTTTTCCAGGACTTTTCACTATTTCCTCATATGACTGTTAAAGAAAATATAGAATTTGGGCTTGTTAAAAGTAAGAATAAAAAAGTAGAGGAATTATTAAAGATTATTAGAATGGAAAATTTCCTTAATAGATATCCACATGAACTAAGTGGGGGACAACAACAAAGAGTATCATTAGCTAGATCATTAGCCCTAGACCCTTCCCTATTACTACTTGATGAACCCTTTAGTAATTTAGATACTGAATTAAAGTCAAAATTACGAAAAGATGTTAGAAACATAATTAAAGATATTGGAACATCATCAATTTTCATTACTCACGACATTCTAGATGCCTTAGATATTGCTGATGAAATTATTTTTATGGACAATGGTAAAATAATTAAACAATGTGCAATTGAGGATATTTTTAAAGATGTCAAAAATGAAAAAATACTAAAAAGTATAACAGAACTAAAATCAAATTCTGATTTAATTTTGAATGCTTTAAAAAACAAGTAACCAAATCCTATTTTTTTATAAATCACCTTAATATTGGTGTTAATTTAAATTACTATTTAGAATCATTCTAAAATACCATAAAAAAGGTATTGTTGAAAGAATAATCTTACACTATTTTTGCTCAAAATTAATAAAATATTAAAAATTTTAAATCTTGAAAAATGAATAAACTCAATTTTAAACTCTTATTATTTTTTGCTCTTGTTGCGACAGTAATGAGTTGTAAAAAGAAAGGATGTACTGATCCTTTGGCTTTAAATTATGATTCTAAAGCAGAAAAAAATGAAAATTGTGAGTATGCTAATTACACTGTTCCAGCTACTTATGCATTTACAGATGCAAATGATAGTAGTACAGTTTCTTATGGTGGACAAACGGATAGAATGGATATGCTTTCCACTATTGTTAAGTACCTTAAAACTGCTAATGGTACTGGTGCTTCTGGAACAAATGCACAATTAGATGAATTAAGATTACATAATATGTACTCCAACGATAGTTATACTTGGGATACTACATATTATTCTGAAAGTCCTTTTGATATGAATAATCAACCAACTAAAGATTTAGAATCTAAAACTGCAGGATCGCCAACTATTCAACAAAAATTTAAAGATTGGATGACTCAAGCAGCCAATGCTTCTAGTATGAATACTAATACCGGGTACTTTCAAGATTCTAGTGGAAAAGAATGGACTCAGTTAATTGAAAAAGGTTTAATGGGTGCTTGTTTTGCTTTTCAAATTACAGAAAATTATTTAACTGATACCAAAATTGGAACAGGAGTAAATAATTTAACTCCAGCCGCTGGTAAATTTTATACACTTATGGAGCATCACTGGGACGAAGGATACGGATACTTTACTGATGCTATTGATTACCCTATAAGTGGTACTAATAGGTTTTGGGGTAAATACACTAACAAATCGTATATGGGCGATATTGGAGAAAATATTGCAACTGCATTTAGAACTGGAAGAGCTGCAATAACAGCTAGTAGACTAGCTGGTGGTAATGGACTTGATTATCATGCTGATGTTTTAGCACAAAGAGATATCATTAAAAATGAAGTTTACAAAATGGCAGCTGGAATGGCTATACACTACCTTTATGACACTCAAACACAAGTAGATGGTGGTGCTTCACAAAATTCTATAAATCATTCAATGTCTGAAGCATATGCATTTATGTTTGGTTTACATACACTTAACGGAGGTGTTTGGGAATCTAGCATAGCTGGAATGCTTGATGCAATTGATCTCGATTTTGAAGGATACACTGCAAACGAAACTGCAATTGAAGCTGATATTGCAGCAATTGCTGCGCTTGCAGGTATTACTAACCCATCATCATTTCAATAATTTTAATATCTAAATATTTATTAATTAACTTCTGTGGGCAATTGTCCTACAGAAGTTTTACAACTTAACCCAATGTCAAAAATTTTCCACATTAAATTTAAACTATTAGTCAATTCAATTTTTGTATTGATTTTTTTCGGTTCTACAGGATGTAAAAAAGGGTGCTCAGACCCTACTGCACTTAATTATGATTCAAGTGTAAAAAGAAATGAAGCATCAACATGTGAATATGGAAGTTTTAACAAACAATCACTATTATTAAATCTGAGCGATAATTTTATTACACCATCATTAAGTTTATATAAAAACAGCATTGACCAATTAGTTACGTCAACAAATGATTTTAACGCTGAGCCAACATTAATTAATTTAGAGATATTAAAAAATTCTTGGAAAACGTCTTTATTAAACTGGCATGGAATATGTATTTTAGGACCATCTAAATTTATTACAACTGACCAGATTGAATATACCAACATATATCCTATTGACACAAACACAGTAATTGATAATATAATTAATGAGTTCGCTCCCGGAAATAATGATGAAGAAGGGTTTCAAGCTCTAGACTATTTATTATTTAGTAAAACTTCTCAAGAAACTATAAATTATTTTTTGAATAATAGTTTTGCAACACAATACTTAATTCAAATAGTCAATAATCTTTCTGGAACATGTTACAGCATAGAAAATAAGTGGAATAACGAAAAGCAAGATTTTATTAATGACTATGAAAGTGTTGCTACCGGAACGTCAATTAGCATAATTGTAAACTCCTTTAATAAACACTTTGAATATTATATAAGAAGAGGGAAGTTTGGTCTTCCATTAAATGTTTTTGATCAATTTACTCAAGATGTCGATCCACACCTAGTCGAATGTTACTTTTATGGAAAATCACTCCCATTTGCTATAAAAGGTATAGAGTCATTAAAAAAACTAATAAATGGTTATAATTTTAATACTGACGAAAATTTAACTGGATTTGATGACTATTTAAACTTTGTAGGAGCACAACACAGTGGGATAAATTTATCTACTAAAATAAATAATCAAATTGATTATATATTAACAGCTATTAATGGACTAAATGACCCATTAAGTATTGAAATACAAACTAACAAAACACAAGTTGACAATGCGTATGAAAAACTTCAACAGTTGGTTCCACTTTTAAAAGTAGATTTAACCTCAGCGTTAGGTGTTTTAATCACATATGCAGATAATGATGGCGATTAGCCCTGGGTTAAAAAAAATATTCAATAGAAATATTAATATAGCCCCCCTTGTTGTTTTTAGAATAATATTTGGTTTAATGATGTTGTCCAGCACCATTAGATTTATTAAAAAGGGATGGATTAAAGAGTTTTATATAGATCCAAAATATCATTTTACTTACTATGGTTTTGATTGGATAAAACCTTTCCAAGATCAAGGAATGTATATTATATTCGGATTGCTTGTAGCTTGTACAGTCTTAATAACTTTTGGATTTTTTTATCGAATAAGTATTACTTTATATTTTTTAGCATTTACCTATGTTGAACTTTTGGATAAAACATATTACCTAAACCATTACTACTTCATTAGCCTAATTAGTTTTATTCTTATTTTTTTACCAGCTCATCGATATTTTTCATTAGACTCTTATTTTGGTATTTGTGAAAAAAAAAGATTTATTAAATCTTGGTGTATAAATATAATTAAGCTTCAAATAGGAATTGTATATTTTTTTGCGGGTGTTTCAAAACTAAATTATCATTGGCTTATTGAAGCTCAGCCATTAATAAATTGGTTAAAACATCAATCAGATTTTCCAATAATTGGAAGTTTACTTTTAAATGATATTACGGCTTATTTATTTAGTTGGGGTGGTGCAATTTTCGATATATTCATAGTATTTGTTCTAATATCTAAAAGATGGAGAATCTATGGGTATATACTAGTTGTTATTTTTCATATTATGACTTCTTTAATGTTTCCAATTGGTGTTTTTCCAATGGCAATGATAGGTAGTACTTTAATATTCTTCTCTGAAAATTTTCATATTAAAATAATTTCATTTATTTCCATTTTCACTTTAAAAAACGATAGAGAATTAGAAAAAAATAAATCCACATTAAATAATTCTATCAAACCATTATTTAGGATTCTATTTATTTCTTTTTTTGTATTGCAATTACTACTTCCTTTTAGATATTTGCTCTATCCAGGGAAATTATTTTGGACTGAGCAAGGCTATAGATTTAGTTGGAGAGTTATGTTAATTGAGAAAGTGGGATATGCTCAATTCTATATACATGAAACTTTGAAAGACAGAAAAAAACTTATTGAAAATGAAAATTTCCTGTCTCCTCAGCAAGAGAAAATGATGTCAACACAGCCAGATATGATTATTCAATATGCTCAGCACATCAGTAGTATATATAAAGATTCAACAATTAGTACTTCAAATGGAGAAATCATAAAGTTTGGAAACCCGCCTAAAGTTACAGCTGTCATTAAAGTTTCTTTGTTTAATAAAGGAAGTCGATCATATATTGATGAAAAAACAAATCTAAGTAAACAAAAAAGAGGTTTTTCTAATAAATCATGGATACTACCTTATGAAAATTAAAGCCCTAATAATAATATCCCTATTTAGCATTAAAGTATTTTCTCAAAAAGGTAATATTTCTGGAGTTGTTGTAGATAACTTTAGAAATCCAATACCTTTTGCAACGGTACATATTAAAAATATAGATAAAGTAATTTACACTAATGATCAAGGATTTTTTTCTACTCCTAAATTATATTATAAAAGTTATGTTATAGAATATTCTTCACTTGGTTATCAAAAAATAATTGATACAATTATTCTGAACAAACCTTTAATTAAAATTGATAAAAAAATACTAAAAGAAAGGAATATCAACCTTAAAGAGTTTGAATTTGTTGAACAACAAAAATTCAATATTAGAAAATTAAGAGCAATTGAAGGTTTTATGATTACTCAAGGAAAAAAAACCGAAGCTATTAATGTAGAAAAAATGGATGCTAATAAAGCTACAAACTTAAGCAGACAAATTTTTGCTAAAATCCCCGGGCTTAATATTTGGGAAAGTGATGGCGCAGGAATCCAAATTGGTTTAGGTGGAAGAGGTCTTAACCCAAGTAGAAATTCAAATTTTAACACCAGGCAAAACGGATATGATATAAGTGCAGATGCGTTAGGGTACCCTGAGAGTTACTACACTCCACCATCCGAAGCTATTGATGAAATCCAACTTATAAGAGGTGCTGCATCTCTCCAATTTGGACCACAATTTGGTGGGTTAATAAATTTTAAATTAAAAGAAGGTAATCCAACTAAAAATATAGAACTTATAGCTAGACATACAATTGGCACTTTTGGTCTAAATAATTCATTTTTAAGTGTCGGAGGAACAAAATCCGATTGGAACTATTATGGATATTTAAATTATAAATCTGGCGAGGATTTTAGACCAAACTCTGAGTTTGATGTTATTCACGGTCACCTCAACATTAAAAAAAGAATAAATGAAAAAACATCTTTGGGAATTGAGATTACTAAAATGTATTATTTAGCTCAGCAGCCAGGTGGATTAACAGATGATAATTTTTTTAAACAACCAGACACCTCAACAAGAGCAAGAAATTGGTTTCAAGTAGACTGGAATTTAGTAAATATTAATTTTGATTATGAAATAAATTCAAATACTAAAATTAATTCAAGACTGTTTGCTCTTAATGCTTATAGAAACTCACTTGGTGATTTGTCTGAAATCAACAGAGTTGATCCTGATGAAAAAAGAAATCTAATTTCTGGTGATTTCAGGAATATTGGAAACGAAACAAGAGTAGTTCATTTATACGAACCATTAGCTAACCCATGGGCGTTTGTATTTGGAATTAGGGCCTACAAAGGTTTTAATAAAACTTTGCAAGGAAATGGAAATTCAAATAATGGTCCTGATTTTAATTTTGATGATTTTTCAGAAAATATTAATTCTTCTAACTCTATTCAAAGTGATTATGATTTTCCAAGTTTTAATTTTTCTGCATTTATTGAACATATTTTTAACTTAAATAATAAATTAAGTATCACACCTGGGATTAGATATGAATACATCTCTACATCTGCAATTGGGCAGTTTAGAAAATCAGAATCTGATTTAGTGGGAACACCATTATTTGACACCGTCGTTAGTTTTGCTAATAAAAATGAAAATAGAGATTTCATAATTGGAGGGATTGGTATTAATTATAAATTAAGTAACAAAATTGAACTTTATTCAAATTTTTCTCAAAACTACAGAAGCATAAATTTCTCAGATATGCAAATATCAAATCCAAATTTTATAATTGATCCTAAATTAAAAGATGAAAGAGGGTATAATTCAGATATTGGAGTTAGAGGGAAAATTAAAAATAAATTATATTTTGATGCATCAGTTTATATGCTTTTTTATAATAATAGAATTGGAACAAGATTAACCACTGACACTGTGTGGTTTAAACCGATTCAGTATAGAACTAATATATCTCAGTCAAGAACAATAGGTTTTGAAATGATGATAGAAGCAGATTGGATTAAACTATTATCAATTAATGATAATGAAAATAAATTATCTACATTCATTAATTTTTCTTACAATAATGCTAATTATATTAATTCAGACATATTAGCATTTAAAAATAAAAAGGTAGAATTAGTTCCTCCGATAGTTCTTAAAACAGGCTTTTCTTTTACTAAAGAAAAATATTCTCTATCCTATCAATTTAGCTACACCAAAGAACATTTTTCAGATGCTACTAATTCTGAAAATCAAGTTTCAAATGCTGTTGTTGGCTTAATTTATTCTTACTTTACTATGGATCTTTCTTGTAAAATAATATTTAAAAGTATCCAATTAGAAACTGGAATTAATAACTTATCCAATGAAATATATTTCACACGAAGAGCTACTGGATATCCTGGACCTGGAATTATTCCATCTATGCCTAGGAGTTTCTACCTTTGTCTTCAAATTAAAATTTAAAATATGGACATATATGATATTTCATTTATTTTTTCGACATTTTGGGTAGGACCTTTTTGGATAGCTATGCTAATAAACCCTGAAAAAGATAAAACTAAAAATCTTCTTAAAGGACCTTGGTTTTTCTTAGGTCCTATTGTTTTTTGGTTTATTCTAATGATTTATAATCCTCAAGGATTAATAGATCTAGCAAGTGGCTCTTCAAACTCAAACGGGTTTCTTGAAGGACTTGCAATAGGATTGAGAACTAAAGCCGGAATATCAGCAATTTGGGCTCATATGGTTGCTGGTGACATTTTTGTTACTCGATGGATATGGAAAAGAAGTATAGAAATAAAAGCTAATAAATGGGTGACTAGGATATCAGTTTTTTTTGGAGTAATGCTAATGCCATTAGGATTAGCAATTTTTACTTTATGTAATTTAAATAATGGAAATAATAAAACAGGACAAAAAACTACTCTTTACCAACAAAAAATTTAATTGTTTTTTCGCTTTTATTGCCGAGTTTATCTATCGCCTGAATATTAACTTCATATAGCTTATTTTTTAAAAATGTATTAAGCTCTGAAATATCTAAAGACTCTCCACTTGAATAAGGAACTAGTTTTCCATTTCCAATTGAGTAGAGTATTTTATCTGTACCTACTTTTTGATCTGTCGCACCTAAATATAGTCTTGTATAGTTTGGATACACATTTAAACTTTCGCCTTTCTTATCTTTAGTTCCTGATGGTTCAATACTGAAATTATGAAAAATTTCTGGAGGAGTATTATCAACATGACATTTACTATCCCTTTGCATATTAGAATTATTAACATTATCAGTTGAATAAAAACTAACAGTATGTTTTCCCTCATTTTCAACAATAAAAGAGCTATAATCCTTCATAGATCCACCATCAATAGAATAAAAAGTATTTTTAACTCCAGACTCATTATCCTTAGAGTTTAGAACTACTTTAGTTTTATTTGATATAAATAATTCACCATCTTTAAAAAACTGAGGTGATCCGTACTTTATCCAAGTTTCAGGTGGAGTATTATCTAAAAATACAGTTTTGTAATAATTTTTAGAAAGATTCTCTACATTATCGATTGCATCATACTTAATTGTGTAAAGTCCTTGCTTGTTTGGTAAATGAAAATGACCGCTATAAATATTTTTTTCTTTACCGTTTATTCTATAATGTATGTTTTTAACACCAGCCTTATTATCTGTTGAAGAAAGGTTAATTTCAGTTCTTTCACTAACATAATTGTAGTTAGCAATGAAAAAATCTCCAGAAATTTCAAGTTTAGATACTGGAGCTATTTTATCTAAATAAAAAGAAAAAGTCTTAGCATTATCAAGCTCACTATTTTTTACATTATCATTTGACCAATATTTAAAAATATGTTCACCATCATTTAAGCTAGATAATTTAATTTTAGATTTAAAAGTCGATTTATTTAATTCATCAAATAGATAAAAAGTGGTTTTTACACCCGATAAATTATCTGTAGAAGTAACAACAAAACTACTACTTGGAGATAAAATATTTTCTTCAAACACGATTCCTTTTATAGAATGATTGGATGAAGGTGATGTTAAATCAACTACAAATTTTTTGTTTTTAATTTTTTCAGAATTTCCAACATTATCAGACGAATAATAATATAATTCGAATGTTCCCTCTTTATCCATACTCAAATATGAATTGTAAACTTTAAAACTTTCTGATCCCAAAGAAAAATGAATGTTTTCTAATCCGGATCCAAAATCTTTAGCTGACAAATCAACTATAAGACCTTTCCCAAAATAATTTTTATTTGATGTGTACCTTGGAGCATCTTTAAATAAAGAATTTGTTTTAGGAGCTAAGCCATCGGCATACAATTCGTACAATATTTCTTGTTTAGGCGATGCTATTTTTTTTGTGGTTTTATCTACTGCCCATTTACTTCTAATGTAGTTAATACCCTCAGTATCTAAAAACATAGGATTAGAATAATCCTTTGAGACTTTACTGTTTAAATCAAAGTTTTCACCATTAGGATCTACAGAAAATTTTAAATAAAGAGGCAATGACTTTTGTACATATGTGTTACCATTGTTTATGTAAACTCTTTTTTGATGATCTAACTTTCCAGAATTTTGTGAAAAAATTAAAATAGGAATTAGAAATATTATAGAGGTGTAAATATTTTTCATAATATAAAATTAAGTAATTAAATTTAAATAAAGGTTAGTTAATTTATTTAATTATACTTTTAAAATTAGGGGCAAACTTTTCAAACTGCTTAATATTATTTTCAGCTATCCATACTGTGGTAAGTGGTGACTTAGAAATTATTTGACTATCGTCAGTAAAATTTTTATTACTTTTTGAAATAATAAAACCTTTATCTAAATCGGAAGACTCTTTTGAAGAAACTATTTCAGCAGTTCCTCTAACTATAATTCCTATATTGTTTGCATTTAGTTCGATATCAAAATCATACTTAGGAGGAAAGATTTTAACATCCATTATCTTAGCAATGCCTTCTAATTTAGAATCATCAATTTTTTCTAACCATGGAACCTGTTTTAATAATTTTATAGCTTCTGGAACTTTAAAAACAGGTGGTTTTGATAATATACTATTCATTTTAGCCTCTATTTCATTAGAAAATATTTGTGATTCCTCTTTATCCAACCTTCCTAACTTAATCATGCTTTTAAATTCACTTTTTTGAAAATTCAATAAATCTCTACTTGCTTGCCTAGTCTCAATTGTATGATAAATATCTGGAAATGCTTTTTTTAAGTTTCTTAAAAAGGTAAGTCCATGAATTTTTTTCTCATTTACTTCATCTTTTAATTCCTTAATAACTTTACTTTGCTCTTCATTGTTAGTAGAATCTAGTTCTAGATTATTAAGCAATTCCAAAAGATTTTCCTGTGACTTAATCATAGCTCTAACTGCATCATAATTTGTATATAATTGATCGAATAAATTAGTATAAGAAGATCTTTTTAAAATAGACCATTCTTTAACTTCGTTAAAAAGCTTAGAACTTCTTCCTAATAAATCAATATTAGATGATTTTGCTGTTGATAATATACCATCTTCATCTAAAAGTTCATTATTTATTTTAGACAAAAGATTATATGCTTTTATGCCTAATAATCCACTACTAAAATATTTCCAGTAGGAAGTTTTTTCTCTATTTAATAAATTTATTCTGAGTTCTCTAATTAAACCGTCATCTACTTTTTCTAAGATTTCATCGGAAGATGGATTCCAAATTGGTGGAAAATATTTTTCTACTTGATTCCAGTCTGCCCCTCCCATAAAACGGTCTTTTTTCATTAATTCTAATCTCTTTTCAGAACTTTCTCTTAATTTTTCTAAAGTATTACTTAATAAAGTTGCTTTGGAAAGAGGAGTTTTGGTTAAACCAAGTCCCTTAACTAAACTTTTAATAGTAGTTGCATTGATTAAAGAAGTAAGTAAAACAATACCAGCAGTTATAAACAGAAATTGATCTCGAATTTCATGGTCAATATTTGATGTTTCAGCAACTATTAAAGCCATTGCTAATCCTATAACGCCTCTAAGTCCACCCCACCATAAAACAATGGAATCTTTGACCGTAACACCATAACCAATTTTTCTCATTATGGGATATAGTACAAAAATTATTAAAGCTCTTATTAAATGAATTCCAATATAAACAATTCCTAAATCAATGAAATCTTCTAATTCAAATCTTGTTCTATGAGCAATAATTACACCTACAATAATAAAAATTAAAGTATTTGCAATAAAAGCAGCTAATACCCAAAATTCATGAAGAAAATGACCAACTTCTGGGCTAATCCTAGTTTTTCCTCTTCCAGCCATTAATAACCCTAAAGTAACTAAACCTATAACCCCTGACCAATGTAAACTTTCCGCAATATAGAAAGTAAGATAAGCAGATCCAATAATAGCTGTTATCTCAAATAAAGCATCATTAAAAACCGTTTTAAAAAGAGCCAAAGTCAAAAAACCGATAGCAGCTCCAATTGCAGCACCTCCAAGGGTAACAATAAGAAAATCAAGAAGTGGATGAGAGAAATTATCATCAATTGCAGTTCCTGTTATAATTGAAAAAAAGACCATAAAAATAACAATTGCAGTACCATCATTAAGTAGAGATTCACTTTCAATAAGAGTTCTTAAACGCTTACCTCCACCTAATTCTTTTAATAAAGAAACAACTGCTACAGGATCTGTGGCACAAATTACAGAACCAAACATTAAAGAAACGTACCAGTCCCAATTGCCAAACCCAATTCCAAGATACTTTATTCCCATGGCCATTGCTGCACTAATGCAAATAGCTACAATAATTCCTGGGACAGCCATTAAAAAAGCATTCCAAAAAGATTTTTTAAAAGTATGAACATCCAAATCAAATGCAGCTTCAAAAATTAAAGTTGGAAGAAAAACATATAATATAATTTCTGGCTTAATATGACCAGCCCAAAAAATTGAATTCTTGAGTAATTTTAGATTTTCTATCCATTCAAAACGGTCTAAAACACCTAAAAAAAGTCCTATAATAAGTAGTATAACTGTAAATGGAATAGGTATTTTTTTTAAAAACTTTTTAGTGAAAATACCTATAAATAGACTTGCTATAATAAAGAATAATGGCGACATATCCAGCGGTTGCTGCTTTTCAATAATTTCATCACCTGACCATTCCCCAGCAAAAAACAAGAATGGGAAAAAAATAAAAATTGTAGTTAAAATATTTTTCATGTAAATTTAAAAAAATAAATTTAAAAAAAAATATAATTGATTTAACCTCTAATTTTAATTTATTAGATGATATTTAAGTAATCTATTTAGTATTTATTAGCTCTCAGAGTTAAAATCGTATATAAAAGCACCACCATTTTCTAATTCATGCAATAAATTTTTACCTTTCAAAAAATCAAAATTTTGTTTTTTATAAATTTTATTTTCTCTACTATTTGAAATAATAAAGAATGGTAATTTTTCGTTTTCTATTATAGAGTTTTCTAATGCATTAATATTCAATATTGCGAAATCAATAGTAGAATCACATTTCCATTTATTTTCAATTAAAGCTATAGATTTATTTTCCCATTTGATAGTTTTAGACTTAAGGGTATCTAAAGAAATAAATTTAGCTCTACTCAAATCATTGTAACTCCAGTTGTTTTTAATATTAGTATTCATTAGCTTTTTATTATTGAATAAACTTTTTTTAGCTATAAAATAATGCTCATTTTCAGAAACCAAATCAATTGCTATATAATTTGGTATACTATATACAATTATTCTTTTTGATCCAGTTCTATCATAGTCTTCTTTAAAATCTATACCAATAATTAAAAATGAAATCAAGAAAATTAGATAATATAAAAGCTTTTCGTGGTACTTAATGTACAAGAAGACAAGAATAACTAATATGTAAATTAATACTGTTTCAAATTTAGAAATATATAAATCCTTAGTTGTAGAATAAGGAAGAGACTCTATTAAAAAAAGAAATTTAACTAAAAGTGAAATCAAGAAAGACATAGCTTTAGCTAAAAAAAAAGAAATAGAGGGCGTTATACTAAATAAAATAATTAGCAAACCTAGTATCAACAAAATAAATACTGTAGGTATCAAAAATAAATTACTTAAAATAAAAAAGTTTGGAAATTGATGAAAATAATAAATGCTTATCGGGAATGTGGCTACTTGAGCAGAAATTGAAACTGATGTAATTGCCCAAGTTTTACTCAATAGTTTACTTTCAAAAAATAATAAGTTATTAATTAACGGATACATATAAACAATTCCAAATACAGCTAAGAAACTTAACTGAAATCCAACATGAAGAATTAAATAGGGATTGATAATTAGTAATAAAATAGCTGATGATGCCAAAATATTATAAATATTAGATGATTTACTAAAAATTTCAGCCATTGAAAAAAATGTCAACATTGATGTTGCTCTTAAAACAGATGGGGTTAGTCCTGTTATAAATGCATAGAACCAGATAGTTAATATTATAATTAATTGTTTTGAAATTTTAAATTTAAAAGAAGATTTAAAAAGATTAAATATTGAAGAAATAATTAAAAAAATAATTCCTACATGAAGACCTGAAACAGCGAGAACATGCATAGATCCAGTTTTAGAAAAAACACCTTTTACATTCTGACTTAACTCATCCTTATAACCAAAAGTAAGAGCAGAAGCAATTGCAAAATCATCTGATTTAAGACCACTATCTACAAGTATTTTCAAACATTTATTTCTAATTATTGTAGAAAATCTTTTTAAATTTAATGAGGAGCTTATAAATTGCCAATTATTTTTAGCAAAAGCTGAATATTGAATTTGCTTAGAACTTAAATAGTTTGAGTAATTAAACTGATGTGGATTCTTAGGATTAGATAATTCTTTGAAATTACATTTTACTCTAATTTCATCTCCTGGCATAAGTTTGATTGAACTATTATCTTTTGTTAGATAAATTAAAATTTTACCTTTTAAGTTCTTTTTTAATGAACCTTTAGTTACGTTTAATATTTCACATTTTATCTTAACTAATTTTTCTAATATTACTATTGGCTCATATATTCTTAAGTTCGACTCAGTAGCTTTTTTACTTTCCAATATATCTTTAGAATTTCCAATATAATTTAAATACGAGGAATCATTTTTAAAATCAACTAGAATTATACCCGAAACAACAAATGAAAAAGCAATGAGAAACTCAAACAAAATTTTTTTAATGTAACTTGTATTTTGAAGAACTTTTTCAAAAAACACTAATAGGAATAAATTGAAAATAATTATTAAGTGGAATTCTTTTTGAAAAACACTAAAGGTTATCTCGCAATAAATACCAAGAATTAAAAATATTAAAATCTTAAATAGTGGGTGTTTCAATCCTAAATAATTAAAAAATTATTATAAAAATGAAAAAAATTTTAATACTATTTATTTTTTTTAAATTAATAAATTCTAATATTAAAGCCCAATCAATTGGCGATTTTTATCAAGGTGGGGTTGTTTTTTATTTAGATTCGTTTGGCGGTGGTTTAATTGTTGATATTGCCGATTTATCAAATCCAAACCCAGCTGGGGGGACAACTTCACTTGACACTTTATTATCCAGGTGGGGTAATTATTCTAACCATGTTCCAGGAACTTCTTCACCTTTTTTAGGTTCTGGAGAAACTAATACTCAAAATTTTATAAATTTTTATTCTAATGGAAATTTTGCCGCTCATTTATGTGTTAACTCCAATAGAGGAGGATATAATGATTGGTTTTTACCTTCTAACCAAGAGTTGGAAGAAATATTTAGTTATAAAGCTTTAATTGATTCTGTTGCTTTAATTAATGGAGGACACTTGTTTGATGATTTTGCAACACTATATCCTTATTGGAGTTCTACAGAAACTCCCAGCACAACAGATTACAGAGATGCTTACGCAGTATATCCAAGCAATTTTTCTGTTTTGAGAGGTAAAATTTTAGAATATAAAGTACGTGCAACACGTTCATTTAGAAGTCCAATAAATAGTATAACGAACAATGAAACTAATGAAAACAAAAAAATTATTAAAGTGTTTAATTTATTGGGTCAAGAATCAATTCCAAAACCTAATACTATATTGATATTTTTATACAACGATGGCTCTGTAGAGAAAAAAATATCTGTTAAATAAAGTTTAAATCAAAAAAAAGCTGGTGACTCACCAGCTTTAAATATATATAATAATTAAAAAAATTAAACTTCTTCAAAATCTACATCAGTAACTTCTTCATCAGATTTACTTTTATTATCAGATTTTGGCTCTTCACCTTTATCAGCAGATGGATCACCATTAGTTGATTGGTACATATCTTGGCTAGCAGCTTGAAAAGAAGTATTTAATTTTTCCATAGCTGAATCAATAGTGTCTAGATCTTTAGCAGCATGAGCAGTCTTTAGCTCAGCTAAAGCTTCATCAATAGGTTTCTTCTTTTCTTCAGGAATTTTATCTCCATACTCCTTTAATTGCTTTTCAGTTTGAAAAATTAAACTATCAGCAGCATTTACTTTTTCAACTTCCTCTTTCACCTTTTGATCGGCATCAGCGTTAGCTTCAGCTTCTTTTTTCATTTTCTCAATATCTTCATCTGAAAGTCCAGAAGACGCTTCAATTCTAATTGATTGTTCTTTGTTGGTAGCTTTATCAATAGCTTTTACTTGAATAAGACCATTAGCATCAATATCGAAAGAAACCTCAACTTGAGGAACTCCTCTTGGAGATGGTGGAATTCCATCTAAATGAAATCTTCCAATTGTTTTATTATCGTTGGCCATTGACCTTTCACCTTGAAGAACATGAATTTCAACGGATGGCTGATTGTCAGCAGCAGTAGAAAATACTTGAGATTTTTGAGTAGGTATTGTTGTGTTAGAATCAATTAATTTAGTAAAAACGCCTCCCATAGTTTCAATACCCAAAGAAAGTGGAGTAACATCTAAAAGTAAAACATCTTTAACTTCGCCGGTAAGAACTCCTCCTTGAATTGCTGCTCCCAAAGAAACAACTTCATCAGGATTAACTCCTTTTGATGGAGATTTACCAAAAAACTTTTCAACGGCTTCTTGAATTGCAGGAATTCTTGTTGAACCTCCAACTAAAATAATTTCATTAATATCAGATGTAGATAATCCAGCACTTTTCAAAGCAGATTTACAAGGTTCTATAGTTCTTTTAACTAAATCATCTATGAGTTGTTCAAATTTTGCTTTTGTTAAACTTCTAACCAAGTGCTTAGGAATTCCGTCAACAGGCATAATGTAAGGTAAATTAATTTCAGTAGATGCAGAAGAAGAAAGCTCAATTTTTGCTTTTTCAGCAGCCTCTTTTAACCTTTGTAATGCCATAGGATCTTTCTTAAGATCAATTCCTTCATCTTTTTTGAATTCGCTTGATAACCAGTCGATAATTTTTTGATCAACGTCGTCACCACCAAGATGAGTGTCGCCATCAGTTGAAAGAACTTCAAAAACACCATCTCCTAATTCTAGTATTGAAACATCGTGGGTTCCTCCACCAAAATCGAATACTACAATTTTCATGTCTTTACCAGACTTATCCATTCCGTAAGCTAAAGCTGCAGCAGTTGGTTCATTAATAATTCTTTCAACTTTAAGACCAGCAATTTCGCCAGCTTCTTTTGTAGCTTGTCTTTGTGCATCATTAAAATATGCAGGAACTGTAATTACAGCACCGGAAACTTCTTGACCAACAAAATCCTCGGCAGTTTTTTTCATTTTTTGCAAAATCATTGCAGAAATTTCTTGCGGAGAGTATTTTCTATCACCAATACTAACTCTTGGTGTGTTATTATCTCCTTTAACTACAGTATAAGGAACTCGTTTAACTTCTTTACTAACTTCATCAAATCTATTACCCATAAATCTTTTAATGGAATAAATAGTATTTTCAGGATTAGTAATCGCTTGTCTTTTAGCAGGATCTCCAACTTTTCTTTCGCCACCTTCTACAAAAGCAACTACGGATGGAGTTGTTCTTTTACCTTCGCTATTTGGAATTACAACTGGTTCGTTACCCTCCATTACACTAACGCAAGAGTTGGTAGTCCCTAAATCAATGCCTATAATTTTTCCCATTTTATTGTATTTTATTTATTGGATTATTACAAAGTATATGCCATCAATAATTTAAATGTGATTTTAATACTTTTGGCAGAAATGAATCTAAATTGCTGACAAACAAACTGCCATAAAGACAGTTTTAGTTGCTTTTTCTCCAACTGTTAGAGTTAGAAGGAAGAAAATAATCTTGAATTTTATCTGTTTTATTTATATGATAAATTGCAGCTAAACCAGCTTCATTATTATCAAATGAGGTATTATTTTTAAAGTCTTCTAAGTATAAACTCACAAAACTTGTATCAAAATTTCCTGATTTAAAATCAGAATGATTTAAAGCGTAATAACAAAAAGGAAGTGTTGTTTTAACTCCATAAATAGTGTACTGTTCAATAGCGTTAATCATTTTTTCAATAGCCTCTTCCCTATTTTTACCATGAACTATTAATTTGGATATCATAGGGTCATAATATATAGAAACTTCAGACCCAACATGGGCACAGTCATCAACTCTGATGCCTTTTCCTAAGGGAATTTCATACATCTCTATTACTCCAGTATCAGGCAAAAAATTATTGAATGGATCTTCAGCACAAACTCTAATTTCAATAGAATGACCATTAATTTTTAAATCTTTTTGAGAAATTCTTAAAGGATTTCCTTTAGCAATATTAATTTGTTCTTCTACTAAATCAAGACCTGTTATCATTTCAGTAACAGGATGTTCAACCTGAAGACGAGTATTCATTTCTAAAAAATAAAAAGCATTGTTTTCAAAAATAAATTCAACAGTACCTGCCCCGTGGTAATTACAAGATCTTGCTACATTACAAGCTGCTTCACCCATTTTATTTCTTAATTCATTAGAAATTAAAGAAGAAGGTGCTTCTTCAATTAGCTTTTGATGTCTTCTTTGAATAGAACAATCTCTTTCAAAAAGATGAATTACTTCTCCATACTGATCTGCCAAAATTTGAATTTCTATGTGTCTAGGTTTAGTGAGATATTTTTCTATAAAAACTGAACCATTTCCAAATGAATTTTTAGCCTCACTAACTGCTCTTTGCATTTGGTCTTTAAATTCATCTTTCTTATGGACAATTCTCATTCCTTTTCCACCACCACCAGCAGATGCCTTAATTAAAACTGGGAATCCAATTTTTTCTGCAGCATTCATTGCTAAGTTAACGTCTCTAATTTCCTCATCTAAACCGGGCACTAAAGGAATTCCAAATTTCGAAACTGATTTTTTAGCAGATAATTTATCTCCCATAACTTCAATAGACTTAGCAGACGGTCCGATAAAAATTATTCCGGCATCAATAACTTTAGAAGCAAAAACAGCATTCTCAGATAAAAAACCATACCCAGGATGAATGGCATCAACATTTAATTCAATAGCTTTTTGTATTATAAGATCTTGATTTAAATAACTCTGATTAGAAGGCGCTGGACCAATTAAAATTTTTTCATCAGCATAACTTACAAAAAGGGAATCTTTATCAACCTCTGAAAATATAGCAACAGTTTTGATTTTTAACCTTTTACAAGTTCTCATCACTCGAAGTGCTATTTCCCCTCTATTTGCAACAAGTATTTTTTTAATCTCTGCCATTGCAAGCCAAATATGTATTCATTAATAATGATGCAATTGTCATAGGACCTACTCCTCCAGGAACTGGACTAATAAAAGAAGAAACTGAAGAAACTTCATCAAATTTCACATCCCCAATTAAACGAAACCCATTTTTTTTAGAGTTATCTTCAATTCTATGAATACCAACATCAATTACTACAGCATTAGGCTTCACCATATTTGAAGTGACAAACTCTGGTATTCCAATTGCTGCAATTAAAATATCCGCTCTTAAACAAATATCTTTTAAATTTTGAGTTTTACTATGAGCTAAAGTAACTGTAGAATTACCTGGGTTACTCTTTCTAGACATTAAAATGCTCATTGGAGTACCAACAATACTACTTCTACCTATAATAACAGTATTTTTACCTTCAGTCTCAATGTTATATCTTTTCAATAATTCCATTATTCCATTTGGAGTCGCTGGTAAAAAAGTCGGTAATCCTAGAGTCATTTTTCCAACATTTTCTGGATGAAAACCATCTACATCTTTTCTAGGATTTATAGCTAAAGTTATTTTATTATCGTCAATATGTTTTGGCAAAGGGAGCTGGACAATAAAACCATCAATTGAATTATCTCTATTTAATGTGTCTATCAATTTTAAAAGTTCTGATTGACTTACATCTGCATTTAATTTATGAAGTGTAGATTTAAAGCCTATTTTCTCACAAGCTTTAACTTTGGCGTTAACATAGGTTCTACTTGGACCATCTTCACCAACAAGAATAGCTGCCAAATGTGGAGGAGTTTCCCCTTTTTTAACAAGTTTTTTAACTTTAGCACCCAATTCATTTTGAATTTCTAAAGATGTTTTTTTTCCGTCTAATAATTCCATCGTTTACATTGGCATTTTTCCGCCCATTTTCTTAAACTGTTTCATCATATTCATCATGTTTTGTTTATTACTCATGAGTTTCATCATTTTTTTAGTCTGATTAAATTGTTTCATTAGTTTATTGACTTCATTTATCTCATTTCCACTTCCAAGTGCAATTCTTTTTTTTCTTTGCATATTAATGCTATCGGGAAATTCTCTTTCTTTTGGAGTCATTGAATCAATCATTGCTAAAATAGGTAAAAAGGAATTTTCATCAACTTCATTTCCATTCATAGCTTTCTTCATACCAGGAATCATACTTGCTATGTCTTTTACCCCACCCATTTTTTTAATTTGTCCTATTTGATCTCTAAAATCATTAAAATCAAATTTGTTTTTCTTTATTTTCCTGTGTAGTTTTTTAGCTGATTCTTCGTCAAATTGTTCTTGTGCTCTCTCAACAAGAGAAACAACATCACCCATTCCAAGAATTCTATCTGCCATTCTATCTGGATGAAATACATCTAATGCATCAATTTTCTCACCAGTTCCAATAAACTTAATTGGCTTATTTACAATTGATTTAATGGACAAAGCAGCTCCACCTCTTGTATCACCATCAAGTTTAGTTAAAACAACTCCATCAAAATCTACTTTTTCATTAAAAGCCTTAGCAGTATTTACAGCATCTTGGCCAGTCATAGAATCCACAATAAATAGAGTTTCTGTTGGCTTAATAGTATCTTTTAATTCAGCAATTTCTTTCATCATATCATCATCAACAGCTAGTCTACCAGCAGTATCAATAATTACTAAATTAAAACCATTGTCTTTAGCGAATTTAACACCAGCCTTAGCAATATTTAAAGGGTTTTTTTCTTCTTTATCAGAAAATACTTCGACACCAATTCCTTCACCAACTATATGCAATTGATCAATAGCTGCAGGTCTGTAAACATCACAAGCTACCAATAATGGTTTTTTATTTTTTTTATTTTTTAAATAATTAGCTAATTTTCCAGAAAAAGTTGTTTTTCCAGAGCCCTGTAATCCAGACATTAAAATGATACATGGACTTCCACTAAGATTAATCTCGGACTTTTCGCTACCCATTAGCTCAGTTAGTTCTTCCTGAGTAATTTTCACCAAGAGTTGTCCGGGAGAAATGCTATTTAAAACATTCTGACCTAAAGCTTTTTCCTTTATTCTTAATGAAAAAGCTTTTGCAGTATTAAAACTTACATCTGCTTCTAATAAAGCTCTTCTTACTTCTTTTAAAGTTTCAGCAACATTTATCTCTGTAATCTGACCGTGTCCCTTAAGAACTTTAAAGGCTCTATCGAATCTTTCTGTTAAATTTTCAAACATTATTTATAATTTCAGAAAACAAATATAAAAATCAATATTTGTATTGAATATATTTTTCAATGTATTCTTAAAATAAATTATGGTAAGTATAATAATCCCTTATAAAAATCCAAGTCCTTTTTTTAAAGAATGTTTAAATTCTATAATTAATCAAACTTACAAGAATATTCAAATAATTTTAGTTAATGATCACTCAACAGATGGTTCGGAAAAAGCAGCAATTAATTATCAAAAATCAGATTCCAGAATAGAGACAATTAAAAATAATGGAAATGGCATAATTGATGCTTTAAATACTGGTGTAAAAGTTGCAAAAGGAAAATTTATTACCCGTATGGATTCCGATGATATAATGATGGATAATAAAATTGCCGAATTAAGAACTTTGTTACTAATTTCTGGAAAACAACATATTTCATTGGGATGTGTCAAATATTTTGCAAGCGAGAAAAAATTGGGACAAGGCTATATTAATTACGCTAAATGGTTAAATGAATTGACTATTAACTCTAAAAATTATTCTGAAATTTATAAAGAATGTACAGTACCATCTTCAAACTGGATGATGTTCAAAAATGATTTTGAGAAAATTAGTGGTTTTTCAAATTTAAATTATCCAGAAGATTACGATTTTGCATTTAGAGTTTTATACAAAAAAATAAAAATTACAAATTCTAAAAAAATTACCCATCTATGGCGAGATCATCCTAAAAGAACTTCTAGAAATAGTGAACATTATAAATATGAAAACTTTATTCCTATTAAAATTAAAAACCTTCTAATTAATGAATTAAAGATCAATGAAGAATTAGTATTATTGGGAGCAGGATCAAAAGGGAAAAGTGTTGCAAAAGAATTGATAAATCAAAATTGTAAATTTAAATGGATAAGTAACAACATAAAAAAAATCGGTCATGAGATTTATGGAATTATAATTGAACCACTTAATATATTAGATTCAAAAAAAAATAAGTTGGTAATTAGTGCAATCAGCAGTAAAAATTTTAAACATCTGGAAAGTTCTAAAATAAACAGAATTGTAAATTTTTATTAAAGAATTACTTTTATATTCACTCTGGAAAAACTAATGATTTAAGTAGATTATTAAATTAAAAAAAAAGTTTCATTAATTATATTTTAAAAAAATCAATTTTTAAATGTGATGATCAAAATAATAACATTTCTTATAATTATATTTCCTTTAAATTTATTTTCTCAGGGCTTTGAAGGTTTAATCACATTCAATATCACACATTCTAATATGGACTCTTCCAAAAATAAAATTGATATTATGCCATCAAAACTAGATTTTTATATTTCTGGGGAATTTGCAAGAGTTGACCAATTCACAAAAATTGGAATTCAAACTACAATAATTGATACGCTTTCAAAAAAACATATTTTGCTTATAAATTTTATGGAGAAAAAATTTGGAATAATTCTAACAAATTTAGAGGACTCTAACGAAATAGAGAAAATAAGATATACTAATGAAATAGCTACCTTTTCAACGATAGAATGTAAAAAAGCAATCATAAATAATCTTAATTTACCAAACAATAGAACATCCATATCTACTGTTTACTACACTAACGAAATTAGTAATTCCTACAATGTAAACTTTAAAGAATTAAATGGGTTCCCTATTAACTACGAAATTGTTTCAGAAAATATCATCTCAACTTATACCATAGTAGATTGTGTAAATAAGAAAATTGATCCGAAATTATTTGAAATAGATAAAAACACTTTGATATACACTATGAAAGACTTTAAATCTTTAATGCATCAATAATTCCTAACAAACCTACGTTGAGAACACCCTGAAGATTTAAAAAATAAATATTTAGTTTCAACTACATTTACTCGTATAAAGAATGACAACTAAAAATCAATATAAAAACTTTCAATTCAACTCTTCAAACAAAAAAGATAAAAAAGAATATTTTTCGGGGATTAAAGCATTTTTTTCAGATGAAAGATTTCATAAAACCTCGGGGTTATTTTTACTTCTTTTGTCTGTTTATTTATTTTTCTCTTTTTCATCCTACTTATTTACATGGAAATACGACTTAAGCATAATTGACGGAAAGCCAATTAGTTTTGTCTTTAATGGTGAAGAAAGTAATATACAAAATTGGTTAGGGAAATTTGGTGCCTATACAGCTCATAAATTTTTAAAAGTTTGGTATGGATTGGCATCTTATGTTTTTGTCTTTGTTACGTTTATAATAGGTTTCAAAGCACTTTTTAATTATGAATTAATTCCAATTAAAAAAACTCTCAAAGTGAGTTTTATAAGCCTTATTTGGATTTGCATTTTTCTAGGATTTATATTTGAAAAATCTAACTTAGACTTTATGGGTGGCCTGTATGGTCAAGTTGTGAATAACTGGCTTATTGGAGTTTTTGGCCAAATTGGTGCGGGGTTTTTTATTTTTTTCATAGGGGTTTCTTCAGTTATTTTGCTCTTTAACCCTTCATTATCTTGGTTAGTTAATTTCTTTAATTATTTATCTAAATATTTAAAAAAAGAAAAAGTAGAAAGTGACGATTTCACTGATGTGTCTAAATTAGATGATAATAGTGAGCTTGAATTGTCAAATAATAATGAAACTGTAAATTTAAAAACTAATGAAGTCGAAAATGAAATTCAATCAGACTCTAATAAAAGCATAGATATTTCTAATGATTTGGAAATGGATGTCAGTATTAACAAGGGAAAAAGTTCCGTTAAAAATCCAGAAGACAAAACTGATATTGATATAGATTTAGCCGTGGAAGTACCAGAATCTGACACTGAATTAAGTAAAAAAGATATTGATAGAAAGGTAAAGGAATTTGGTGAATATGATCCAAAATTAGATTTATCTGAATATAAATTACCTAATATTGATTTATTAGCTGATCATGGAAGTGGTAATATTTCTGTAGATAAAGAAGAATTAGAGGGAAATAAAAATAAGATTATAGAAACACTTCTTAATTATAAGATTAATATTTCCAAAATAAAAGCAACGATTGGACCCACAGTAACATTATATGAAATTATCCCAGCACCAGGAGTTAGAATATCGAAAATAAAAAATTTAGAAGACGATATTGCTCTTAGTCTAGCTGCTTTGGGCATTAGAATTATTGCTCCTATGCCAGGTAAAGGTACAGTAGGAATTGAAGTTCCTAATTCAAACCCCGAAATTGTTGCAATGAAATCCTTAATTGCTTCTGACAAGTTTCAAAATTCTACTATGGAATTACCAATTGCGTTAGGAAAAACAATTTCAAATGAATCTCTTATAGCTGATTTAACTAAAATGCCTCATTTATTAATGGCTGGAGCGACAGGTCAAGGTAAATCGGTAGGGTTAAATGCAATACTTATTTCACTGATTTATAAAAAACATCCTTCTCAAGTTAAGTTTGTATTAATAGATCCTAAAAAAGTAGAATTAACTATTTACAATAAAATTGAAAGACACTTTCTAGCAAAACTTCCAGACGAAGAAGAAGCTATAATAACAGACACTACAAAAGTTGTTAAAACTTTAAATAGCTTATGTGTAGAAATGGAAGCAAGATATGAACTATTAAAAGAAGCAATGGTACGTACTATAAAAGAGTACAATCATAAATTTGTTCAAAGAAAGCTAAATCCTGAAAAAGGTCATAAATACATGCCATATATTGTTCTAGTTATTGATGAATTTGCAGATTTAATAATGACAGCAGGAAAAGAAGTTGAGACCCCAGTAGCTAGAATTGCTCAATTAGCTAGAGCTGTTGGAATCCATTTAATAATTGCAACACAAAGACCATCAGTTAATGTAATTACGGGTACAATTAAAGCAAATTTCCCAGCTAGAATAGCATTTAGAGTAACTTCAAAAATAGACTCTAGAACTATATTAGATGCAGGTGGTGCAGACCAGCTAATTGGTAGAGGAGACATGTTATTTTCACCAGGCAATGAACTTATTAGATTACAATGTGGATTTGTAGACACCCCAGAAGTTGATGCAATAGCTGATTTTATTGGTACACAGCGAGGTTATCCAAGTGCATTTTTATTACCTGAATATATAGATGAAGCTAATGAACTTAAAGAATTAGATGATGATTTAGACAGTTTGTTTGAAGATGCTGCAGAAGTAATTGTAAATCATCAGCAAGGATCAGCATCATTACTACAAAGAAAACTTAAATTAGGGTATAATAGAGCGGGTAGAATTGTTGACCAACTAGAAGCAACTGGGCTAATTGGCCCTCATAGAGGCAGTAAAGCAAGAGATGTACTTATACCCGATGTTTTAGCACTAGAACAATTTTTAACTAACCTAAGAGAAAAAGGGAAATTATGATTTTTAAAAATAAACATATAGTATTCTTATTTCTAACAACTTTCACTTTTTTAAACTCCTTTTGTCAATCAAATGAAATTGAACAAATAAAATGTAAAGATATTTTACAAAAAGTAACTAGCTCATTTCAAAAAAACACATCATCAAAATTTAATTTTAAATTGGAAATTAGCAGTGAAGATATAAACGAAATTCAAAACGGTTTTGCGTTTATAAAAGATGAAAAATATTATTATAAAACAGAAGAGAGAGAAGTTATTAGTGATGGAATAAATATTTGGACTTATTTACCCGAAGACAATGAATGTTATATAGATTTATTAGCAGATTTAGATAACCCCATTAACCCAAGTGAGATATTTACTATATGGAAAGAAGGATTTAAATTTAGATATATTAAAAAGGATGTAATAGAAAATGAATTGATTCATATTATTAAAATGTATCCATCGAATCCTAATAAAAGTAAGTATCATACAATAGTAATGACTGTAAATGAAACTTTAAATACAATTGTTCAAGCATCTATTAAGACAAAAGATGGAGTCACAATAAAAACAACTGTTAATTCTATAATTGAAAATCCAAAGATGAATGCTAATCAATTTACCTGGGAAATTAATAATTATCCAAATGTAGATGAGATTGACAATCGTTAATTTAGAAGCTCAAACGCATTATTTAACGCAGCTTTTCCAGTTTTATCTCCTCCAAGCATTTTTGCTAAAACTTGTATCCTGTCTTCTCTTGATAAATAATTTATACTTGTTTCCATAACTCCTGCAATCTCACTTTTATTAACATATATGTGATGCTTAGCAATTGCAGCTACTTGTGGAAGATGAGTTATATTAATAACTTGTGAAGAAGAAGATATTTCTTTTAAAAGTGAACCAACTTCTGAAGCTACTTTACCACTAATTCCAGAATCAATCTCATCAAAAATTATTGTTGAAATATTATTAAATGTAGACGAAACATATTTCATAGCGAGGGCAACTCTAGATAGTTCACCACCAGATGAAAATTTATGTAAAGGAAAATATTTCGAACTATTATTTACTGAAATAAGAAGATTAATTTGATCGGTACCATTAATGCTTAAAGAGTCTTGCTCTATAAGCTCAATTTTAAAATCAGCATGATCCATGGATAAAGAATTAAGAATATTATTAACCTTGGATTCAATGATTGGAATTTCTTTTAATCTAAGATTGTAAATATCATTGCCTAATTTTAGACACTTAGTCTTAAAAAACTCAACTTTTTTATTTACATCTAATAATTCTGAGTCCATTTCTGATAGTTCAGAAAGCTCTTTTGAAACAGCATGTTTTTTTAAAATAAGAGATTTTAAATCAGCTACATTAAACTTTTTTAAAAGAAAATTAATTTGTTTAAGTAATTGGTCAAGCTCATTTAACTTATTTTTATCTGGATTTACAGAACTAAATTTATAACTAATTTCCTGGAAAATGTCTTCAATCTCAATTTTTACAGATTTTAATCTTTTTGAAACTGAAGAGAATCCATTAAGAATAGTTTCTAGTTCTGTAGAGAATATTTCTAAATCTGAAAATAAATCTGAAAAACCACCATTACTATTGTAAATGTTTTTTATTTTACCAAGAAGTGTGTTAATTTCCTCTTGATGTGAGGCAATCTGATGCTCATTTTGAATAGATTCCTCATCCCATTGATCAATATTATAATTTGACAATTCGTCTAGCTGAAATTGCAAAAAATCTTTTTTCTCATTTAAATTATTTACTTTTTTTATTATTCTTTCTTGATTTTCTATAGATTCTACATAATTTAAAAAGGCTTCTGAATAGTTGAAAAAAATATTTTTATCATTTATAAAACTATCAATAAAACCATATTTAAAGTTTAAAGATCCCATTTTACTAACTAGATGTTGACCATTTATCTCTAAAATATATTGACTAATTAATTTTAGTTGTTCTAGTTTGACAGGGGAATCATTAATAAATGATCTTGAATTACCATTTTGCTTTATTTCCCTTCTTATAATGAGATCATCTTCGATATCTAAGTCCATTTTAACTAGTTGCTTAACAATGTTTTCATTCATAGAAAAAACTCCTTCAACAACACATTTTGATTTTGGGTTTTTTAAAACTTTATTTGAAGATCTTGTTCCAATTAAAAGTTCAATTGCCCCAAATATTATTGATTTCCCAGCACCTGTTTCCCCGGTTATTACTGTAAATTCTTTATTGAAATCAATTATCTTTTTAGATATTAATGCATAATTAGTTATACTTAATTTCTGTAGCATTTACTTTAAAATTTGAATTTCAACTCTTCTGTTAGCTCCTCTTCCCGTAGGATTATCAGAGCCATCTGCAGCAAGATTTTCCGCGATTGGATGATCCTCCCCCATTCCAATAGTTTTAATTCTTTTATAATTCACTCCTCTGTTACATATGTAAGTTTTTACAGATTCAGATCTTAAAACTGAAAGAATTTGATTGTATTTAATTGAACCAGTATTATCGGTATATCCAATAGAATTAATTGTCCAAGAAAGGTTATTTTTTAAATCCAGTATTAATTTGTCTAGTTTTAATTTCTCTTTATTAGAAAGTTCTGAACTTTCAGTTTTGAAATTAATATTTTTATAAAAAATAATATGTATTTCAGTATTAGTATCGACAATCGCGGTTTCTTCCTTAATAACTACAGGTTCAATAGTAGTTTCATTATTATCTATTAATACTTCATCCGACATCTCTGACTCTTTTGTTATGATTTCTAACTCCTCCAAGAAAACTAATTCATTAGTAGAAAAATCTATTGATTTAGAATAAAAGTAAAATCCTAAATTCTCAGATGAAACATTTATTGTATCGTTTATAAAGTTAGAATCAAATTCAAACTTAATATTATAACTCTCACCTGGGTTTAAAACCAAAGTGAACTTACCTGTAGAATCATTAGGTTGATATTTAGATAAAATATTATTATTACTTACAGTTATATTATAGTTTTTTAAAATCTCTCCTCTATCGTTTTTAAGAATCCCTTTATATATTGACAAATTGATTTCATCATTTAATGGCAAACTTATTTTATAAATATCATAATTGCCTTTCCCCTGTTTTCTTATTGAAGAAAAATAAGCTGTTTTACCATCAATGCTTGGAGTAAAAAACAAATCGTCATTAACTGTATTTATGGGGTATCCCATATTAACTGGACATGACCAATTTAAATCATTATCTAAAATAGATTTAAATATATCAAAACCTCCAATAGTTTTATGACCAGTAGATGAAAAATATAGAGTTTTACCATCAGGATGGAAATAAGGTGACTCTTCATCATATTCTGTATTAATAGGTTCACCTAAGTTTTCAGGTGAAGACCAAGAACCATTTGATATTTTTTTAATCATCCAAATATCCCTACCACCATAGCCTCCATCTCTGTCACTTACGAAAAACAATATATTCTTATGTAAATTCATATTTGCTGTTGTTTCCCAAAATTCAGAATTAACATTATTTTGTAAAAGATTGGGTTCATTCCAGTCACTCCCTTTTCTTTCAGACTCGTAAATACTTCTTCCTAAAGGTCCCAATTTAATATTATTATTTATCATGGAAGTAAGTATAAATTCTCCATCAGGTGAAAAATATAAAGCTGAAGAACTATGTTCTTTATTTAATGAGCTTGAGCATAATTTAGACTTTGACCAAGAGTTATTTAATTTATAGGAATAATATATATCTTCATAAAACCCACCTTGATCATCTTTAGATTCCAATAAATCTTTTGGTCTTTTGGTTGTAAAATACATTTCATTTTCTTCAGCATTAATTAATGGTCCATACTCTGAAAACTCTGTATTAATAGATGCAATAGAAGTTATTTTTAAATTCATTGTGTTTTTAACCATACTTTTAGCATACTTTGATTTTCTTATTTTTCTATTTATAGAATTAATATCATCAGAATTAGCTTCTGATAAAAAGTTTTTATACAACACATACTTTTCGATAGCTTTATCGAATTCATAATTCATATGATATGCATCTGCTAATAACTCAAAAACTTCTAAAGGAGAATTATCCTCTTTATGATTCGCAATTTTATAAGAAATTGTTAAGTGTTCCGAAGCTTTTTCATAATATGGAATTGCTTCACTTTCTCTTCCATTAATACTCATCAAGCAATTTCCAATTGAAAAACATGTATTAGAATTTTCAGGATCAATATCATATAATTTTTCTAGAATTGGTAATGCATTATCAAAATCATAAACCTCTAGAAAATAAAGCGATTCAAAATATAAATCTTTGAAAGATTGAGCAGTGTTTTCTTTATAAAAAATTAAAAAAGTAAATATTATTAAAAAATTATTTTTCATTTATGTGATTTTTAATCTTATTAGATAAAAATAATGGACAGCTTGTTGGTTTTTTAGTTTTACTATTTATAAATACTAAAGTTGTAGTTCCAAAATTCAATAATTCACCTTTAGAATTTTTAGTTTCATAAAAGAATTTAATTTTAACATCTGGTGTTTCTTTAATAATACATTTAACATCTAACTCCTGATCATAATATGCTGGAAGTACATACTTAATATTGAAATCTGAAACAGGCAATAAAAAACCTAAATCTTCTAGATCTTTATAATTTATTCCTAACGATCTTAAGGTTTCAACTCTTGCAACTTCATAATATTGGGCATAATTTCCATAATAACAATAGCCCATCTGGTCAGTTTCAGCATATCTTACCCTAATTTTTGCTGTTGATTGATACATATTGATAAATTTGTAATTAAATGATAAATAAAAATTATTTTAAAAATTTAATTGTAACCGTAGTTTTTTTTATACTCGTTTTATCATGTCAGGGTTACAGAATGACCAACGCAAGTTCATTAAATATTAATGCTGGAAAAGATATTTCAGAATTTGATTTCAATGAAATCAAACTATCATCATATAGAGATTCTATTTCTAAAGAAATGAATAGGCATTTAAATTACTCCAAAATCAATTTGGATGTTGGTTGTCCTGAAGGTTTGTTAGGTGACTTCATTTCAGACTTGTCTATTTTATTCACTAAAAAAAATATTCAAAACATAAAGTTTGAACCTGATTTTTGTATTTTGAACAATGGTGGATTTAGAAACATGATTAGTAAGGGGCCTGTAACAGTAAATGATATTTATCAATTAATGCCTTTTGACAATTACCTTGTGATATTAGAAATTCAGGGTGATGAATTATCAAGTTTATTGAATTATATTAAGAATAAATCTATCTCTAATATAAATAGAAAATCTGGAGTTCCCTTGAGTGGAATAAGAATGAAAATTAGTGGTGACAATATAACTAGATGCATGATAAATAATAGAATATTTAACCCTTTAAAAAAATATAAAGTTTTAACCACAAATTATTTAGCAAATGGAGGAGATCAAATGGATTTTTTTAAAGAATGTAATTTAATTTTCAATACAGAATTCTTATTAAGAGATGTGATTATAAAATATATTGAAGAATTAGGGAAAAGTAATATTCAAATAAATGCTCAATTAGATGGAAGAGTTCAAGTACTCCAGTAGAAGAGGTTTTTTGACAAAAATTATTTTTGCAGCTGTTTCATTTCAGTTTTTAAATAGTTTTAGTTTTTTTAAGAAAAATCAAGGTTTTAAAAGCTTAACTATTTTACATACTAATGATATGCATAGCCATATAGATTCTTTTCCTTTAAACCACTCTAAATATCCTGGTCTAGGAGGTATTAGAAGAATTGCAAGCCTAGTTAGAAAAATAAAATCACAAGAAAAAAACGTTATTTTGTTAGATGCAGGTGATATTTTTCAAGGAACTCCATACTTTAATAAATTTAAAGGAAGTCTAGAGTTAAAACTAATGAGTAATATGGGATACGTTGCTTCAACAATGGGAAACCATGACTTTGATAATGGAATAAAAGGGTTTAACAATGTATTACATAATGCTAATTTCCCATTTTTATGCTCTAATTATGATTTCTCAAATTCTGAATTAAAAAATAAAACCAAAAAATATTTGGTTAAAGAAATCGATGGTCTTAAAATTGGATTTTTTGGTCTAGGTATTGAATTAAATGGATTAGTAGAAAAAAGACATTTTGGTGAAACAAATTATTTAGATCCAATTAAAACAACCCATTATTGGTCTGAATATTTAAAGTATGAAGAAAGATGTAATTTAGTTATTTGCATAAGCCACCTTGGTTATAAATATGAAGACGATAAAATTTCAGATTTAAAGCTAGCTAAGCTTTCCAAAAATGTAGATGTAATAGTTGGTGGTCATACTCATACTTTTTTAGATAAAGCTGTGTTAATCAAAAATCAAGAAAATAAAAATGTTATTGTTAATCAAGCTGGATGGGGAGCACTTTCTCTGGGACGTATAGATCTTAAGTTTTCAAAAAATAAAGAAATATTAGACTCTTTATCTGTTAATGAGATTTCAAAAAAAAACTATGCCATAATTTGATTTTTTTACAGAATAAAATATTTTTAAAAAACAATAGCAAATAAGTTTTTTTTTTAACTTTTTTATTAAATATTTGTTATGTGTTTTGCCAATGTGATATAATTTAGATTGTTACTTCAATAATTAAATTTCGGCAACATTTTTTAACATAAAAATTTAAATTAAATGATCAAGTCTTTCGAATCAATTTGGGATAACTGTCTAACAGTAATTAAGGATAATGTATCTATACAAGCATTCAAGACATGGTTCGAACCTATTAAACCTGTAAAGCTTAAGAGTAATATTCTTACTATACAAGTTCCGTCCCAGTTCTTTTACGAATGGTTAGAAGAACATTATGTTGATTTACTAAAGAAAACTATTAGAAAAGAAATTGGTTCTGAAGCGAAATTAGAATATAGCATTGTAATGGAGAATAATAGTGGTAATAAAAATCCATACACTATTAAAATACCAACAACTGATAATAGTATATTAAAAAACAGACAGGTAAGTATGCCTGTCGATATTGGAAACAATACCATTAGAAACCCATTTGTAATTCCAGGATTAAGAAAAGTAAACGTAGATTCTAACCTTAATCCTAATTATTCATTTGAAAATTTCATTGAAGGTGACTGTAACCGTTTAGCAAGATCTGCAGGTTTTGCAGTAGCAGAAAAACCAGGAGGAACAGCTTTTAATCCACTTTTAATTTATGGTGGAGTAGGATTAGGAAAAACTCACTTAGGTCATTCTATAGGGATAGCAATTAAAGATAGACATCCAAATAAAACTGTTTTATATGTTTCATCAGAAAAATTTACACATCAATTTATAGATTCTGTTAAAAATAATTCAACAAACGATTTCATTCATTTTTATCAGATGATTGATGTCTTAATTATTGATGATGTTCAATTTTTTGCTGGCAAAGAAAAAACACAAGATGTATTCTTTCATATTTTCAATCACCTACACCAAACTGGCAAGCAGTTAGTTTTAACTTCTGACAAAGCGCCTGTTGAGATGCAAGGAATGGAACAAAGACTTCTTTCAAGATTTAAATGGGGTCTTTCTGCTGATTTACAAATGGCTGACTTAGAAACAAGAATAGCTATCCTAAACAAGAAAATGTACTCAGATGGTATAGAATTACCGTCAGAAGTAGTTGAATATTTAGCATACAGCATTTCGAATAATATTAGAGAGTTAGAAGGTGCTTTAATATCTTTAATAGCCCAATCATCTCTCAATAAAAAATCAATTACTCTTGATCTTGCAAAGCAAATGATCGACAAATTTGTTAAAAATACCGCAAGAGAAGTTTCCATTGAATATATTCAAAAAGTAGTTTGCGATTATTTTGATTTACCTATTGAATTAATGAAATCTAAAACTAGAAAAAGAGAAGTAGTTCAAGCTAGACAAATAGCTATGTATTTTTCAAAGAAAATGACAAAATCATCACTTGCAAATATCGGAATGCACTGTGGTGGTAAAGACCATGCTACAGTGTTACACGCATGTAGAACAGTAAATAATCTTGCGGAAACTGATAAACATTTTAGAACTTATTTAGTAGATCTTGAAAAAAAATTAAGCGTACAATAATTTTTACAAAATGTACAAAGTTCTTATGGTCTGCTTAGGTAATATTTGCAGATCTCCCCTAGCCCAGGGAATTCTTGAAAAAAAATCAAAAGAAAATAATTTAAAAATACATGTGGATTCTGCTGGAACTAGCGGATGGCACGTTGGTTCTAAACCAGACCAAAGAAGTATAGATGTTGCTGAAAAATTTAATATTGACATCAGTCAACAACAAGCTAGAAAATTCATAACATATGACTTTAAAGAATATGACAAAATTTATGTCATGGACACCAGCAATTATAAAGAACTGTTGAGATTATGTTCCAATGAGAAAGAATGTTATAAAATATCACTCATTCTTGATGATGAAAATCAAAAAAACCTATCAGTACCAGACCCTTATTATGGACAAGAAGATGGATTTATTAAAATATATAACTTACTAGAAATAGCATGTCAAAATATAATTGATAAACTTCAAAATAATGAATAAAGGAGTATTATACTTAATTCCCGTACCTATTCATTCTGAAAATGAGTTTGAAATAAAATTAATTCCGCCATATATAATTGAAATAATTAATAATATTAAAGTTTTTGCTGTTGAAAACATAAGAACTAGTAGACGGTTTATTAAAAAAATAAATAGAGAATATGACATTAACGATACAGAATTTATTGTAATTGACAAAAGAGCTAATGAATCAGTATATACTGAAATAATTAATAAATTATTGAAAGGGAACAATATTGGAGTCATGAGTGAGTCAGGGTGTCCAGGAATTGCAGATCCGGGACAAAAAGTATGTGAATTAGCTCATCAAAATAATATAAAAATAAAACCTTTAATAGGTCCATCCTCAATTATAACAGCCTTAATGTCTAGTGGACTAAATGGACAAGAATTTAAATTCCATGGCTACCTTCCAATAGATCAGAAAGAAAGAATTAATAAAATCAAAAAATTATCAAAAGAAAAAGGAGCACATATTTTCATTGAAACTCCATATAGAAATCAAAAGGTATTTAACGATTTTATAACACATCTAGTTCCAAATAAAAAAATATGTATTGCGACTGATATTACTGGGAAAAATGAACAAATAATAACAAAAAAGGTATCAGAATTTTACAATAATAAAGAAAAGCTAGAAAAATATCCAACAATATTTATTTTTGAATAAAATAAATACTATTTGATTTTTAAATTGACTTTTAAAGATGAATAAGGAGGTATCTCATTAACAAATGATCCTTTAGAACCAAATAATAAGTCAGAAGGTATTATGGAAATAATAGAATCTCCAGAATTAAAATTTTCAATTAAAATTTGAAAGCCATCTAACAGCTGGCCGTCTTTATTTTTTTCATAATATTCTGGTTTCAAAAAAGGTGTTTTATAAATCTTTCTCCCATATAAATCATGCATTGAATAATCTAAAATAATATTATTTTGGTTAGAATCATTAATAGGCAAAAAAGTTTTTTCAGAGGCTATTTTAATCGCATATAAACCACGACTTTTAAAAATATTTAAATATTTTGTATCCCAAATTTTTCTTTTAGAATTGATTAATTCATTTTCTTTAATTTGAGCAAAACTATCAATTTTATTATGAAAACTAATTTGATTTTTGTAGGAATTATAACCTAATATTTTAATGTGAATATTTAATAAAGAAGGATTGGAACTATCAATATTTGAAAAACTCCTACCAAATAAACTTTCATAAAATGTGGTAGATAACATTTCAAAAGATAAACTATCACCAATAAATGAATTTAGTAATATGTCATTAAAAGGAGATTTAGAAACTGATGAGTCATAATAAAATGAAGAAACACCATTAAGTCCAGTAAAATTTGAAGAAAATACAACCTTTTGATTAGTGTCTTTTGCTACAATATTCAAATTAACTATACAATTACTATAAACTTTATTAGTGTCTGCTGAAATAGTGTGATAATTTAATGTGTAACCATTGCTAGTTACAATAGTAGAGCTAGGGTTTGAATTGCAAGAAAAAAATAAATAAATTATTACAATTCCAAGGTAATATTTAACACTATTGTACATCAATTATTTTTATAAAATATAATACTGTAGATAATGGAGGGATTAATTTTGAATCACCTGTAATTCCATGCGCAATATGATGAGGTAATATTACCAAAGCACTGTCATTCTTGTGTAAGTAAGTGACAACTTCATGAATCCCACTTTCAATCATAGATTGATCGACCTTAAATTTAGCATATCCACTAGAATCAGAGTGATAACATTTAGTTTGCTTGCTGTCCATTAATCTAATATCATAAGAAATGACTAAATTACTTCCAGAAACAGGCATAACAGATGAATTACTACTGCTAATAATTTTATACCTAAGACCGCTTTCTGTATTTAACATTTCCCAGCCCTGTCTATTACAATATTGGTCAATTTTAAAAATTTCATCTTTAATCCAAATCTTATTTATTTGAATAGAAGATTGCTTATCGAATTTCCCAATATTTAAATCACTTATCTTATTATCATTTTTTGTATTTTGACAAGAAAATGAAAATAAAAAAAATAAAAAAAATAAAATTAATCTAAACAAAATGATCGAAAATTTTCAATTAATTTAAGGGTAACTGAATTTAAATCTGTACTTTCCACAGCTGCACCAGCTGCGTTTTCGTGACCACCTCCACCATAGAATTTGTCTGAGAATTCATTGACCTTAACATCTCCTTTCGACCTAAAGGAAATTTTAATTAGTCCCTTATCCTCTCTTAAAAAAGCTGCATTATTAATATTCTTTATAGACAAACAAAAATTTACAAATCCTTCAGAATCACCTTTTTTATAATTAAACTTCATTAATTCTTCACTTGAAAGAGCTAAATATGCTAATGAAGAATCTTGATCTACCTTGATTTTTTGTAACGCATAGCCAAGAAGGTTAATTTTTGAAATAGGGTTCTGATCAAAAATATTATTGTGAATTTCTGCATGGTCAAGACCAATGTCTTTTAGTTTGGAAGCTATCAAATGAGTGTTTGAAGAAACTGATGAATATTTAAATGATCCAGTGTCAGTAACAAGACCAGTGTAAATAGCTTCGGCAATTGGAATATCAATTAGATCAACATCATTATTAGATTCAATAAAATTGAAAATAAGTTCACATGTAGATGAAGCATCAGTATCGATAATTTCAAAATCACCAAAATTCTCTGGATTTGTATGATGATCAATAACAAAAACATATTTATCACTTGCTTTAGTTAAAATTAATTTCAAATCTGAACCAAGCCTAGATCTATGGTTAAAATCTAAACAAAATATTAAATCTGATTTCTCAAATAAAGTTTCTACTTCTAAATAATTATCGGAGGCAATAATAGCATTTTCAATACCATTTATTGATGAATAAAAATTCGGATATAAATCTGGGAAAATAATGCAGTTCGTAACGCCAATTTTATTTAGATATAAGCTCAAAGAAACTGATGAACCTATTGAATCACCATCAGGGCCTTGATGAGATAAAATTAAAGCAAATTTTTTGGTTTTGATAAAGTCTTTCATAAAACCATGTTAAAATTATTTAACTGTAATTTTATCTATTAAAACCTGTATACACACCTGGCTGATGCTCGATTAGAAGTCCTACGCATGTGTAGCTGCTACCTGATAGACCAGATGACATCTCTTCTTCTTCAGATTTAGGAATATATATTTTAACTTTAAGCTTACGTGTTTTTTGAGATTGAAAAATAAAATCTTGACTCATTTCATGTTCCGCATTATCATATCTAATCTCTTCAATTGTTTCATAGATTCTTTTTTTGACAATTTTTGGAGTCGTAGTAGTTTGTTCTTCACCATCATCATCATATGATGTCTCTTTAACGTAAGTAGTATCCTGTTTCCAATATCCTTTAGTAACATCTTCAGCTAACTTGAACTGAAATAAACCTTGAAGTTCAGGGTTGGAAGGCGAACATAAAGAAATTCTATATTCCATATTTTTATACACAATAATCTGAACTATTGAGGTATCACCTTGTTCAAAGGCACCGCTAAGACTTTGCATATTTTTTGTAAACCCATCTTTTTTGTGAGTTGGGCAAAAAGAAACTGTGTTATAACACTCTCCTTGACTTTGAGAAAAATCAACTAGGGGAATTGCCATCAATAAGGTAGCTACTGCTAAATATTTTAATTTTATCATCTTATTAAATTTTATTAGTTTCCTTCAATAATTGAAGTTCTAAGATCCATAACTATACTTTTCAATTGATTAAATTGCTCTTCACTAAGTGAAGATGGTGAACCACCACCAAAAACCATAACCCCTTTGTCATTTTCCACATTAGTAGACTCTGTATAATCTTCTTCGTTATCATTCGAGGCAAGAAAAACTTTATAAATATTTTCTAATTCGCTAACAATATCAGGAATTAAATTATTATTAGAAGATGAGAAAATAAGAAGATTTTCAAGAGTTAATTTTTGATCAGCAATTCTTTGACAAATTTCAGAATTCTCACTGTATGGCTCAAGATTTAAAATAATACTTAAACCTTCAACCCAACCACCAACAACTATCATTGCCAATACATCCTTTCGATCATTTTCTTCTAAATATGTGTAAGCACTATAATAAGTTTCATTTGACAAGTAAAATAGTGAATCTGCATTAGAATTTTCTAAATTTTCCTGTAACCTTTGAAAAATTATTTGATCAATTGCATTTTCTATTTCTAATTCTTTAGCAAGATCTCTGACAGTTTCAAATAAAGGTGATGCATCTTCAAAATTACCTAGACTAGTAACATAGGCTAAATCAGCAGTATAAACACCGAAATTTAATGCTTTTGAAGCTTTAGTAATGTATTTTTTTGAATTTGCAACATCATTTAAGCATTCTTTGTTGTAGGTAACATTAGCATTTTTTAAAACCGCAAATAATTCATTGGGTGTAGGGACTTGATAAAAAATATTGTCGTCTGAAGATTCATTAGAAACCTGTTCAACTACTTGGTCTTTATCATTAACTAATTCTTTTTGATCATTATCATTAGATGAACATGATGAAATAGTAAGTATAATCGATATCAAAAATATATTGGAATATAATGTTTTCATTGTAAATTTTTAGCTAAGAAAATGAATTTGTTTTAAGGTACAAAATTATTATTTATATAAATCACTTATTTATCAATTTTTCTAAACCTGATATATGTTGTTTGAATGCGTTTTCACCAATTTTAGTTACGCGATAAGTAGTTAATGGCTTTTTACCAATAAATTGTTTTTTAATTTCAATAAAATTATTTTTTTCTAAAGCCTGAATATGACTGGCTAAATTACCATCAGTTAAATCTAGTAGATTTTTTATTTCTTTATAACTTACCCATTGATTTACAATTAGAATGGACATAAGACCAAGTCTAACTCTGGAATCAAAAGCTTTATTTAAAAGATCAAAACCTTCCATTTATTTTTTTTCATATTTAACATGAATATAGTAACCAAATAAAATATGACCAATTCCAAAACCAATAATCCAGAACAAAAGTCCAGTTCCCATAAAATAAGAAGCAATAAATCCTAAAACAAGTTCCAAATAGCCCAAAAACTCTAGTTCATAGTAACTGTATTTACTACAACTAATTAATCCTAAACCATAAAAAATAAGCGTAGCAGGAGCAACTAACCCATACATTTGATGATGCAATAAAAAGAGACAAAATATACCACCAGATAATAAAGGAGTAAATAGTGACTTTAGAGTTCTTGAAAAAGAAGAATTAAAAAGAGCAATACCTTCCTTACCAGATTTATTACGAGCAGTAAAATAAAGAGTAATTAAGGAAGCTATTAATATTAAAGATGCAATTGATATTAATAGTTTTAGTTTAAGATTTAAAACATCAGGTTTGCCATTTTGAGATATTAATTGATTATATGAAATATGAACTTCACTTATCGAAAATCCAATATCAAAATAAATAAATGAGGCTCCTATTAAAGCTAAAAAACCAGTAAAAAGCACTGCAATACCAGAAATATTAGAAAATTTACTGGATTTTTCCATTAAATCTTTAATAAGATCTATATCATTTTCAGGTTTTGAATTTTTCATAATTAATTACTTTGAAATTCAAAGTTAATGAAATTTATTCTTTCTGTAAATATTGATTGACTAGAAAAAGATTTAATGAACTTTTAAAAACTCACTAACTTATAGATGATTTTATGCGATGATATACTTAAAATTGAATCTAATTTTTGAAGAGTTTTATTATTTGAGAAAGTTTTGACTTTAGTTCTCTCCTATCTATTATGAAATCTAAAAATCCCTTTTCTAACAAAAATTCACTTGTTTGGAAACCCTCTGGTAAGTCTTTACCAATAGTTTCTTTAATAACTCTAGGTCCTGCAAAGCCAATTAGAGCTCCTGGCTCAGCAACATTCACATCTCCCAACATAGCAAAAGAGGCTGTTACTCCCCCAGTAGTTGGATCTGTTAAATAAGAAATATAAAGAAGTTTTTCATGAGCAAGTTGAGTTAGCTTAGCAGTAGCTTTAGCCATTTGCATTAAAGAAATACCGGCTTCCATCATTCTCGCACCTCCAGATTTTGAAATCAAAATAAAAGGACATTTCTTTTCGATGGCAACGTCTATAGATCTTGCGATTTTTTCTCCCATAACATTGCCCATTGAACCTCCAATAAAAGAGAAATCCATACAAGCAACTACAATAGGTTCACCTGAAGTTTCACCGTATGCAGCTCTCATCGCGTCATTAAGACCTGTTTTTTTCTTAGAATCTTTGATTCTATCAAGATATCTTTTCTTATCAGTAAAGTTAAGTTTATCTTTAGGGATTAAATCATCGGCAATTAGGTTAAACTTTTGATCATCAAAAATAATATCGAAATATTCTTTTGAACCAATTCTAACATGGTAACCCTCTTTAGGAGTTACAAAAATATTTTCCTGTAATTCAGTTTTTTCAATAACATCACCTGAAGGGGTTTTATACCAAAAACCATCCGGTGTTTCTTTTTTTTCTCTACTAGGAGTAATTATTCCTTTTAGCTTTCTTTTAAACCAAGGGTTTTGTGCATTTTCACTCATAAACCAACTATAAAGTATTTAAATTATTAAGATCTTTAAAAGCTTGTTTTAACCTGTCAATAAAAGTTAGTTCCGCTTCTCTAACCCATTTTCTAGGATCATAATATTTCTTATTAGGGGAATCTTGACTTTCTGGGTTGCCAATCTGAGTTTTTAAAAATTCTGAATTTTTATCAAAATAGTTTCTTACTCCACTCATGTATGCATATTGCAGATCTGTATCAATATTCATTTTTATTACTCCATAGCTAATTCCTTCCCTTATCTCTTCAACAGTAGATCCTGAACCACCGTGGAATACAAAATCAATAATGTTGTTTTCTAAATTGAATTTTTTAGAAACAAATTCTTGTGAGTTTTTAAGAATTTTAGGAGTTAGTTTTACATTTCCAGGTTTGTAAACTCCATGAACATTACCAAAAGCTGCAGCTATTGTAAATTTATTACTCACTTTAATTAATTCTTCATAAGCAAACGCAACTTCTTCTGGCTGAGTATATAATTTTGAATCGTCCACATCACTATTATCAACACCATCTTCTTCACCACCAGTAATTCCTAATTCTATTTCTAGAGTCATTCCAATTTTAGACATTCTTTCTAAATATTTTTTACAAATAGAAATATTTTCTTCAATGGGCTCGTCAGATAAATCAATCATGTGAGAACTGAAAAGTGGATAACCTTTTTCTTTAAAATGTTCTTCACTAGCGCTAATTAACCCATCAATCCAAGGAAGTAATTTTTTAGCACAATGATCCGTATGTAAAATTACTGGAACACCGTAAGCTTCTGCCATAATATGAACATGTTTTGCACCAGCTATAGAACCTGCTATAGCAGCTGCTTGATTGGTATTATCTAACCCCTTTCCTGCATTAAAAACAGCACCACCGTTAGAAAATTGAATAATCACAGGGGCATTTAATTCTTTTGCAGTTTCTAAAACTCCATTTACACTACTTGAACTAATTACATTGACAGCTGGCAATGCAAATCCTTTGTTTTTGGCTAGTTTGAAAATTTCTTGAACTTGGTCGCCTGTTGCAACCCCTGGCTTAATAGTATTCATTTATTTAGAAGCTTGATTTAAATTTAAAATATTTATTTAAAAACATATAATTATCTCAAAACACATTTTAATATAAATTATTAAAACAAATCTATAAAAATTGGTGACTGGGACAAAGGAATCAATTAGAAAGGATAACCAATACCCAAATTTAATTGTAAAGGGAAAAATTCTTTTCTTAAATTTCTATTTGAATTGAAAATCCAACTATTGTTATTATCTGGTAAGCTAGGATTTTTAATTGGAATTGCTAAATCAGCTCTTAGAATAAAAAATTCAAAATTAAATCTTAGTCCAAATCCTGCACCTACAGCTAAATCATTAATTGAAGTTTTCCAATTAAACTTACCCTTGGGCCTCAAAGAATCAAAGCCCATTAACCAAACATTTCCAAAATCGACAAATAAAGCACCTTCAACTAGTTCAGTAATTGGAAATCTTGCTTCTATATTTCCTTCAAATTTAATATCTCCAATTTTATCAAAACGTTGGTTTGAATCATAAAAACTTCCAGGTCCGAGGGACCTTGCTCTCCAAGCTCTTAAACTGTTAGATCCGCCAGCAAAAAAACTTTTCTCAAATGGAAGAGCTTGAATTAAGTTTTTTCTAGGGATCCCAATTCCGGAATAAAGACGATATACAATTTTTGAGCGATCAAATATTGGCTGATAGTAACGTAAGTCAAGAGTTAATTTTTGAAAATGTGCGTACCTGATACCTAAAAAATCATAACTATTTGATGAAATGTTTTTTTCCTTATTAGATAATTCATGAAATCTAAACAAACTACCGCCTGCTGATTCAAAAGTAGATTTTAAATAAAAAGAATTGGAATTATGATTTAGATCTTGGCCATTAAATTCAAAAGAAAATACCCCGCCAGCTACAACGTGATCTTGAAAACTAGCTAGAATATATTCATTATCTAAAGTATTAATTAGAGATCTGAATGTCGAGTCTAAATTAAAATCTACTAGACTTATTAAAAGGGGATTTATGTGCCAAGTGATTTTTTTTCTCTCGTGAAAAATCCACCCGAAAGAAAGCTCTTGATTTTTTCTATAAAAATCTGGTCTATTTTGAATATTATAAGCTCCAGTAAACTCAGTTAAAGGGTTAATATGGTTCTTAAACCCCCCTATCCTATTAATTAAAAAATACTTAGGTAATATAAAATGAAATTCTGGACCAAACTCAGTAGTATTTGGTCTAATTGATGAACTTGACTGCCTATTTTCTGTTAAAAGCATTTGAATTTCAAAACTTCCCTTTAAAGAAAGTAAAAGTTTTTCTCCGCCGTGAAATAAGTTATTATGAGTGTAATTCAAGCTGCCTAATACCCCCAGTAATCTATCTTTATTGGTGCCATCGACCGAAAAGGAAAAATTTTGAACTTTAGACGGAGCTAATTCAATATTACTATTTAAACTATTGTTTGCAATTGTATCAAAACTAATATGTATCAAAACTAATAGTTACATACTTAAAAAGACCTAATGAAATCAACCTTTTATATGAATTTTGAGCTAATTCGTTTGTGTATAAATCTCCTTTTTTAAGGCGTATAGATTTATTGAAGATCTTTTTTTTAAATGAAATAGGATTATAATTATAAATATATATTCCGGATTTAGAAATACTGTCAATACTTAGATTTGATTCTAAGTTTTGATTAGTTTTAATATTAACATTTACTTTATTAATTGTAAACTGTTTATGATTAAGCTCATGAAAATTATTAATAGTACTATCAAGTTTTTTATAATTTTGAATGCCAAGAGTTAAATCAATACGATTACTTAAGTTGTTGCTGTCAATATCAAAATATATAAATTCTTTATTAAAAAAATAAAAACCTCGATTCCTTAAAAAATCATTGATTCTATTTCTTTCAAATACTAAAAGATCAGTGTCAAAAATTTCTCCTTTTTTAAAACTAGAGGTTGATTCTATAGTATCTAAATAATTTAAAATTAGTTCGTCATCACATTTATACTTTACAGAATTTAAAAAAGTTGGATTGCCTAATTTTATATAGTAACGTAACTCAATTTGTTTTTTTTTTAGATAAAATATAGAATCTAAAACTGTAGAATTGAAAAACCCTTTATTAAATAAAAAAGTTTTTATTTGGTCTTTAGAGCGATTAGCTTTTAAAGGACTATAGATTACAGGTGCCTCCCCTTTGTTTCGGATTCTTTCCCCTAAAACTAATTTTCTTGATTTAAGAGTTTTTATAGGTAACGTACTGTCAATGCTTAAAATCTTTTCATTTTTAAGATTTATTTTTTTATTTACAATGTCAATTTTTGATTGTTTTTTTATTATTTGATTATCAATTCGTTTTTGACTTGTTAGATTATAGAGACTAAGATGAAAATTATAGCTTGATAAAATTTTAAGATTAGGTTTTTGATTTAAAAGTTCAAACAATTCTTCTTCTTGAAAATTAATTGAATAATTATGGTCTAAAATTTCAATATTTTCTTTTCTCAAAAGTAACTCATCGTCAGCCACGTATTTACATAAGTTGCATGAGTTTAAAAAAAATAACAAAATGATTAAAATAAAATTATGTGAAAATTTATATTTTAAAATTCTTACTATATTCATCTTATCCTTCACAATACAAAAGTAACAATATGGACATCAGCAGAAACGATTTGAAAAAATTTAGTTCACTAAAAAGAAAAAAAAAAAGACATGAACATGATTTGTTTGTAGTTGAAGGTGAAAAAATATGTAGTGAACTTCATAAGAGTAATTTAGAAATTGTAATCACTTTAGCAACTTCCGAACTAAAATCTATTTATCCAGAATATACTATGTGTTCACAAAAAGATATATCGAGAATAAGTAGTCTCAAAAGCCCAAGTAATGTTCTAGCTATTTGTAAAATTCCAAAGAATGAAATTAATTTAAAAAATAAAAAACCATTAATATTTCTTGATGATATAAGCGATCCTGGAAATTTAGGAACTATAATTAGAACGTTAGATTGGTTTGGATTTAAAGAAGTGTTTTGCTCAAAAGAAACTGTCGATTCCTATAATAATAAAACAGTAATGGCAAGCATGGGATCAATATTTAGAATTCAAACTCACTATATTGAATTTATTGAATTACAAAAACTTTTTCCAAATCATGATTTATATAGAACATCAATTAAAGGAAAAAATATAGAAGATTTAGAAATTAAACCCAATTCGATAATAGTAATTGGAAATGAATCAGTTGGAGTTTCTGATAAACTAAAAAAAATTATACCTAATACTTTAACAATTACTGGAAAAGGACAAGCCGAATCATTAAATGTTAGTGTAGCGTCGGGAATAATTTTAAATGAATTAGTTAAAAAAATTAACCTTCAAACGTAAATGAAACAGTCCAAACTTTTGATCTAAGAGATTCTATAGGATTGTCAAATTTTGTAGGTTCTAAAGTCTTAGGGTCCAATTGGTTAGATCCTATATAATGTAAATTTTTCATGCCATAACCTAACTTTAACTCTATTCCAAATTTGAAATAATCTAAAAATAAATCTATTCCACCACCAATTTCTAATCCATAATCAGTTTTATTAATTTTAATTACTTGTTCTTCTAAGTCAATACTGTTATTAACATCTATATTAGATGACATGTCAATTCCATATCTAAACCCAACAATTGAATAAATAGCAAAATTTTTAATTCTGTCCGTTCTGATTTTCAATAAAACTGGGAAGTCTAAATAAACAGGTCTTAAAGATTTTATATACGTTGTTTGAGAGTTGTCTGAAGGATCAAAATACCGATATTCAATATCTCTTTCTTGAAAAGATAGAGAAGGTAAAACAAACCTTATTTTAAAATTCGGATTAATATTTAAAGAAGATACTACTCCAAGGGTAAATCCAGGTTTAGCTAAAACTAGTAAAGATTGTAATGAGTCATTATTAAAAGTGTATCCAGATTTTTTTTGAAGATAATAATCAGATTTATTAATGCTAAGTGCAAAACCGAAATGATATTGTTTTTCATCAAAATTACCAAGGTTTTGAAATTGGCTTTTAATTAAGCAAACATTTATTAAAAACAGAATAAAAAGAAAAATATTTTTTTTCATTAGATACTAAATATAACCCCGTTTTATACTATTTATTTCATCAATAATAACTTAAAGTTATTTTTTTCCTGAATAAATGGTAGCTATTCCACCAGAAAGTTTTTTGAGCTTTAAATTTAAAAACCCAATTTCTCGGAGCTTTTCTAAAAAATCTGCACCCTCTGGAAAAGCCTCTACAGATTCTGGCAAATAATGATAAGCAGATTTATCTTTTGAAATTAAACTTCCAAAAAGAGGCAAAAAATACTTAGAATAGATAAAATAAGTTTGTTTTATTGGAAATTTATTTGGTTTAGAAAATTCTAGCACTACGATTTTTCCATTTTTCTTAAGAACCCTGAAAATTTCAGAAATACCTTTATTTAAATTTTCAAAATTTCTAACTCCGAAACTAACCATAACAACATCAAAATATTGATCTTCAAAAGGTAAATTTTCAGAATCACCTTGAATGAATTCTAATTTATCTTCTAGTTTTCTTTTTTTAATTTTAGTTATCCCAACATTTAACATACCATTTGAAAGGTCTAGTCCAATAATTTTGTTGGGATTCATTGTCTTTTGAGCTGCAAAAGCTAGGTCACCTGTTCCAGTAGCAACATCTAAAATTAATTTCGGATTATCTTCAGCAACAACTTTAATAGTTTTCTTTCTCCAAATATTATCAATTCCAAAACTTAAAAAATGATTCAAAAAATCATAGTTTGAGGATATATTATCAAACATTTCTTCTACTTGCTTTTTCTTTGAATCTTTAGAAGCTTTATAAGGTTTAACAACTTTGTTCATTTTACAAATTTAGAAATAAGGAGATAGTAACTAAATTATGTTAAATGAAATTTAAAACAATTTCAATATTGTTTTGTGATTTTTAGTTTATATGAAGCTATTATCTTAATTTTATCGAATGAAAAAATTAATATTACTACTAATTATTGTTCCAATAATTGGGGTTTCTCAACAAGAATTCTATAAATGGGATATTGGAATAAATGGTGGTGTAAATATAAATAACCCAATAATTGAAGGCAATAACTTCTCGCCAGATGATTTAGGTGGAAAACTATATGGATTAACAGTTATATATCACTTTAATAGGTTTTTTGCATTTAAAGTAGATTTAGATATTGAAAACAGAGGCTGGGCTATGAAGCAGTTTGGAGATAAAAATGATGGATCTGGAGATCCAGAACTAAAAGATATTTCCCAAGTATTAGATTATTTTGACATACCTGCTTTTATGCATATAGGTTTTGGTAAGAAATTCAAAGTAGATTTAAATATTGGTCCGTATTTTGGTTTTAAAATTAAAGATGAAATAGTCTCATATAGTCCTAATGAAGAACAACTTGATTCCGAAGCAACAAGAGGTGTGATTGGGTTAAGTAAGTTTGATAATTTTGACTTTGGCGTAGTTTATGGAATTGGGTTTGATTATCAAATTCATGAAAGATTTTCTATTGGATTTGATGCTTTATATGAAAGAGGATTGAAAGCAGTAAATAAAATAAATAATGTTGACTATAAAAACTCCTCTTGGGACTTCGATTTTGGAATTAACTTTCACTTAGTTAAAAAGAAGAAATAAATTAACAATGAAAAAAATTAAACATATCAATAAAAAATCTGAAATTTTTTTAGAGAAATATATAAATACAGCCTCTCCTACTGGCTTTGAAAGTGCTGGACAAAAAGTATGGTTAGACTATATCAAACCTTATATAGATACTCACATAGTAGATACCTACGGGTCTGTTGTAGGTGTTATAAATCCTGATTCTAAATACAAAGTAGTTATTGAAGCGCACGCAGACGAAATATCTTGGTTTGTCCATTACATAACAGAAAAAGGATTTATCTATTTAAGAAGAAATGGGGGAAGTGATCATCAAATTGCTCCATCGAAAAGAGTTAATATTCATACTGATAAAGGAATTGTAAAAGCTGTGTTTGGATGGCCTGCTATTCACACTCGTATGGGAGGCGGTAAAGAAGAGCCACCAAAAACTGACAATATATTTTTAGATTGTGGATGTGAAAATAAAAAAGAGGTTGAAAATTTAGGAATTCATGTAGGTTGTGTTGTGACTTATGAAGATGAATTTATGATATTAAATAAAACCAATTATGTAGGTAGAGCTTTAGATAATAGAATGGGTGGATTTATGATTGCAGAAGTTGCCAGATTACTACACAAAAATAAAGTGAAATTACCTTTCGGACTCTACATTACTAATGCTGTTCAAGAAGAGATTGGATTAAGAGGGGCTCAAATGATAGCAGAAAGAATAAAACCAAATATTGCAATAGTTACTGATGTTTGTCATGACACAAATACTCCAATGATTAAAAAAGTCGTTGAAGGTGATTTGTCTTCTGGAAAAGGGCCTGTACTAACCTATGGGCCAGCTGTTCAAAATAATTTACTGAAATTCATTATTGAACAAGCTCAAAAAAACAAAATTAATTTCCAAAGATTGGCTGCTTCAAGAAGTACAGGTACTGATACTGATGCATTTGCATATTCAAATTCGGGAGTTGCTTCAGCACTAATTTCGTTGCCTCTTAGATATATGCATACAACTGTTGAGATGTGTTCTAAAGATGATGTAAATTCTGTGATAGAATTAATTTATCAATCATTGATTAATCTTAAAAATGGCCAAACATTTAACTATTTGAAATAAATGAATCAGAGACCTAGAAGAAATAGAAAATCTATTGGAATTAGAGAAATGGTTTCGGAAACTAATCTAAAAATAGAGAGTTTAATTTATCCATTATTTATTGTTGATGGTGAAAATATGAAGATTCCTATTAATTCAATGCCAAATTGCTTTAGATGGTCATTAGATTTACTAATTAAGGAAATAGAAATATGCGGAGAATTAGGAATTAAAAATTTTGTTCTTTTTCCGGCTGTTGAGGATAGTCTAAAGGATAAAACCGCAACATACAGCTATAGTTCAGCAAACTTTTATCTAAAAGCAATAAATACAATTAAAAATAAATTTCCTGATTTTACTTTAATGAGTGATGTAGCAATGGATCCTTATTCAAGTGATGGTCATGATGGACTGGTAATTAAAGGAGAAATTGACAATGACCAATCACTACCTATTTTATGTAAAATGGCTTTATCACAAGCTGAAGCTGGAATTGATATAATTGGCCCATCTGATATGATGGATGGAAGAATTGGTGCAATAAGAGAAGTTTTAGACGATAATAACTTTAAAAATACGAGCATAATGAGTTATACTGCTAAATATGCAAGTGCATTTTACGGTCCATTTAGAGATGCTTTAGATTCAGCTCCAAAATATGGTGACAAGAAAACATACCAGATGGATCCAAGAAATAAAAAAGAAAGCCTTATTGAAGCGGAGTTAGACGAACTAGAAGGTGCAGATATATTAATGATTAAACCAGCACTAAGTTACTTAGATGTTATTCAGGCAATAAAAGAAAATACAAACCTTCCTGTAAGTGCATATAACGTTAGTGGGGAATATGCAATGGTACATGCAGCAGCAGAGAAAGGATGGCTTGACTATGACCAAACATTTATAGAGGTATTAACTAGTATAAAAAGAGCAGGTGCCGATATAATATTGACTTATTTTGCTAAAGATTTTGCAAATTTAAAACACTAATTATTATTTATAAAAACAAAATT
>Ga0206682_10000215_pt1 | contig 60127 bp, 56 predicted proteins | sample M240m12015metaG_FD_155444 | JGI IMG/M metagenome (GOLD analysis project Ga0206682, IMG submission 155444) | Ammonia-oxidizing marine archaeal communities from Monterey Bay, California, United States - M2 40m 12015 | ecosystem: Environmental > Aquatic > Marine > Intertidal zone | place: USA... | reverse complement strand
GTGAAATTATTGCCTGCCGAACTGGGAGAGGTTTGCTGTGAGTGGAGGGCTGATTGCAGGTTCATGTTTGTGTGGCGGGACCGGCTATCAGCTTGAAGCGGACGGTGTCCTAGTATTAAGTCATTGCCATTGCAGCATGTGCCGCAGGGCGTCAGGTGCAGCGTTTGCTTCTTTTGTAATGGCCCTAGTTGCAGATTTTGCATGGACCAAAGGCGACCATCTCATCAACAAATACGAATCTTCAAAAGGTATTTTCAGATGTCATTGTAGCTGTTGCGGTTCACCACTGCCTATGCAGGACCCAAATTTATCGCTGATGGTAGTCCCGGTTGGGTCTCTTGATTCCTACCCTCGCGATTTGCAGCATATTGAAACCTTTACCGATGATGCGCTGTCTTTTATGCGCAACAAGCATAGGGGTGGATTGTTTTCTCTATTTGGAGAAACTTTACCCGAAGAAGCTATATTTGAAGAAACGATAGGCCAGGCGTTAGTCGACAAACTAAGTGACGCATCTGCGCTTGGATCCGCGCTTCGATCGGCGCGTAAGGCCGAAGATGAAGAGGTGCTTCACTTAACCTCTTTGAGTTTTCGTCAGCGTGAGTCTGCGGCTTATTGGCAGAGTTTTTTGGACAAAGTGAATATTAGACGTGTCCGGCTAGGGTTGGATGCCTTTCCCGCTGACTTTCTAAAACAAATTGCGCAAAGAGGAGATGTAGGGTGAATTTAAATCAAGTGACATTGCCGATAATCGATATTATTGAAGCCACAGGTTTCTACAGAAAAATGGGATTTTGCAGATTGTAGGCACAGCTCACTACTCGCGCTTTGAAAGTCAGGAAGGCGAGAGCTCGTTTTCGTTGACGCTGAATCCGCTGCGGATGGTTAATCCCACCGGGATTTATTTTGAGCATGAGCAATTAGACGAATTAGTTGTTTCCCTGCGATCAGTGGGCGTTGTTTTTCAGCAAGAGCCCACGGATATGAGCTATCTATGGCGTGAAGCTATAGTGAAGGACCCATCTGGCAATAAGAATATTCTTTATCGGGCGGGTGAGAACAGACGTAGGCCACCTTGGAGGGTGGAGCTGTCAGAAGCATAGCGCAAAAGGTATTCACTTCAGTTTGAGATTGGGATGGCGCTTTGCTGGCCCTCAGAAAAAAAGGGAAAACGGATTTACCTGTTTAGAAATGGCTGGCTATTGTCAGCAGTTCTTCCACTGGGGAGCACGTTTTTCTAAAAATGCATTGACCCCTTCGGCTTGATCTTCGGTAGCAAACAAATCAACAAATTTTTGCCGTTCGTAGGGTAGGGCGTCGCCCACAGCGTTGTCGCGTGCCTGGTGAATGAGCTCTTTGCAGTAGGTCACCGCAATAGGGCTTTGCTGGGCAACTTGCTCGGCCAGTTGTAGTGCGCGATCTTTGGCTTGGCCTGTTGCCACTACCTCTTCCACTAAACCAATGCGTTCAGCGGTTTCTGCATTTATACGCTCGCCGCAGAGAATCATTTTCTTAGCCCAGCCTTCGCCCACCAACCACGACAAGCGCTGTGTGCCGCCAGCGCAAGGCAATAGGCCCACTTTGGGTTCTGGTAGTGCTAGTTGCGCTTGGCTTTCGGCAATGCGAATGTCACATGCAAGGCATGCTTCTAAGCCGCCGCCCATGGCAAAGCCATTAATTGCCGCAATGGAAACACCGCGAAAATTCGCCAAGCATTCAAAACCTTTACCAAAAAACTCGGCCATTGAACGCGCGTTTTCTGGATCTCCGTCAGCAAATAAGTTGAGGTCTGCGCCGGCGGAAAAGAATTTTTCTCCTGCGCCGGTAATCACTAAGGCGAAGATGCTTTTCTCAGCGTTTAGCTTTTCTACCAAGTCCGCTAAGGCGGGGAGGCTTTCGGTGTCCCAAGTATTTGCGCCTGGATTGTTAATGGTGATTAACGCTGTGTGCTGAATAATCTCAAGCTGTAGTTTATCTGATGAACTCGCAATCACTGAATGACCTCCAAAGCGCCAGCCATAAGCATTTTTCGTGCAATGATGACGCGCATAATTTGATTAGTACCTTCCAAAATTTGATGCACGCGTGTGTCGCGTACATACCGCTCCATTGGGTACTCCTTTAAATAACCGTAGCCGCCAAAAAGCTGCAACGCGTCATTGCAAATGCGGAAACCCACATCTGTGGCGAAGCGCTTTGCCATTGCGCAGTACGTGCCCGCTTGGCCATCTTTAATGTCTAGTTTCTGGGCAGCTAGCCGCACCATTTGCCTAGCTGCAACCAATTCTGTGAGCATGTCAGCCAGAGCAAATTGGGTCGCCTGAAAGTCTGCTATGGAATTGCCAAATTGATTGCGTTGCTGGGTATATTCTGTGGCATCAATAATCGCTTTCTGCGCCGTGCCTACACTGCAAGTGGCAATGTTGATGCGACCGCCATCTAGGCCGTCCATGGCAATGGCAAAACCTTGGCCCTCTTCACCCAGCCGGTTTTCTACGGGCACGCGCACATTGTCAAAGTTAATGGCTCGTGTGGGTTGAGCATTCCAGCCCATTTTTTTTTCGTTTTTGCCAAACGAGATGCCCGGTGTATCTGCCGGTATAAGCAGCGCAGTAATGCCTTTGTGGCCTGGCTCGCCGGTTCTTAACATCACCACTAAAACGTCGGTTTCACCGGCGCCTGAGATAAAGGACTTGCTGCCGTTGACCACATACTCATTGCCCTCTCGTTCAGCCTTTGTGCGTAGGGCCGCCGCGTCAGAGCCCGCGCCGGGCTCGGTTAGGCAGTATGAGGCGAGTTTTTGCCCCATCACTAAGTCTGGGCACCAAGTATCAATAACGCTGGTTTGGCAGTAGCGACCCACCATGCTTGTGGCCATGTTATGAATGGTCAGAAATGCCGCTGTAGTGGTGCAGCCCTTTGCCAATTCTTCAACAATTAGGCTGGCGTCTAACCGAGGTAATGCCAAGCCACCTGCGTTTTCTGGTGTGTACATACCCATAAAGCCAAGGTCTCCGGCCTGCTTGAGTACGTCTTTAGGGAAGAAGCAGTCTTCATCCCATTGTGCGGCATTGGGGGCCAGCACCGCATTGGAGAATGCTTGGGCGCTGTCTACAAAGCCTTGTTGTTCTTCGGATAGAGTAAAATCCATGTGCTATCACTCTTTAATTATTGTTTTGACTTTTTCCACGTTTGCCTTGGGCGACGGGTTGTTTAAATTATTGCAATTCTTATAACCATTCAAGGTTTCATCTGTGCGCTCAAGTGCGTAGGGCTTGTACATCGCGTATCAGCTCGGGGGGCTTGGCGAACCAAAAACAAAAGCCACCGCTGAGCGAACATAGCGCAATAACCGTGAAAGCCAACTCGTAATTACCGTACAAATCGTAAAGTACGCCTCCGGCTATGGGGCCCGCGGTCATGCCCAGCATAACGATAAGCGATGAAATGCCCATAATGGTGCCAAAGGATTTCGGCCCAAAATAGTCAGCGCGCAGTGCCACCATGAGTGGACCGCGCACGCCCCAAGACAGGCCGTGGAGGAGGGTGAAGGCTAATACCCAACTAAAGTCCGTTGCATAAGTAACGGCCAACAAGCCGAAACAATGACCGGCCATACAAATTGTGCAGATAATGCGCTTGTCGTACCTGTCGCCCAGATAACCCCCTAAAAATAGCCCGGCGGTTTGAATGCCTGTCATCAAGGCGAAGACAAACCCGGCTTCAACCGGCGTGTAAGCTAAGCTGCGGGTTAAATGCGGTATTAAGTGGGCGAGCATTGCAGAAACGGTCAGTAATGAAAGCCCATGCCCGGCGGAGATCATCCAAAAAGAAGGTTCTCTTACAGCTTGGCGCCAAGTCAGACTGATTTGCGCGACGCGACTGTTGTCGCTACCAGACTCATCAGGATCGGTGTTCTGTTGTCTAGAGATACCGTCAGGTATCTCGCCGTAATCTTCGGGCCTGTGCCGAACTAGGGAGACCAACGGTAAGCCAATAATCAACACCATGATGCCTGAATACAGGGCCATGTCACGCCAGCCGAAGGCCTCTAGCCCCATCATGACGAAGGGTACGCACAGTCCGCCGAATGAAAACCCCAGCTGGGACCAAGCGATGGCTTTGGCGCGGTGCAGATCAAACCAGCTGACAATAGACACCATTAAGGTGGCAAAGCCGCCGAGGCTTGAGCCTAGGGCAATTAAAATGAAAGCTACAAAGTAGGTGGTAATGGAATTGACTTGGCTGAAAACGAAAAAGCCGCAGCCAAAAATCAGCGTGCCGATGATCAGAATTAGCCGAGGGCCATATTTATCTACCAGCCATCCTTGTAAAGGCCCCAGTAGGCCGCTTTCTAGCCGCGTAAGAGCAAAAGCAAGGGATAAGATGGACATGCTCCAGCCGAATTCCTCTTGCAGGTGCAGGGTGTAGCCGCCATATGAGTGCATCCATGTGAGGGCTGCGAGCCATTGCACACCCGCGCAGGCAAGCACAATCCACCAGCCGTAGAAGACCTTACCACCGGGACGAAATAAGGCGTTCATCCGTGGTTTCACTTGAGCAAAACGTTGAAACATTGTCGCATCATACGTGATGGGTGCTAAGCACTGATACAATTAACACTAACTTCTAACCCGAACTTCGCGAACAACTGTATATGTATAAGGCTATGAATAAAGTTGATTTCCAACGCTCGATGCCGTCCCAAGGTCTGGTTTTATCCGGCGGCGGCGCACGCGCGGCCTATCAGGTAGGTTGCTTACGGCAGCTGTCTAGATCTTTGCCCGAGTATCACCCGCAGATTCTGACCGGTGTTTCAGCGGGCGCTATCAACGCCGTTCATCTCGGCGCGCACCAAGGTTCCTGGCAGGACAGTGTGGAAAGCCTGAATCAAATTTGGCGCAGTTTAAGTACTTCTCAAGTTTATGAAACCGGACTTACCCAGTTGTTAAAAAGAAGTATGCATTGGGGTTTGCGGCTTGCCAGTGGCGGTAAACTAGGCGCAAAGGATATTCGCGGCATGGTGGATAACCGGCCTCTAGAACAGTTCTTAAAAGCCAACCTCGCTCACAGCGACGGTAGAATAGGCGGCATAGCGGATAATTTGCAGGCGGGCGTGCTTCAAGCATTGGCTATTATCAGTACCAGTTATGCCAACGGTCGGTCAGTGGCTTGGGTGGAGTCTAATACTGACAAAATAAATATGGGCAGTCAGGTATCGGCTAAGCCAACCCAAATTGCCATTCAACACATTATGGCTTCCGCGGCTCTGCCGTTATTTTTTCCTGCGGTTTCTATAGAAGGGCAATGGCATGGTGACGGCGGTGTGCGTTTAGCTGCGCCCTTGTCTCCGGCTATGCATTTGGGTGCCAAACGCATTTTGGCAGTGTCGCCCCGGGCTCAGCCGTTGCAGTTGCCAAAAACAGTTGCTAACCAAAGCTATCCATCGCCCTCTCAGGTGGCGGGCGTTATGCTCAATGCTATTTTTCTCGATTTGCTCGACTACGATGCGATCCAGATGGAGCGAATTAATGGCTTGCTGAAGAATTTGCCCGAGGCCCACTGGGGCACTTATAGCCCCGTTGATGTAATGGTGCTCAGACCCCAAGAAGACCTGGGTCATGTGGCGAGAGATCATGAAATTGAGTTGCCTAGAGCATTTCGTTTCTTCAAGGGCGGTTTCGCGGGTAAAAACGAACCCAGTGGCGACGCCCTAAGTATGGTCAACTTCGAGCCCGAGTATATTGGTCGACTCATTGATCTGGGTGAACAAGACACTGCTGAGCGTATGGACGAAATCACAGCGTTTCTGCGTGGTAGTTCTGAGTTTGTCTCCGCCGCAGGAGAAAGTGGCCTATATCAGCCTGAATAAACTTTTCGCCGGCTTGCTCAGCTATATTGTGCAGCCGATTCATTTAAGCCAGTTACTTATTGAAAGGGCTGGAGAGATCGTTAGTGCAGTTGTTGTAATAAGTGATAGTGCCAGGCCAGTCGGAAAATATACCGCGTACGCCCACCTGCTGTGCCAGCACATCTAGTACCTCAAGCATCCGCCCGGGTTTATCCATAATGGCTGCTATGTTGCCATACAGCCAATTTTTGGGGTCAACTGGATTGCCAGATTCCATTGTCCAAGTGATGATCTCTAGCCCAGCCTGCCTAGCAAATTTTGCATAGTCTGAGGGCTCTAAAGCACCAGCGTCATTGAGCTGAATCAGCATTGGGATAGGTGGGCTGATGATATTAATGCCTTGAGCTTTAATAGCCTGCATTTCTTCAAGGTTGGTTTTGAAGTTCTTTTGCTTACCGCGAGGGTCTAGCCAAACCGTTTGTTTAGCGAACTCGGGGTGAGCCTTTAGCCAATACTGCACGTCGCGTAGATTAAAGGACTGGGGAAATACACGCATTGGGTCTATGCCTAAATCTGTATATTCAGCGAGCATTTTGTCCGCATAGGCGTGTTGGTCAAACCCGGGTACAAAGGGCATAGCAACTTCTGGTCGCTTTAGTTCTGGGGTGAACTTTCGTCCCAGTTGATTGATCAGCACAATACTTTCTTTGTGGCTGACAACTGTACCGCAACTCAGTGGTGAATCTACAACGGGGCTTTGCAGCGGCATTAAGTATTCGTCAATGCTGTTGGCCTGTTTATTACGCCTATCGGGTCTGGCGCACAGTGTTTTGAATTCTTTGAGGGTAATGTCGCTGGTACAGCATTTGGCGCTGGCGGGGCTGCCTTTGCCAGCTGGTGTAAAGGGTGTTCTGCAACTCGCTGCTAAGTCGGTTTGGAGAATATTAGTGCTGGTGGCTAAATCGCACTGGGAATGCCTGCACACCAATTCTAGATCTTTAGTGAAGGTGACATCGCATTCAATAACCCCGGCACCCTGGTTGGCTGCGGCAATATAACCCTCGCGGCTGTGTTCTGGAAATCCTAGTGGTGCGCCACGGTGAGCGATTGAGAAATCCGTAGCGTAGAAAGGACCGCTGGCGCAGCTTTGTAACCGGCTTTGTAGTTCACCTGCTGGCAGATCTTGGCTGAGGTCCAATGCCCTAGTGGTTGGGTTCACTGTCTCTGCAACATCGACAGCGTGAGTGCTGAAGGCTATAAACCAGCACAAGGGTAGGGTCAGCGATAAATGTCGAAAAAATGCTGTAGCCAGCTGTTGTTTTGGTGCAGATTGCTGTTTGCTCATTTTCTACCTGGCCGCAAAGTATTGGCCTACGATAACATGTGGGTGTGGCCGGAATGACTATCTATTTTTAATGAGATGTCCATTTTTAGAAAGAGACTTATGACGAAGACTTTAGTTTTGCAAAGCGCACAGTCCCAACGGGCTCAATGGCTGGACACTTGTTTGGTTAGTGTTGAATCCTGGGCGGCGCAGGCTAACTATAGCTATCGGTTTATCGGAGATGAATTGTTTGACCAGGTGCCAGATTGGTATATGTGCAAAGTGGCAGGGCGAATGCCCATTGCCTCAGACTTAGGCCGCCTGCTCTGGATCAAAAACCTGCTAGACCAAGGTGAGGCTGATATCGTGGTTTGGCTAGATGCAGATGTGTTGGTGTTTGCGCCATCAAAGTTAAAGGTAGCGCCAGTGAGTTCTTGCGTGTTTGGACAAGAGCTTTGGGTTCAAAAAAACCTACCGAAAAGTCACCCAAAGGGCGCCGAGAAACCGCAACGTCAGAGGGGCACTTGGCAGGCGCGTAAAAACGTGCATAACGCGTTGGCGGCATTTCGCAAGGACTGCCCGGTGCTGCCTTTTCTCATTGAGGTTATTCAGCGCATGATGCACCGCGTGGACGCAAACTTTATTGCGCCGCAAATGATGGGCCCCAAGTTACTCTCTAACCTACATAACTTGGCAGATTTTGAGCTAATGCCGTCGGTAGGCGCGCTGTCGCCGGAGGTGATTTTAGACCTAACGGGTAAGCAAGCTGGCCATAAGGAAACCGGCGTTGAAGATTTACAGGGGGCACGCCAGGGTGCTTTGCAGGCATTGCTCGCCAAGCAAACTGAGCCCTTATTGGCCGCCAACTTATGTTCGTCATTGCTCGGAGAGTTATCGCCAGATACTCAGGTACAGGAAGATCTGATGCAGGCCGCAATATCAGCATTGAACGTCCACCCACAGGGTTTAGCGCTTTAAGCTATAGCTGGAGAGCGATATTTTACTTGATACTCTTTGCCTCCATCCTTTAGGGTTCTGTGTTCCCAAGCTGGCTGATTTTAAAGCCGAGTTGAGCAACAAATTTATTCACAAGAAGGAAAATTAATATGTCAGATTCAGATCTACAAAACGGTCTTGCCACACTAACTGCGACAATAGGCGTGGCGTCAGAGGCAACAGATTGGTACGAGATTACTCAAGAACGCGTCAACATGTTTGCCGATGCAACACTGGACCAGCAGTGGATTCACATTGATCCTGAGCGTGCGAAAGACGGCCCATTCGGCGCGGCTATTGCGCACGGTCAGTTAACACTGTCTATTATGAGCTTTTTGCCAGGTGGCCAAGGTGTTGGCTTGCCAGCGCTAGATGGCATGAAGTTAGGCATTAACTACGGCTGGAACAAAGTGCGTTTTATGTCGCCTGTTCAGGTGGGCGCAAAAATCCGTACTCGCGGCAAAGTTATTTCGGTTGAAGAAAAGGGCGGCATGCTCGAAGTAGTTAACGAAATGACGGTTGAGATTGAAGGCACTGAGAAGCCAGCCTGTGTTGCCCAAAGTGTATTGCGGGTGGTTTTCTAGGTTTTCAGGCCAATTTTTAGGCTTTTGGAAGCTTAAATTGCATCCGTTGAGAAGCAGTCGTAGGGCTGCTTCTCTAACTCTCTAGCTCTCTAACCCACTACCGCTCTACCTCTAGAGCTCTCGGCTTTGCTTAATCCCTTGCCCACCTTTCCCGACTCTCCGCGCCAATTTTTCACGTCACCTCCTTACGCGCAACGCAACCTAGCAGCCTTTCTAATGGTTGTTTTCTATTTGATGTTTTTGTCAGATATTCGATGTTTGATTTTCTTAAGTTTGTCTGTTCCGATGAAGGGTGAGGCTTAAATTTGGGGATTGGCAAATGGATATGGGTATTTGTGCGGCGTCGCATATTGGCGACATTGGTTATGTCGTGCGCGCTGAAGAGTTGGGCTTTAGTCACGCGTGGATGGCAGATTCGCAAATGCTTTGGTCGGATTGTTTTGCCACGTTAGCGCTGGTGGCGGATCGCACCTCAAAAATCAATATTGGCACGGGTGTAGCAATTTCAGGCACACGGCCGGCACCCGTTAACGCAGCAGGTATCGCCACCATTAATGCATTGGCCCCAGGGCGAACCTTTTTTGGTGTGGGCGCAGGCAATACAGCGCGGCGAGTTATGGGCCTAGCACCACAAAGAATCGCAGAATTTGAAACCTATCTGCAAACCCTCGCGCCATTGCTCCGCGGAGAAGAAGCCATTTATCATCATGACGGTCAGGCAATACCTATTCGACACGTAATGCCGGACAAAGGTTTTGTCAATTTTGACGATCCAATTCCGCTTTATGTTTCGGGTTTTGGGCCTAGATCTTTGGCGCTAGCGGGTCAATATGGCCATGGGGCTGTTATGGGTGCGGCATCCTCTGCGGCCGTCACCGCCAGTTGGCATAGCCTCAATGAAGGCGCTAGTAGGGCCAGCCGAACCTTGGCTCCCGGTGGCGATTACTACACCACAGCATTAACCACTATGGTAGTGCTAGAGCAGGGCGAGGCTGAGGATTCGCCGCGCGTGAAAGCCGAGTGTGGGGCTATGGCCATGGCCAGTGTTCATTATGCATACGATCAGTTTCGCAATTTTGGTCATCAGCCACCCAATTTCATGGCAGAAATCTGGCAGGACTATACGGCTTTGCTTGAGACCTATCCGGCGGAGCGGCGGCATCAGCGCATTCATGCGGGTCACAACTGTTGGGTGCTTGAGGAAGAAGAAAGGTTCCTCACGCCCAAGGTATTGCAGGCCTCAAGTATGATCGGTACCCAAGATCAGCTTATTGAACGACTGCAGGTGTTGGGCGAGGCGGGCTTGAATCAGGTGATGATCTTACCAAATTTCGACACACGTTTTGATGTCATTGAGAAAGTTGCAAAAGACATTATTCCTTACGTGTAGCGATGGGGGTTGCGCAAAAAGAACCCAGTCAATGGGCATAATCTTCTGCATTAACACCTTAAATCAGGCACTATATCGTTCATGTTTACATATCTAAATCCTGAAATTCGTCAGCGTCTAATCGAACAAGAAAAATTAGTTCGGATAAATTCTGAGGGTCAAGTCATCGATGTCTCAAGTCCTGAGCATCCCGGTGAACTGGCCATTAACGTCATGGGACCCATTCCCATGCCTATGTCTTTGCCCGGGGTGAATGTCACTGTTCAGTGGTATGCGGCCGTGCGCAGCACAGAACTCCAAGGTGTAGAAACCTTGGCTTCAGACCTTATGGCGCGTGGCGGTCAGCATTTGTTTGCCCATCTTGTATCGCCTTTGGCGGTAAACAGCGTGCTTGTTGTGGGTGAGCCAAAAGAAAATCCATTGGTTCGCGTGCATAGCAATTGCTTGACGGGGGACGTATTCGGCTCCCAGCGCTGTGACTGTGGCCCTCAGTTGGCGGAGTCTATTTCACGCATTAGCGAAGATCCAGCGGGTGGCTATTTGGTCTATATGGCCGGTCACGAAGGCAGAGGAATTGGCTTATGGGCGAAAGCCGCCACTTATCTGCTTCAAGACGCAGGTGAAGACACTTACGAAGCCAATCGCTCGTTAGGTTTGCCCGATGATTGTCGCGACTTCAGCGATGCTGCAATTTTGCTCAAGCACTTTGTCGGATTAAAGCCGTTTCGATTGCTGACCAATAATCCGAAGAAGATTGATGATCTTGCGGAGTTCGGTTTGCATGACGTGACTCGTCAGAAACATGTCACAGGTGTTGGACAATTCAACAAGCGATATTTGCATGCCAAGCAAAATTGGGGTCACGGCTTAGATGATGAGGATTTTCAAACAGGAGACTAGTTCATGAGAATTTTACTGTTGATGTGTGGCTACTTAATATTGTTAGGCTGTCAATCGGACGAGCAGAGTGCGAATAGAGAAAATCTCAGTAAGTTAAAAGACGTCGAACAGTCTCCGCAGACCCAACCACAAGAACGCCCTCCACAACCAGCAGCAGACAATGTAAGCGCTGGGCTATATATCAATCAAATACAATTTGTTGGCAGCCATAATAGCTATAAAATGGCCATGCCTGAGGGATTCGTAAAGCAATTATTGAAACTTAATCCTAAAGTTGTGGAAGCTTTAGAATATGAGCATGTCACTTTAGCGGAACAACTAGATCTAGGAATGCGTAAACTCGAACTGGATGTGTTTTACGTCGCAGATGAAAATCAATTTCTCGTAGGCCATGTGCAGCAAATTGATATGAACAGTAACTGCGCCACTTTACGTATTTGTCTGAAGCAGGTCAGCGATTGGTCAAAAAATAATCCTTCCCACGCGCCCATTTGGATCAGTTTCAACGCCAAAGATGAAGAGATTTTGGGTTTGCCCGACCCGGAGGCTTTTACTTCCACCGCTTTCGCTTTAATGGATTCGATCATTGAAGAAGTGCTGGGCGACCAACTCATTCGCCCATTAGAAGTAGCGGGCCTAAATTGGCCGTTACTCAGTGATGGTAGAGGCAAGTTCATAATGATTTTGGACGAAGGAGGCACTAAGCGTGATATGTACTACGAGGGCTGGCAACAACGCCCAATGTTTACGAATGCACCAGAAGGTCATCCGGCAGCAGGAATCATGATTCTTAATGAGCCGATAGAACAATTCGATGAGATCCAACGATTAGTAGCAGCCGGTTACATGGTACGCACCAGGGCTGATGCAGATACTCGAGAGGCGCGAGACAACAATACTAGTCGCCGAGACGCAGCCTTTGCCAGTGGCGCTCAAGCCATCAGCACAGACTACTATTTACCCGCTACACACTTTGGTAATGACTATCAGGTGATATTGCCTCAGGTTATAAAATGTAATCTGGTCGCCGTTCCTGCGAGTTGTCAGGTGTCTGAGTAATAGATTGATTTAAGGAAAAGGTAAGTGAGAAAAAAAGTTTGTGTAATCACCGGTGTTGGCCCTGGCACGGGCAGTGCTTTGGTTCGACGTTTTTGTGAGCATTATGAAGTGGCAATGCTTGCGCGAAATGCTGAACGGTTAGACGCGCTTGCTAGAGAGCAGGAGGGCGCCCATGCCTACGTTTGTGACGTCAGCGATCCAACGCATTTACAACAAACATTAGCCGCTATCGTTACGGATTTGGGCGCTCCCTCAGTGGTCATTCATAATGCTGTTGGCGGCGCTTTTGGAAATTTTTTAGACATTGACCCCGATGTTTTGGCGCGTAATTTTGAAGTAAACACCATGGCTTTGTTGCACCTTGCTCAAAGTACAGCGCCAGCCATGATAGATGCTGGTGAAGGGGCGATTATTTGCACGGGCAATACTTCGGCCTTTCGCGGCTCTGCAAAATTTGCTGGATTTGCGCCTACCAAGGCGGCCCAGCGTATTTTGGCCGAGGCTATGGCGCGAGATTTAGGTCCTAAAGGCGTGCATGTGGCATATGTGGCTATTGATGCGGTCATAGATTTAGCCTGGACACGAGAGCGTTATGCGGATAAAGATGATGGTTTTTTTTGCCAGCCCGATGATATTGCTGAAGAGTGTTATCGGTTGGCTCATCAGAGTAAATCAGCATGGTCTTTTTCCTCTGTGATAAGGCCTTATGGTGAAGCTTGGTAGCAGCGGATAATATGCTTTCATAGCATGGGAGAGGTGTATGGACGGTATTCATGATTTAGGGGGCAAGCAGGGTTTCGGCAAGGTTGAGCTAGATGCCTCTTCAAAAGAAGGGCGTCATATCCATGGCTTCAATGAGCGTTGGCATGCCGCTGTATTCACCATTATCAACAGCCTGTTTGCCAATGGTGCTGCCGCTAATACTGATCATTTTCGTCATTCGGTTGAGCGCATTGACCCCATCAATTATTTGAGCGACGGATATTATGGTCGCTGGCTGGGTGGGGCGGAGACTATGTTGGTGGAAGCCGGTCTGCTGACTCAAGATGAAGTGAATAACCGAGTACTAAATAGGGGCTATGAGCTTCGTGAACCTGTTGCCGCTAGGCCCTTGGCTTCGCCAGACGTGTTTCCTAGGAAAGAGCGAAATTTTCAGCCTACTGCTCAGCGCCTACCAGCATCAGTCGCCTGCTTTAGTGTGGGAGATGTGGTGGTTGCTCGCAGTTTGGGTGGGGCGGGTCATACTCGTCTGCCCAGCTACGTGCGCGATATTCCGGGCGAGATAATCGCTGTTCACGGTGCTTGGGTCTTTCCTGATGCTAATGCACATGGCAAGGGCGAAGACCCGAAGCACTTATACACCGTGTGCTATCAAGGCGCTGATTTATGGGGCCACAGTGCGGAAGAGGGCGTGGTGTTAAATATTGATCTTTTTGAACCCTACCTAAGCGACGCGTCCAAGGACTAGTTTGCAACGTTAGCAAATGACTGAGCAGAATTGATTTAGGGTAATGACAGGCGTGAGACGGAGATAAGACATGAGTGAAAAATCAGCGGCTATTAGAGCTGAAGCGTTAGAAAGTTTATTGGTTGAGAAGGGCTTATTAGACGCCGCTCGCATTGACGATGTGCTCACTTTATACAACGAGCGGGTGGGTCCGATGAACGGCGCTATGCTGGTCGCCAAGGCGTGGCGAGATGCTCAGTTCAAGCAGCAACTGTTAGAGGATGGCACAGCGGCCATTGCGCAATTTGCCTTTGAAGGCGGCCAAGTAGATAAGCTGGTGGTGGTGGAAAACACTGCCGAGGTGCATAACGTTGTGGTGTGCACGCTGTGCTCTTGCTACCCCTGGGCCGTGTTGGGCCTGCCACCCAAGTGGTACAAAGACCCTGCTTACCGGTCTCGTGTGGTGCGTGAACCCAGAGCGGTGTTAACAGATTTTGGTACGCATTTGCCTGCTGAGCAGAAGGTCCGCGTTTGGGATTCTTCAGCCGAGGTGCGCTACATGGTGCTGCCTGTGCAACCCAAGGGCTGGGACGCGCTCAGTGAGGATGAGCTGGCGAGTAAGATTACCCGCGACAGCATGATTGGTGTGGAAGTTTTGGCTGAGAGGGCTGGGGAGTAGACTATGAACAACAGCGTATCCTCTGAAATCAGTGAAAGGAGTCAAACTGGTGCCAGCCAAGAGCTGCCGCTGCCGGAAAACTTGCAGCCGCCTATGGCCAATGGTGAGGTGATTTTTGACGCGCCTTGGCAGGGGCGGGTATTTGCCATGGCGGTGGCGTTAAGCGAGCAAGGGGTGTTTGCTTGGGCGGAATTTCAGCAGAGCCTTATCGACGCCATTGGGTTGTTCGATGCTAAAGCTGATGCATCTGTTGAGGCTGGCCAGTATCAATATTTTGATCACTTTCAACTGGCGCTTGAGAATCTGTTGGTGCAAAAGGGCGTTGTGTTGAACGCGGCCCTAAATGAGCGAGAGCAGGCTTTTGCGGATAGACCTCATGGACATGATCATTCTCACGACCACGACCACGACCACGACCACGACCACGACCACGACCACGACCACGACCACGACCACTGATCTATTGGCGGCTTAGACTGTCGCCACCAGAGCGCCCTCACTTCAATACCCACACTACGTGATCTCACGCAAAATCTGAGCAAAAAAAAGCCCGCGGTTCTCAAAGAACAGCGGGCTTCATCTCTTACTAGTCGTAAGCGGCAGTTGCCTACTTGTTTACCAACTTATCGTCGATAGCTGTGTAGGGCTGGCCTTCGTACTTACGTACTTCATTACGACCTACGACCATGTGATGCACTTCATCAGGTCCGTCTGCAAGACGCAGAGTACGCTGGCTGGTGTACATACGTGCTAGCGGTGTCCACTGTGATACACCGGTTGCGCCATGAATCTGGATCGCTTGGTCGATGATTGTGCAGACTTTTTCAGGCACCATTGCTTTAATGGCGCTGACATAGTTACGTGCTTCTTTGTTACCCAGTGTATCCATTGCTTTAGCAGCTTGAAGTACCATTAGGCGGCAAGCATCAATTTCGATACGTGCACGAGAAACCAGCTCGATGTTCTTACCCAACTGGATAATTGGACGACCAAACGCGTGACGTGTGGTTGAACGACGAATCATCAATTCTAATGCGCGCTCTGCTACACCGATTGAGCGCATGCAGTGGTGAATTCTTCCTGGTCCAAGACGAACCTGAGAGATTTCAAAACCACGACCTTCGCCAAGAAGCATGTTCTCTTTAGGAACACGAACGTTGTCAAAGTGAATGTGCATGTGACCGTGTGGTGCGTCGTCATGACCAAATACTTCCATGCCGTCGAGGATGTTTACACCCTTAGCATCGATAGGTACCAAGATTTGCGACTGCTGCTTGTGGGCAGGTGCATCTGGGCTGGTCTTAACCATGGTGATCATGATCTTGCAGCGTGGGTCGCCAGCGCCAGAAATATAGTATTTCTCGCCGTTGATTACCCATTCGTCACCGTCTAGTACTGCTTGAGTACCAATGTTCTTGGCGTCTGACGAAGGTACGCCAGGCTCGGTCATTGCGAAAGCTGAACGGATTTCACCATTCAACAATGGCTTTAACCATTGTTCTTTTTGCTCAGGTGTACCAACGCGTTCTAGTACTTCCATGTTGCCGGTGTCGGGCGCACTACAGTTCAGAGTTTCTGATGCCAGTGGGCTCTTACCTAGCTCATTTGCGATAAACGCATAGTCTAGGTTGGAAAGGCCTTCGCCAGTGTCTGCATCAGGAAGGAAGAAGTTCCAGAGGCCAGAATCTTTGGCTTTTTGCTTTACGGTTTCTAGCAGCTCTAGTTGGCCTTCGCCGTAACCCCAATGCTCCTTGCGGCCCTCACCTAAACGAAAGTATTCTTCGGTGATTGGATCGACATTCTCTTTGATGTGCTTTTTAACGGCATCCAAGAGTGGTTGAGCTTCTTCCGACATAGTCAGATCAAAAAGATCTGGATTTTCTAAGACAGCTTCTGTCATTTTTATTTCCCCGTGTTTTCAATATTTCTCTCAGAACTATAACCCAAGAGCTCAATGTATGACATTACAAAGTGCAGCGAGGGCTGTGTGTCCCGGTTTCTTCTAACATTCACATAATATTCACGTCAAAGGTGAGGTTTGGCTGCGCTTTGGCGATCGGTTCTAATGCCTATCTATCATCTAAATAGCATCGATCTATCACCTAGCTGGCACCTAATTCTAGGCTTGGCGCGACGCGCTCAGCCTGTCGTCATTTTCGGCTGCCGGCTCGCCTTTCAGCCACATTTGCGCGGCAGTTTTTTGCTGCAAAAAGTCTTCTACGATCAGGTACAGGCACGGCACCAATAAAAGCGTTATAAAGGTTGCGAACAACACACCCCATGCAAGGGAGATCGCCATAGGCAGAAACGGCGCTGTAGCAGGGGTGCTGGTAGACATCAGCGGTATGAGTCCAATAAAGGTAGTCACTGAGGTCAAAATGATCGGGCGAAAGCGGATTGAGGTGGCCTCGAGTATCGCATCCACCATATGCATGCCCTCACGTCGTTTGCGGTTGGCATAGTCCACCAAAACCAGCGACGCGTTCACCACTACGCCGGAGAGTGCGACGATGCCAAGGGCGGAGAAAAACATCAGTTGTTCGTTTAATAAAAAGTGGCCAACAATGGCACCCACCGCGCCAAATGGAATCACACTCATGATCACCAAAGGCTGCAGATAGCTGCGCAGTGGAATGGCTAAAAGGCCATAAATGACAACGAGGGAAAATAGTGAGCCAATGGCCAGTCCGCCCAGCGCCTCGGCTCTTTCTTCTTGTTCGCCACCCAACTCTACATCTATGTTTGGATAGCGCTTACGAAACTCTGGCACTAGGTCGGTGCGAATCGCAGCACTGACCTCTTCTGGCGAAACAATGCTTCGGTTCACATCTGCACTGACTACCACCTGTCGGCGACCGTCTTTGCGGTTAATCTTAGAGTAGCCGCGGCTGACTTCGAAACGAGCAACAGAATAAAACGGCACTTGATTGCCATCTGGGGTGCGGATGTACATGTCTTCTAAATTGCCCAGAGATTTTCGCTCACTTTCAGGGAAGCGCACCATGACACGAATATCGTCTTGTCCGCGTTGTACGCGTTGGGCTTCAGAACCATAAAACGAACTACGCACCTGTTGGGCTAAATCACGCAGGGTTAAGCCAAGGTTACGCGCCTCTGGCAGCAGCTCTAACTGTATTTCTTGCTTCCCAGAGCGAAAGGAATCAGCAATGTCAAAAACGCCAGTAAAGCGCGAGAGCTGTGCTTTCATGTCTTCAGCAGCTTCTCGCAACTCATCTACATCATCGCCGTTAAGCTGGTACTCAATCGGCGCGCCTGCCGAGTAGTTGTCAGCATCGAAACTTAGCTTTACTACTCCGGGGATACTGCCTGTGTACTCACGCCAGCGATTTGCGATGGCTTTTGCGCTGACGTTATTGCGCTCTTTGAGCGGGGCAAGGTCAATGACAATCTCTGCAATATTGCTGCGCCCAGCGCCTTGAGGCTCTCCCGGTCCGTTACGGTCAACCTTTTGCCCAACGCTGGTGAGGGCGTTTCTGATCAGCGGCGCGCTTAGACCTAGCTCCTCAGTCAACTCTATATTCAGACGCTGACTTGCTTCCTCTATTCGGCGCGCCGCCGTGAGCGTGGTTTCAGCGGCAATGCCCTCGGGCATTTCAAGCCCTGCGTAAACTCGGTCACCTTCAATGGCAGGGAAGAAGCCAAATACCGCCCGCCCGCTGGCGATGAGTGCTAATGCGAGGATCAGCACACCCAGACATATTGCGGCGGTGGCATAGCGCCAGTTAATGGTCTTGCGCACAAAGGGCATGTAGTAAATTTTCGAAAAGCGTTCTAATCCATCTGCTAAGTTGCCTTGGAATTTGTTCCACATTATGGCGGCTTTTAGCTTGGGCTCTGTGCGGTCTCGGTTGGCTAAGTGGGAGGGTAGAATCAGTTGAGATTCGATAACGCTACAAATAAGCGCAAAAATCACGACCCAACCTATGGGTGAGAAGAAGTTGGCCATGCGGCCTTCCACTAAAATCAGTGGCAGGAAAGCAGCAATGGTGGTTAAGACACCGAATATCACAGGCACGCTGACTTCCAATGTACCGTCAATGGCTGCATTAATGGGCGATTTGCCCATTTGTTCATGACCATAGACGCGCTCACCGACAACAATCGCGTCGTCAACAACAATGCCCAATACTAAAATGAAGCCCATAACCGTCATGGTGGAAATAGTGATGTCGGTGAAGGGCAGTGCGCCAAGGGTGCCTAACAGCGCCACTGGAATGCCAATGGCTACCCACATGGCAAGCTTAAATTGTAGGAACAGTGCTAACACAACCAGTACCAACATTAGTCCTCCTCCTGCGTTGCGCGCCAATACGGACATACGCTCGCTCAGTTCTAGGGACGTATTGATCCAGATATCGGTGGTTACACCAGGCGGCAGACTGTTTTGAAATTTCTCCACTACTTGTTTTGTGTCAGCGGCAATTTTAATTAAATCTTCTTTACCGACTTGAGATACGTTAACCATCACTGCGCGCTGACCATTAAACTCTGCGAGTAAATCGCCCTCTTCAAAGGTGTCCCGAATATTGGCGATCTCGTCAAGCGTAACCCGTGTGCCGTCTTTTTGAGTGAGCACTACAACGTCCGCGAATTCTTCGCCCCAATAGGCTTGGCCGGTGGTGCGGATTAATATTTCGCCGCCGCTGGTTTTAATGGTGCCGCCGGGCATGTCGAGGGAACTAGTGCGGATGGCATTGGAGACTTGTTCTAAATTTAACCCAAACGCGCGGAGGTTTTGTTCCGGCACTTCAATAGAAATTTCGTAGGGTCGAACGTATTCAACGCCAACTTGGGAAATGCCCGGTACTTGAGCGATCTTGTCTCTTAATGTTCGAGCAATTTCTTTCAGTTCGCGCTCTGCTGTTTGCCCACTTATTGCAACCTGTACTACTTTACGAGACAAAGCGAGCTTTGAAATAATTGGTTTTTCAGTTTCCACAGGGAAACTGTTAATGCTGTCGACCAAACTTTTGATTTCGTTCAGAGCCAAAATTTCGTCTGCGTTTTGAATCAGTTCCGCCATGACAGAGCACATACCCTCGGTAGCGGTCACGTGAATCTTATCAATGCCTTCCACCCCTTCGATGGCTTCTTCTATGCGAATGCAAACGGCTTTTTCCACTTCCACAGGCGCTGCGCCAAGATAAGGCACGGTGACGTTAACTGCCTTTATGTCGAAGTTGGGAAATTCTTCTTGGTTAGTGCTTAGCGCACCAAAAGTGCCACCTAACAGCAGTAGTAACATTAGTAGGTTGGCAGCAACGGGGTTGTGGGCGAACCACCTTATGGCTGTTTGCATTTAGGAACGGCTCCCGTCCAAGTCGATGCTGATGGGTACTACGCTCATTCCCTCAATGGCCGTTTGCAGAGGAGAGACACAAATGCGCTCTCCTGCTTCTATGCCATCGGCAATCAGAACGTCATCTTGATAAAGGCGTAGCGGCTTGATGGCGCGGAAACGCAACTTATCGTCTGCGTCTACTATGAGGATCTGATTGTCATTACGCAGCGCTGAGCGGGGCAGAACGACAACATTCTCCGCCGCCAGTCCGTGAATTTCTGCGTTGAGAAACAAACCCACTGATATTGGATTAAGCGGCTGATCGTTGGTCACGCGCGCTACCAATTGCACCATGCGGCTAGACACATCTATCTCTGCTTCGGTGCGCACAATTCGGCCTTCCCACGTTAGCGAGCGTCCTGCGTACTCAGTGGTTAAAGTTACCTTAGGTTGCAGATTTGGCTGTAGAGAACCGTTAGATGATGCGGGTAGGTTCAGATAAGCTAGCTGCCGGTCTGCGACAGGAAGTCTGATTTCTACGATGTCATTGGCATACAAAGTGCCAATGGGTTGTCCTCGGGAAACAAACTGGCCTATGTCGACATTTTCGGATCTAACAATGCCTGTAAATGGCGCGCGCAGTGTGGTTCTTTTTAAGTTCTCTTCGGCTTGCTCAAAATTTACTGTGGCGTCTTGGAAGGCTGCCTGCATAACGCGGTAGGTCTTAAGTGCGTTTTCTAACATAGATCTTGATGTGAGTTTTCTTTCCGCAAGGCTGCGTAAACGTGTGTACTCAAACTTAGCGTGTTCTAGTTCTGCTTCAGTTTTGCCCAGTGCGGCTTTAGCGCGATCACGACTATTGCGGTAGTCCAAGTCGTCTATTTTTGCCAGTTCTTCGCCTTCCTTAAAATAACCTCCACTGACTAGACTGTCAGACATCCAAGTGACCCGCCCAGAGACTTCTGGTATCAACTGGCTCTCAGTTGAGGGCATTGCGGTACCTTGGGAGTGCACCTTTAAGCGCACACCTTGGAATGTTGCCTCGGTGACGTTGACGCTGACCGGAGTGGGTTTGATGGTGCTAGGTTCAAGCACAGGCGCAGTAGCCATAAGTGTTGCTGCGCCAAACAGAAAGACGACGACAATTGCCAAAGGAATGATTAGGGTGCGCATCATGGTGAGTCGGCCTCCTGGGCGTGCGTGCTTTGGGCTAGGTCGAATGCTGCGACCATGGTTGCCCGATTGAGTTCTGAAAATGCATCGAAAGCCGCTCGAACAGCCGCGAGATCTCTTTTTTCTAATGCTAGATTTAGGGTTTTGGCGTTTTGAGCAAAGCGCTGTGTGTCAACTTGAGCGAAGTCGGCAAGGGGCTCCATGCTTGGCGCAAATTGTTCGAACAAAGTGCGCGCTATAATCTGTAGTGGCAGATTTTGACTACTTTGCAGCATCTTCTGCATCAGCGCGATTCTGGTCATACTGTGTGCTTCTTTGCTGAGTTCTTGCTCGAAAAACGCTTTGACGAAGACGCGCATTTCTTCTATCTCCTCATCGCGCCCAGATTTCAGCAGCTGCTCCGCGGCAATAGAAACCAGACTGTTGATCACTACTAAAATTTGATCGACAAGGTGGCGGTCGGGCAGGTCGCCTTGGTTCAACAGATGGCCAATGACGTCAAGGCTAGCTTGGTTCGTGTCTTTAACTCTGGCGCCACCCGGCTGCACGTCGACGACACCCAGTTGCTCTAGGCGTTTCATAGCCTCTCTCACTGCGCCTCGATTAGCGTCAAATCGCGCGGATAAATCTCTTTCTGACGGCAGACGTTCGCCCACGCGATAGCGCCGTTGCAGGATATCCTCTGTGAGCGTGTCAGATATTTGGTCGTGCTTTGTTGTCATGGGGTGCAGCTGGTCTCTTATATAGATTGATCAAGTCGCGCTGGGTGGTGTAGCTATAAGCGTAGATCTTGATGATATTTGGTCCGACCACCTTGGTCAGACCAGGGGGTCATAATAGCGCGTTTTCTACAGTACTCAAGAGTTTTGTTACGTTGAGTAACAATTTTGGTCGGCTAGGCGCGTTTCTGGTGCTAAAAGCAGGGGGAGTATTTGAATAGGAAAACCTCTGGCACGTTTTGCCTGCGCTGAGAGGGACGATGCTTTTTTAAGGCCAGCTTTTCTTATTGCGAGAGTGCCAGAGTGCGGGAGAGAGGGCTTTCGTCGACTAAGATTCTACGAAAGCCCGTTCAATGACATAGTGGCCGGGATGCACATTGCGTGCTTCTTCAAAACCGTCTGCTTCAATTACTTCTACAATTTCTTTAAGCATGCTTGGGCCGCCGCAAATCATAAAGCGGTCATCGGCTACGGTGGGTTTAGGTTGGCCCAAATCTTCAAACAACTTGCCGCTACGCATGAGGTCGGTAAGACGCCCAGTGTTTTTGTAGTCTTCTCGGGTCACAGTAGGGTAGTAGACGAGCTTTTCTCGAATCATCTCGCCCATGAATTCATCGTTGGGCAATTCGTTTTCTATGTAGTCGGCATAGGCTAGCTCAGATACTTCACGCACCCCGTGAGTAAGTATGACGCGGTCAAATTGATCATAAATTTCAGGATCTTTGATAATACTCATAAAAGGCGCAAGACCAGTTCCGGTGCTAATCAAATAAAGAAAACGTCCGGGTAGCATGTTGTCAGGTACTAATGTTCCCGTAGGCTTTTTGCCAACCATTACCTCGTCGCCCACTTTAAGCATTTGCAACTTAGCGGTTAGCGGGCCGTCTGGCACCTTAATGCTGAAAAATTCTAGCTCGTGTTCGTGATTTGCGCTGGCAATACTATACGCGCGCAGTAGGGGCCGGCCTTCCTCGGCTGGCAGCCCGATCATTACAAAGTGGCCATTTTTGAATCTGAACGATTGGTCACGAGTCGTACGAAAACTAAATAGAGTGTCGTTCCAATGGTGGACGTGGGTTACACGCTCGGTCATTAGTGCTGCCATGAGATTTTCTTCGCGGTAACTGTCTGGAAATATGAGCGCAGAATTTTAGACGAATTAGCTAATAAAGCGAGAGGCTATTAGTAACTAGATGGCATATGCATAGACGCAAACCTCATTATTGCCCCGTAAATTTGCTTTTTGACCGCCAACATTGCTGGAACTCGCTCTCAGTAAGTGTGATTGGGCTTTAAGGATTTGTCACAAAAGAGTAACCTGCGCGACTGCTGGGAAAGGCAAGCTGTTCACTGGGCATTAGCCGGCACCCTTAAACTACCCTTTGTATTGGAGACTCCTATGAAAGCTGTTGTAAAAACTGATGAATATACTATTTACCAACGTCGTGATGAACGTTACGCCGTAGAAGACGCCAACAAGAAATCTATCAATGGCGATGAGAAAGCAGCGATCTTAAGCAAGCATGAGCTGATCAAATTAGCGGTTGCAGCGCCTGTAGTGGAAGAAGCGGTAGAAGAGGTGGTTGAAGAGGCCGCCGCCGAAGAGGCTCCAGCTGAAGAAGCTGCGGCTGAAGCGCCGAAAGAAGACTAAGGTCGCCTAGCAGGCTGGTTTGTCCCAGTAGTTTTTTGTAATGCCTGTCGCCTGTAATAGTCGGCAGGCTTGCTGTTCGGCCGATCCTTGGTAGCACCTACGCTCTGTGACCGCCTAGTCCGCATTTGTTTTGCCTCCATGAGCGACATATACCCCCAATATTGATCCTTTTCTCGGACATTTATCGCCTTTTAGATCCTTGCATTGGCAGTCGCCGAAAGGGGGTGGTAACTTCAGCCCAATAAATCCTAGGCAATTTTTGTGCAATCTACTTCAGAACATAGTGACCCAAATCTAAAAGTTGTCAGCCCATTTGAACCGGCTGGAGATCAACCCGGTGCAATAAAAGCGCTGGTTGAAGGGCTGGAATCTGGTTTGGCCCATCAAACCCTTTTGGGTGTGACGGGTTCAGGCAAAACGTTTTCTATTGCCAATGTCATTGCGCAGTCTCAGCGCCCCACACTTATTCTCGCGCCAAACAAAACACTCGCGGCCCAACTGTACGGCGAGTTCAAAGAATTCTTTCCAGAGAACTCTGTGGAGTATTTTGTTTCCTATTATGACTACTACCAGCCTGAAGCCTATGTGCCTGCCTCAGATACCTTTATAGAAAAAGATTCCTCGGTAAACGCGCACATCGAACAGATGCGCCTAAGCGCAACCAAGGCTCTATTACAGCGAGACGATGCAATTATTGTGGCTTCAGTTTCGGCAATTTACGGCCTTGGAGACCCGCAGTCCTATTTGCAGATGGTTTTGCATTTGGACCGAGGCGACAAGCTAGAGCAACGCGAAATTCTCAGACTGCTCACCGATCTGCAATACGAGCGTAATGATGTTGTTTTCCAAAGGGGTAACTACCGCGTGCGAGGGGACATTATTGACGTGTTCCCAGCGGAGTCAGAAAAAGACGCGCTGCGTATCTCATTATTTGATGACGAAATAGAAGAACTGTCGATCTTTGATCCGCTCACCGGCGAAATTCTAAACCGTGTACCAAGATATACGGTTTTCCCAAAGTCGCATTATGTAACGCCAAGAGAGCGGATGTTATCTGTTTTAGATGACATTAGAGAAGAGTTGAAAGACCGCCTAAAACACCTCAAAGACAACAATAAGTTGGTAGAGGCTCAGCGTTTAGAGCAAAGAACTCAGTTTGATCTGGAAATGATTAAAGAACTGGGCTACTGCTCGGGCATTGAAAACTATTCGCGCTATCTCTCAGGGCGAGGGCCGGGCGAAGCACCGCCGACTCTGTTCGACTACTTACCCAGCAATGCACTTTTGGTCATAGATGAGTCTCATGTCACCGTACCGCAGATTGGTGCCATGTTTAAAGGTGACCGCGCGCGGAAAGAGAATTTGGTTGGCTATGGGTTTCGTCTACCGTCAGCATTAGATAACCGCCCCCTGCGTTTTGAAGAGTGGGAACGGTTGTCGCCGCAAATGATATTTGTTTCTGCCACGCCGGGTAAATATGAAGCGCAACAAAATGCGCCGATAGTGGAGCAGGTGGTGAGGCCAACGGGTTTGTTGGACCCGCCCGTGGAGGTGCGGCCGGCGGGTAATCAAGTGGATGATTTGCTCGGTGAGATCAGGACAGTTATTGCCAATAATGAGCGTGTCTTGGTGACGACGCTGACGAAGCGCATGTCAGAGGATCTAACGGAATATCTAGATGAACATGGCATCCGTGTGCGTTATTTGCATTCAGATATTGATACCGTGGAGCGCATGGAGATTCTCCGTGATCTGCGTTTAGGCGAATTTGATGTGCTGGTAGGCATTAACTTGCTGCGAGAAGGGTTAGATATGCCCGAAGTGAGTTTGGTAGCCATTTTAGATGCAGATAAAGAAGGCTTCCTTCGCTCAGAAGGTTCGCTGATTCAAACCATGGGGCGTGCAGCAAGAAACCTCAATGGCCGCGCCATATTATACGCAGACAAAATTACCGGTTCTATGGAACGCGCCATGGGCGAAACGGGCCGTCGGCGCGAAAAACAGATAGAGCACAACAAAATACACGGTATCGTACCGAAGTCTGTTACTAAGAGCATTGCAGATGTGATGGAGGGCGCACGCTCAACCAGTACCGGGTCTAAATCAAAGCGCGGCAACAAGGTTCAGCCGATTATTGTTCCAGATAGTCCAAAGGCGTTGGGCAAGCTTATTACGCAAATGGAAAAGCAGATGCTCAAGCATGCCCAAGATTTGGAGTTCGAAGAGGCGGCACATGTGCGAGATCAATTACATCAGTTGCGGCAAAAACAGTTACTGGGCTGAAAAGACTTCAATTTGCCGTGGTTCACTCCAGTACTTATTTTGGTTTTGAGATACTCCACCGTACTGAGCTGAATCCCTAGTTGTCGATTGAGCCTGCTGCCAATGACAGTGTGAGGGTGGTTTGTTTAGTGCGCCTTGATGCCGCAGAAGAGAGGCGCTATCATCGCTCGCCTCCAGTGCTGAAGACAAGGCAAAAGCTGTCGCTAAAGGCCTCCTGTTTCGCAAGTAAGCGGTGTTAAGCAGCCTGCTCGAACAAGTAGCGCAGCAAAATTCTAGGACCATAGCTCAGTTGGTTAGAGCGCTACCTTGACATGGTAGAGGTCCCCGGTTCGAATCCGGGTGGTCCTACCAATACAATGCCCCGCCACGGCGGGGGTTCCAAAGAAAAAACAAACTTCATTTTTTAAAAAAGTTGGGCATCGATTGCCCCTCGTAAAAACATAAAACACTTGTAAGGTAAGGTCGCTAGCTTTTGGGACTAAATGGTCTTCGGTTTTTCTTTTTGCAGGCTGCGATGTTGGGCACTGCGCCAATAAAATGATGAACGCTTGAGGCCGGTAGGTGTTAAATGGGTCTATCTATAGCAATATTTCTTGTGTTTTTTGGCTTGCCGTCGATTTTAGTTTTTATGGTTTGGTTTCGCGGTGGCATAAAGTCTCGTGGCGACTTCGTGGACGCGCTAAAAATCTCGTTCAAGGTGGTGATCGCCCTTATCGGCGTTTTTGTCTTTACTATGATCTTTGTAGAGATCGGAGAAGTCTTGATCGGTTAGGACGCACACCGCCCCTAAAAGAAATGTGTGATTTTGCTAGAAGAGGGGTCTGAGTCCTTTTTTTGTATCTGCGATTTAGTCAACACATTTTTAAAGCCCTGTCCCCGCTGCAGTATATGCAAGTAAAAGCAATGCCGGCTGCAAGCTGGCGAGCTTTTAGCACTAAAGCCCGTAGGCCTCTGCCTGGTTCTACCGGTTCTTTTCAATGAAATGTCTAGCGTCAGTTTGACCCAAGTCAAAAGCATCATCTACCGTTGTATCTGCAGTACACCCCCAAGTGGAAACCGGTATTTTCCTGCTAGGTTGTATAAAACGTTTGCCGTAGTGACTGAACAGCATTGGCTTTGTCTCAAAGTGTCTGGTTAGCAGGGTAAGAGTGGATGAACTTTCATCTATGTCGCTTGTAACATTGCTGTCGATAAGTTCTTTTGCCGTTACCGGAATTGGTGAAATGTAACCGCCATCAAAATGTAGTTTTCCAGCAATCTTCCGACCAAAAATAAACGGCGACGCTGCTGCGGTGGCTTCCAGTGCGGTAAGCGCATCGTGCAGTGAACGAAACAGTGTTGGTTCTAGGAACACTTGACTCAGTCCAGCAATTTTTTGCGCATATTCGCGCTGACCTGCGACGATAAAATTCTTGCCACGGAGGTGCCTGAAGATCGCTCGAGTAATTGCCAGCAGTTTTAAGGAGGGGGTGTCCAATCGACTTGCGGTGACTCTAAATCTACCAAAAGATCTAATCTTGGCGAATTCTGCCTCGCCAAGAAAAGACTTTAGCCAATTTGGGTAGATCTTTTGCTGGGCAAATCCCACCGGGAGTCCTAGCCCGCCCTTCTGGTATCTGATTAGGCTGGGGTTATCTGCGTATAAGCGCTTGCACGCTTTGAGCGCTTTTTCAGTAGATTCGGATATTAGTGAAGCGGCTACTGCCGCGCCCGCGCTGCAGCCAATGATATCTTTTGGCAGCGCCCAGCCTTGGTTGATTAATTCGTCAACGAAGCCGGCCTGCCACCAGCAGCGGTTGCCACCACCGGAAAAAATCAATGTCGTTACAAGGTCTAAATTGAAATTTTGTTTCTGATACAAAATCACCACACCCAGTTGTTGCGAAGTTCGGTGTATTCCGCCATCAACAACTGACAAAATCTAGTTGCAGCAACTGAAAGGGCGGTTAGTGGTATTCAGCGGTGCTTCTAAAAGTCTATAGATTACTTAGCAGGCTACCTAGTAGATTTATTCCATTATCTTGCTCTGCGTATTTCCCTTTTTCCGTAGAGCAAACGGGACTAGTTAGATAAAGTCGAATACTCTCTGTGGGGTTAGTCAGGGTTTCCTGTGTCGTTGAGTAGGTCGTTTTTTTGTGTAGATTTCTTTGAGCATTTTGTATTTGACTGCGGGTCATTTCTTGAAGGGGTGTTATGTTGGCTAAAATAGAGGGTGGTCGTAAACGCGCATTTACAGATGAGCAGAAGTTACTTCGTTGGCAGAGTATTCTAGACTCTGCTGAAAAACTGTTCCGAGAGGGCGGTTTTGAGTCCTTTTCCATGACAAAACTAGCGAAACTAACGGCGTCGTAAAAGGTACTTTGTACTTGTATTTCGAAACGCGAGAGGAAGTGTTTTTGGTTTTGTATAACCAAAGCCTTATTCGTTGAAGTGATGTACTTCTTGCGGGTTTGGTTGGGGAAATGACAGACAAAGATTATATAGAAATGTTCTACAACACGGCCATGTCGGACGACTCTTATAATCCTCTCCTCGCTCGTTTGGAGCGGGCCATAGAGCATAATATATCTTTATGTAGCTTTGTTGACTCAAAGCGGACTGTACTTGATCGGTTCGGTAGGTTAGCTGAGGCAACGGCAGCGGTGCTAAAGTTAGATATATCACAGGCCAACGATGTGGTTAGTACTTTTGGTGTTCTCTTAGTGGGTGCAAGCAGGGCAGATCAAACGCCAAATTTTGATGTTGAATTGATCCCCTCAGATGTGCGGGAACTGTTGAACTCAACCCCTCCTATCTGGGATAGGCTGTCCGTTGCTCTCCCCAGTCCTGCTTAATAAAATGCTCGCCTAAGTGGTCAAGAAAGAGTCGGATTTTAACCGACAGATTTCGGCGGCTCGGGTAGACCGCATAGATCCCGAAGTCCAGATCTGAGACCGTTGTCTCGAAGTCGGATAAGACCCGGATCAATGCACCGCTGTTCAGGTGGGCGTTCACCGTCCAGCCCGGGAGTAGTGCAACGCCAAGTCCAGATAGGGTTGCAGAACGCAGGGAGTCACCGTTATTGGTTTGAAAGTTGCCAGCAACCGGTATGTCTGTCGATTGGTTAGCGCGGTCGCGAAATTGCCAGATTGACGCGGCAGAGCCGAACTCGAAACGGTAGGTTAGGCAGTTATGATTCAGCAGATCTGCTGGGTTTTTGGGTTTGCCGTGCTGCCGCCAATACTCCGGGCTAGCGCAGACAACTCTGGGACTGGAAGCCAAATGCCTACTGATCATTGCCGCGTCTGCTTTGTCGCCGGTTCGAATGGCCAAATCAATACCGTGCTCGGTTAAGTCCACATCCGTATCCGTAAGCCACAAATAGACATTGAGTTCTGGGTATTGATCGAGAAACGAGGGGATCAGCGGTGCAACCAGTTGTGTACCAAGAGATGTGCGGGACTGAATACGCAAAGTACCTCTTGGCCGAATCGCCAATTGACTGACGGCGTCGCGCAGCTCATCAATGTCCTGAACCAAACGCTCGGCACGCTCTAAATAGACTTGTCCTGCCTCGGTAAGCGTTAACTTCCGGGTGGTTCGATTGAGCAATCGGACCCCAAGGTCTTCCTCCAAGGCAGTAATTTGTCGGGACACACTTGCGGGAGAGAGGCCCGTGTGCCGGCTGGCGCCAGAGAGACTGCCAAGTTGGACCACGGTCAGAAATAGCCGTGTGGTTTTAACGTTGTCCATCATTGTTTCGAGATATGCAAAGGTGATGCTTAATTTATCGGTATTATCGGCGGGTATTGAACGTAATACAATAGAGCAATAGAAGAGAAGTTGCCGAGTTTTTAACTCGGTCTTGGGGAGAAAGAAATGTCAGAAGCAGCAGAATTTCGGGCAGATACCCGGGCCTGGCTAAAGGAAAACTGTCCCACCGGCGCCCGTGGTCCAGGTAATGTTCCCTGGGGTAGTCGGAAGATCGACTTGCCCAGGGACAGTCGCGAATGGCTCGATAACATGGCGTCGAAAGGCTGGACGGTTCCTACATGGCCAAAGGCATGCGGCGGCGCGGAACTGGATTCTGCCCAGTATCTGATTCTTCTGGATGAGTTGCGGCGCATCAATGCGCGCTCGCCACTCGTCGGTCGGGGCGTTAACTATATTGGGCCCACCATTTTAGAGTTCGGTACCGACGAACAAAAGGCACGCTGGTTGCCGGGCATGGCTCGCGGTGATGGAGGATGGTGCATGGGTTATTCGGAACCGGGGGCCGGCTCTGACCTCGCGAGCCTCAGTACCAAGGCCGAGCGTCACGGCGATGAGTACATTATCAACGGTCGAAAAATATGGACCTCGGATGCCACCTATGGCGATTACATATTTGCACTGGTGCGGACCGACGACAAAGCAGCCAAACATGACGGCATCAGTCTGATCCTCATCGATATGGACCAACCCGGAGTTCAAGTTCGACCGATTCGGCTGATCAGCGGTAGCAGTCCGTTCTGCGAGACTCTCTTTGAAGATGCGACTGCCAGCGCGACAGATATCATCGGACCGTTAAATCAAGGCTGGACCGTTGGTAAGCGGCTCTTGCAGTACGAACGTTCCACTCATGCCGGCATCAATATATCCGGTACCCAGGGTGGCGTAGATGAGGTGCCGTTAACAGAAATTGTCATCGATCTTTTGCCCACAGATGACGCCTCCGGACGGATTTTGGACAATGCCCAACGTTCGGCGTTACTGCAGTGGCAGATGCGGCAGCGGACCTATGAAATGACCCAGCGGCGGGCCATGGAAGAGGCCAAAGCCCGTGCGCCGGGTTTTACGTCATCTGCGGTTAAGTTAACCGGTACGTTACTGAAGCAAGAACGGGACGAGCTGCATTTGTCTGCCCTTGGCTTTCACGGGCTGTATTGGGAAAGCGACGATGTATCCAAGGATGCACTCAAGCAAACACGTACTTGGTTGCATCAGAAGTCCTTAACCATTGCCGGAGGCACCGCCGAAGTACAGCGCAACATAATTGCGAAGCGCGTATTGGGTCTGCCAGATTAGTGTCGCGGCAACTAAAGCGCCCGGATAGGGCTTTGAATTTTTATCGTAGGAGGCAATCGCCATGGCAGAACAACTTTCTCAGATTGAAAACATCTTTAGCATCGACGCTCATTTGGATTATCAAGCGATCGTTATCGGTGCCGGCGTCGCAGGTATTTATCAAATTAAGCGTTTAGCCGAGCTTGGCGTTCGGGCGACGGTGCTGGACGGCAATCCGGACTTGGGTGGTACGTGGTACAACAACCGGTACCCTGGTGCGCGATTTGATTCCGAGAGCTACACCTACAGCTATTCCTTTTCCAAGGAGGTACTAGACGAGTGGCACTGGACCGAGAAATTCTCCCCCCAACCGGAAACCCTTAAATACCTGAACTTCGTGACCGACAAGTTTCAGCTGCGCCAGTACATGCAGTTCAACTGTTGGGTTGAGGCTATGGTGTTCGACAAAGACGCGAACTTCTGGGTCGTCAAACTCGCTGACGGTCGCCAATTAACCACCCGTTTTATTGTTACCGGGGTTGGGGTGCTGTCGACGCCAACATTGCCCAAGCTTGAAGGTTTAGAAAGCTTCAAGGGTGTCTCCTTCCACGCGTCCAACTGGCCTCACAAGCCCCTTGATTTAACTGGCAAGCGGGTCGCCGTTGTCGGTACCGGTGCCACGGCGATTCAGCTGATTCCTGAGGTGGCCAAAGTCGCAAAAAAACTCACAGTGTTTCAGCGTCGCGCGAACTGGGCTGCGCCTTTAAATAACGGGTCAATTTCCAAGGCGGATATGGAAGAAATACGTCAGCGCTACGACGAGATCTTCGAGGTTTGCGCTCGCTCGCCCGGTGGCTTTGAACACGAACCCGACCGACGAGGTTTTTACGAGGTCAGCCCGGAGCAGCGCAAAGAGCTGTGGGACAGGCTTTATGACGAACCTGGCTTCGGCATTTGGCTGCAGAATTTCATGGAAATTTTCGTGGACGAAAAAGCCAACGCTGAGTTTTCGGGATACATTGCTGATCGCATTCGAGGGCGAGTAGACGATCCAGCCATTGCAGAAACGCTGATTCCCAAGGATCACGGTTTTGGTATTCAGCGGGTGCCGTTAGAGACCGGTTACTATGAGACCTACAACCGAGACAATGTGGAACTGGTTGACGCCGCGGCAACGCCGATCGTTCGGGTTACCCCCACCGGTATTGAAACCACTGATGAGACCCGAGAATTTGATGTCATCGTCTATGCCACAGGCTTCGATGCCTTCACTGGGGCTTTCGATCAAATAGATATTCAAGGCGTAGATGGCGCGCGGCTTCGCGACAAATGGGCTGAGGGCCCGGTAACCTTTTTAGGAGCCACAGTGGGAGGGTTTCCAAACTTTCTAATGTTGGTGGGGCCGCAAACGGCGGCGTCTAACTTTCCTCGCGGCGCTGAACTTAGCGTTGACTGGGTAACACCACTGTTGGAATACATGTGGCGCCACGGCTATCAACGCTTTGACGTGGACGAGGCCGCGGAGGCTCATTGGTGCCAGCATGTAAAGGACCTGTACAAAGGCATGCTGCTGCGTAACGCGCGAAGCTGGTTTACAGGCTACAACTCGAATCTCCAGGGACACGAGTACGGCAATATGCGCTACAACATCTACAACGGTGGTGGGCCAAAGTACGCCACCATGCTTAGCGACATGGCCGACAAAGACTACCAAGGGCTTCACTTTCAGTAGTCGAGGTCGCATTGCCTTGGGCGACGACTACGATGGCTAAAGCAGGCTTTATGGCGGGCATTACAGCAAAAGAATGAGATCAGGGCATAGGACCGGGAAATAAGAGGGGGGATGACGATGCGGTTAGCAGGAAAAGTTGCTGTGGTGGCCGGTGGCGCCAGCGGTATGGGGCTTGAAACAGTGATGAAATTCGCTTCCGAGGGCGCCAGGGTGGTCATTGCCGATTTTAATGAACAAACCGGGGCTGTCGCTGCAGATGCCGCGACGCAGCAGGGATTCGATGTCTCCTTGATCAAAACCGATGTAGCAAAAGAGTCGGATGTCGAAGCCATGTGCCAGCACGCTATAGGCACTTATGGTCGGCTCGATATACTGATTAACAATGCTGGTGTTGGCGGGACCATTGGCCCCCTGACCGAGACTACCGTGGAAGATTGGGGCTACACCTTCGATGTGATGGCGAAGGGTGTTTTCCCCGGAATCAAACACGGGGCAAGAATCATGCGTCGCCAGGGGGATGGCGGGTCCATTATCAATACCGCCTCCATTGCTGGTTTAAGTGGTGACGGCGGTCAGCTGGTCTATTCTGCGGCGGTAGAGCAGGCCCCAGACCATATTGGAGTCAACGAAGTCTGCCCGAGTTTCAAGGTTACGCCCCTAACGGAAGCAGGTGATCCGGAAGTCATTCAGCGCGTGTTCTCGAAAAGCCAGCCTTGGCCAGATTATGGCCGGGGTGAACACATTGGCGGCACTGCTCTTTTTCTGGCCTCTGAAGAATCCGGATTTATCACCGGTGAGTCCATCGTCGTGGATGGCGGTTCCATCGCAGATTGTGCGGGACGCTCGCGTAAGTTCCCGAAAATGTCGGCCCATAACTTCCGGTACGCGGGCGTTACAAAAGGCTCAACCGGTGCCGAAAATCATCTGCGCAAGCTAGCTAACAACAAAGACCGTGACGAGCATAGATAGGGAGCATTAGGGATGAGATTGGAAAGCAAAGTGGTGTTGGTCACTGGCGGCGCCAGTGGTATCGGGCGGGCAGCGGTGGATCGGCTTGCGCGGGATGGCGCCCACATCATTGTGGCGGACATACAGGCAGAGCTGGCCTCGGAAGTTGTTCGTCATGTAAAAGATGGTGGCGGCAGTGCCGAGGTGTGCGAACTGGATGTTGCAGCCGAGGGCGCGGCAGCAGCGGCGGTCGCCTCTATCGTCGCGGCCCACGGCCGGCTAGATGGTGCCTTTAATAACGCTGGTATCGTCGGCCCCACTACTAAGCTGTTGGAGATCAAGGCCGAGGAGTGGGCCCAAGTGCTGGCTGTGAATCTCACCAGCGTCTTCAGTTGCCTTCAAGCTGAGATCGCCCAGATGATTCAGCAAGAGAGCGGTGGCAGTATCGTTAACACTGCTTCGATCTGCGGGCTGGTGGCCTTGCCCCATGCCTCAGCCTACAACGCAGCAAAACACGGGATCGTGGGCCTAACGAAATCGTCCGCGTTGGAATATGGACCGCAAAATATCCGCGTGAATGCCGTATGTCCCGGATTTATCGACACGCCCATGCTGGCAAAGGGCGCCGGAGCCAATGCTCAGGTGTTGGAAGGGGTGGTGCGCACGATACCCATGCGTCGGGTAGCAGGTGCCAACGAAGTGGCCGACGTGGTGGCTTGGCTATTATCTGCTCAGTCGAGTTACGTTAGCGGCGTTGCGATGCCGATTGATGGCGGCTGGGTCGTTCAGTAAACGACTCGCAAGCACTTAGGGTGGCGAGATGGCAGTGCCCGCTCTCAGGCTCAGGTAGCCCCGGCGGAATCCTCAAAAAGATCAAGATCCACAAGAAAGGAGAAAGACATGGCAGCGAACACTGGCCATTCAGCCCCAGATAACAGCTGGATTGGGAGCCTGAACGAGGACGTATTAGAGCCCGAACTGCCCATCGTTGACCCCCATCATCACTTGTGGGTGCGTAATGGCTATACCTATCTAATGCCCGAGCTGGCCTCGGATTTGGCCAGTGGCCATAACATTGTGGGTACGGTTTATGCTGAATGCCATTCCATGTACCGCCCAAGCGGACCCGAAGAGCTGCGGGCGCTGGGCGAAACCGAGTTTGTTCGCGGACAGGCGGCAATGAGTGCCAGCGGAGGTTTTGGCAGTGCTCGCGCCTGTGATGCCATGTTCGGTAACGTGGATCTGACCTTGGGCGGTGCCACTGAAGCCGTGCTTGAGCAACATATTCAGGCGGCGGGCGGGCGTTTCCGCGGTGTTCGTATATCCAGCGGTTGGCATGAGGATGCGGGCATTCACAATGTTGCCGATCAAGCGAAGCTGCTCCTCGATCCGCGCGTTGACGAAGGCATGGCCGTTGTTCAGCGCATGGGCCTGTCACTGGATTGCTGGCTGTATCACACCCAACTTGATGAGGTGGCCCGTATAGCAGATGCCCACCCTGAGTTAACGATCATTCTAAATCATGTGGGCAGCCCAATTTTAGGCGGTCCGTATCGGGGGAAAACCGATGAGGTTTTTGCCCAGTGGAAAGCGGATATTCGGCGAGTGAGCGAGCGCGGCAATGTGTATGTGAAACTAGGGGCCATGCCAATCCGAATGCCCAGTTACCCAGGCGATCGTACCTTGCCTCCAGGTTCTCTAGAGGTAGCCGAAGCGTGGCGCCCTTGGATGGAAACCTGTATCGAAGCCTTTGGCACCGAGCGCGCTATGTACGAATCGAATTTCCCGGTGCAAAAACGATGGTGTAGCTATCAGGTTTGCTGGAATGCATTTAAACGCATATCTGCAGGTGCCTCGGCGTCGGAGAAAACGAACCTTTTCGCCGGCGCAGCGGCTAGGGCTTATCGCATGGAAGATATTTTGTAGCGTCAGCCGGCCGGTCCGAGATGGACGCCGTGGGCAGAGCAACTGCTAATTGGGGCTGAACTCCCTTCCAGCGATTTCTGAAGCAAATAGAAACTTGTCGTTGTTTCTGCGTTAAGAGGCAGCGCGTAATGGGGAGGCCGCTCAACCGCCCCCACCTTTATGGTGATGCTACGTTGGCATGATCGATTATTGGCAGTTTGGGTCATTGAGTGTCTAAGGAGGTTTAACCGCAGAGTGATGCAAGACTGCTATGTTGAGCAGGAAGTCGCGCCTGTTTAGTTCCGAGTGAATGCAGAGTGAGTGCAGAGTAGTTGCAAATGAGCAGTTAGCCAGCTGCTAAGGTTCTCAAAAAAAAGCAAACAGGCCTATAATACGGTCTATCAAGAGAGGCCCAGCCTGTGGTGTTCCTTGACGAGTAGTTTCCTCAGATTCATAGCGTAGGTTGTTTAATGCAAGCGAAAGACATAGCAGTTATTCCCGGTGATGGCATTGGTCCAGAAATTACTCAGGCAGTGCTTCGTGTAGTAGATGCGGCGGCTGCAAAAGCCAAAGCCGATATTAATTGGGTATTTGTCTCTGCGGGACTTAGCGCCTTAGAAGAAGGCGACGAATTGATCCCAGAGCGCACAGTGAATGAGATTTCTCGTTGTAAAGTGGCGTTGAAAGGGCCGTGCACCACGCCGGTGGGAGAGGGCTTTACTTCCGTTAACGTACGTTTACGCAAAGCCTTTAATCTTTATGCGGCTGTGCGCCCAGTGCGCAGTTTGCCCGGAGTAGAGACCCGTTATAAAGATGTCGACATTGTTATTATTCGTGAAAATACCGAAGGCCTTTACAGCGGAGTAGAGAATGAGATTACTCCTGGTGTTGTGATGAGTATGAAGGTTGCGTCCGAGGTGGCTTGCCAGAGAATTTCATCTTGGGCGTTTAAGTTCGCCAATCGACGCGAACGCAAAAAAGTCACCATGCTGCATAAAGCCAATATTATGAAACTCACTGATGGTTTGTTTTTGCGCTGTGCAGACGAAGTGCATAAAAACGATTACCCCAACTTGGATTTTGAATCTGTGATTATTGATGCGGGTTGCATGAAGTTGGTGCAAGACCCTTCCCAGTTCGATGTACTGCTGCTGGAAAATCTTTACGGTGATGTGATCAGTGATCTTTGTGCTGGCTTAGTCGGCGGACTGGGTGTGGTGCCCGGTGCCAACTATGGCGACAACGAGGCAGTGTTTGAGGCTGTTCACGGCAGCGCGCCAGATATTGCTGGGCGAAATCTCGCTAATCCGTTGGCCCTGTTGATGTCAGCGGTAATGATGCTCAACTACTTGGCAGAAACCGAAGAAGAATCAAGCTTTGAGAAATGCTCTAACCTGATTAAAACCGCTTACGATGACGCATTGATCGCCGGTGAAACCACCAAAGATCTGGGCGGTTCCTTAGGTACAGCCGAATTTGCAGATGTGCTCATCGCCCGCATTGCTGAGCTTTGAAGGAGAGTCCTATTGAATTTGCCCATGCAACCTCAAGTGACCGTTTGGTTCGATTCTAGCTGTCCTTTGTGTGTCCGTGAGATTCGTCTGTTTAGACGTCTAGACAAACGCTCCGCAATCGACTTTGTAGATGTACTCTCAGGCTTAGCTTGTCCATTGGATGAGGCCACGCTCATGGCTCGCTTCCATGCTCAAGAGGTTGGTTGCGAGGTAGTTTCTGGCGCCGCTGCATTTGCCGCCATGTGGCGGGCAATTCCCATGTTGCGTCCAATAGGGCTGCTCATGCGCAACCCAATCATTTTATCCATTGCAGAAATTGCGTACATTGTGTTTTTACGCTTGCGGCCAAGCCTGCAGCGCCTGGTACGCAAAATGGGCTTGGAATAAAGGACCGCTGGGCTGTGTAAAATAATAGGCGCTTGAAGGCGAGCGCAAACTGTTTAAAGAAGCCGAAAAAGAGATGCAGCGATACGAAGGTATAAAAGCTAAATAGGGGAGAATTAGGTGCTTAATTTTAGATTGGAAGGCAATGTTGCAGTCATCGCATTAGACGATGGCAAAGCCAATGCGGTGGGACACGCCTATGTTGAAGCCATGAATGAAGGCCTAGACCGCGCAGAAAAAGAGGCGGCGGCAGTAGTGATTACCGGACGTCCCGGTGTTTTTAGTGCAGGTTTTGATTTAAAAGAAATCGCCAAAGGGCCGTCTGAGCAAAAAGCCCTAGTCGGCAGTGGTGCTCAGATGCTTTTGCGCCTGTTTACCCACCCTCAGCCTGTGGTTGCTGCCAGTGCCGGCCATGCAATTGCTGCAGGTGCGTTAGTGCTGCTGGCCAGTGACACGCGTATTGGCGCAGCGGGGGAGTTTAAATACGGCCTCAATGAAACCGCTATTGGTATGAGCCTGCCACCCTTTGGGTTGCAAATGGCTATTTGCCGTTTGTCTAAGCGCCATCAGACCCAAGCGGTGCTGCAGGCCAACTTGTATGGGCCAGAAGACGCACATACTGTTGGCTATTTAGATGAAGTGGTGGCGTCTGAAGTGCTAGAAAAAACCGCAATTGCGCATGCCACAGCGCTGGCTGAATTGCCCGCTAAAGCCTATGCCGGGACTAAGTTAGACCTGCGCGCAGCGTATATTGAGATTATTAAGGCGAGCCTAAAGTAACTGCGAATTCACTAAGACTGTCTACGCGTTCATTTCCCTTACTCATAAGTTGTGCGGATTTTTCGCTGATTTTGCGAAAAGTATTCGAATAATCCGTGACTTAGCTGCTTGAAGTGAAGCTTTGTGGGCAGTAGAATGCGCTCCGCTCTGACGCCTGCGTCAGGGCTTTTGGGGGTGAAACTACGGTTTTTTTGGCGTTTGCAGCTTAAATTGTCGAAATCCCTCAAAATTGATTGTTGCGAGGCAGTATTGTTATTTAATAATGCTATGCAGCTAACGGACATCCGGTGCTAAAAATCTTGGCATTGGCGTATGGCTCTTAGAGTACATACATATTGGATGAACTCGGTGTTCGTGCGCTGGTCTCTTGTAAAGAGCATGCCGGTGCAATAAAGCGAATAGCGAGGGCATCGTTTAATTTGGTGAATGTGGAGACGCCCATTAAAAAGACGAGTAAGCGAATTGATCGCTCGTTGTTAAATGACGATATAGAAGCAACCAGTGTGCGCCTTGTGGCTGCAGACGGAAGTCAACGTGGTGTAGTACCACGCGCTGAAGCATTAGCCGAAGCTCGACAAGCAGGCTTAGACCTCGTGTTGGTTGTGGCGGATGCAAATCCGCCAGTATGTAAAGTCATGGATTATGGGAAGCATCTTTTTGAGCTTAAGAAGACCAAAGCAGCTCAAAGAAAGAAGCAAAAGCAGATCCAAGTTAAAGAGATGAAGTTCCGTCCTGGCACGGAAGAAGGCGACTATCAGGTAAAACTACGCAACCTAAAGCGCTTTTTGGAAGACGGGGATAAAACCAAGGTTTCCTTGCGGTTCCGCGGTAGAGAAGTTGTTCACCCAGAAATTGGGATGAATTTGATGACTCGCATCGCAGCAGACTTGGATGATTTGGGCTCAGTAGAGTCTGAACCAAAGTTTGAAGGACGGCAGGTAATAATGGTGCTGGCCCCTCGCAAAAATAAGAAGGCGCCAAGCCTCAAACCAGATGCTGAATAAACGCAGCTAGTAGTAGCTCGTTTTTCCAGAATCATACCGGCCTGATTTAGGCCGAAGAGAACCAGATACATTTTCTTAACTTTTTAAGTTGAAAATTGCGACGGCTTTAAACGACGCGCCAGTGATCGACAGGGTTAGATTTAGCGCTAACCGGGTTGAAAAGTGGTAAGCGAAAACATGAATCGCGTGGAGAAAGGCACATGCCAAAAATGAAAACCCACCGGGGTGCTGCGAAAAGATTTCGCAAGACATCTTCCGGTTTTAAGCACAAACAAGCTAACAAAAGCCACATCCTGACGAAAATGACATCTAAGCGTAAGCGTCATCTTCGCGGTATGGAAGGCGTTTCAGCCGCAGATGTACCTGCATTGAGACGCATGCTGCCAACAAAGGCTCGATAGGAGAGAACTATGCCAAGAATTAAACGTGGCGTGGCTTCTCGAGCCCGCAGAAAGAAGATTTTAAAAGCCGCCAAAGGCTATTACGGTGCGCGTAGTCGTACCTTCAAAGTTGCAAAGCAAGCAGTCATTAAAGCGGGTCAATACGCTTATCGTGACCGCCGTCAGCGTAAGCGCCAGTTCCGCCGTTTGTGGATTGTGCGTATTAATGCTGCGGCGCGTATGCACGGGCTGTCTTACAGTCGCTTTATCGCCGGTCTCAAGGAGGCAGGGATAGAGGTGGATCGTAAGGTACTTGCAGACATTGCAATGCACGAGAAAGATACTTTTGCCGCATTAGTAAAGCGCGTTGCTCCGGCAGCTGCTGCACAAGCCGCATAAGAAACGATCCAAAGGCCGCTAACTGCCTCCGGGAGACCTTAATAGAGTGTTCTTCCCTCAGGCCTATGGCTGACAATCGTTAGAAAAGGGAAGAACATAGTTCTTCCTTTTTTTTGTGCCGCCTTATTTGTGAAGGATAAGCAGCGTGTGTGAATAATAGGCAGCGCAAAAAGACCATTTAGGACAATACGATGGATATTGAAAACATACTCAAGCGCGGACGCGAAGCCACTGAAAAAGCAGTCGACTTGCGCGCCTTAGATGACGTTCGTGTGGCTTACCTCGGCAAAAAAGGCGAACTCACCAGCTTGCTTAAAAGCCTGGGACAGGTTGATGCAGATGAGCGACCTAAAGTAGGCGCAAAAATCAATGAAGCTAAAGTTGCTCTGCAAGAGGATTTAGCTGCGCGCAAGGACACTCTTGAACAGGCCGCCTTGAGTACATCATTACTTGCAGAAAAAGTGGATGTATCTTTGCCTGGTAGACGACCAGCTACGGGTGGTCTGCATCCTGTAACTCAAGCCATGTATCGTATTGAAGAAATTTTTACTGGTGCCGGCTACGAAGTAGTCAGCGGGCCAGAAGTTGAAAATGACTACTACAACTTTGAAGCGCTGAACATTCCCAGCCATCACCCGGCGCGTGCTATGCACGATACCTTTTATTTTGGTGACGGCACGTTATTACGCACTCACACGTCGCCTAGCCAAGTGCACACCATGGAAAAGCAAGACCCGCCCATTCGAGTGATCTGCCCTGGCCGTGTCTATAGACGAGATTCAGATTTGACCCACAGTCCCATGTTCCATCAAGTAGAAGGGTTGGTCGTTGATGAGGGCATTAGCTTTGCTGATTTGAAAGGCACGGTCATCGACTTTCTCCAACGTTTCTTTGAGAAAGAGCTAGAAGTGCGTTTTCGCCCTTCTTATTTTCCCTTCACTGAACCCTCTGCTGAAGTAGATGTGCAGTGTGTGCACTGCTTGGGTAAAGGCTGCCGAGTGTGCAGTAACACCGGTTGGTTAGAGGTGATGGGCTGTGGCATGGTGCATCCCAACGTATTGAATATGGCAAATATTGATACCGAAGTTTACTCGGCATTCGCCTTTGGCTTTGGCGGCGATCGTTTGGCTATGTTGCTTTATGAGGTCGACGATCTGCGGCTGTTTTTCGAGAACGATTTGCGCTTCTTGCGCCAGTTCAACTAAGGATTAGCGCACATGAAATTTAGTGAAGCGTGGTTACGACAGTGGGTTAATCCAAAGTTGGATAGCGTCGAATTACTACATCAAATGACCATGGCGGGGCTTGAGGTAGATGGCACCGAGCCAGCGGCCAAAGTTTTTAGCGGTGTGGTTGTTGCGCAGATTCAATCTGCCGAGCAGCATCCAGATGCTGACAAGCTGAGAGTTTGCCAGGTATCCGACGGTACGGATGTATTCCAAGTGGTATGCGGTGCGCCCAATGCACGCGCTGGACTCATTACTGCATTTGCCAAAGTAGGCGCAGTACTCCCAGACAACTTCAAAATTAAGAAAGCCAAACTTCGTGGTGTAGAGTCTTTCGGCATGCTTTGTGGCGCCGATGAAATAGGCTTAGGTGAAGACAGCGACGGTATTATCGAGCTACCTGAAAATTCAGAAATAGGCGCAGATCTGGCCAGCATCGCAGGTGCAGATTTGCCCTTAGACGACCTCACAGTAGATGTAGACCTTACCCCGAATCGCGGTGACTGCTTGTCTCTTAAAGGCTTGGCTCGTGAAGTAGGGGTGCTGAACAACTTAGAAGTAACCTATCCGCAGACTCCAGCAGTAGCGCCGCAAATTGACAGCACGTTTCCTGTTGAGGTTGTGGCCGGCGAACAATGCCCAAGATATTTAGGGCGCGTTATTGAAGGCGTAGATCTGAGTCGGCCATCACCTCAGTGGCTAACCGAACGATTAAGACGTTGTGGCTTGCGTAGCATTGACCCAGTAGTGGATGTCACTAACTTCGTGTTGATCGAACAAGGCCAGCCCATGCATGCCTTCGACTTAAGTCGCTTGCAAGGTGGTATAACTGTTCGCATGGCGCAGCCGGACGACAAGTTGACCCTGCTCAGCGGTCAGGAAGTAGAGTTAGATGCAAAGACTTTAGTGATTGCCGACGGTTCCGGTCCAGTGGCCATGGCCGGTGTAATGGGTGGCGAACATTCAGGCGTGAATACTGACAGCAAAGACATTTTCTTTGAGTGCGCGTTTTTCTCTCCGCTGGCTATTGCTGGTACCGCAAGACGCTATGGGCTGCACACAGACGCCTCGCACCGTTACGAGCGCGGTGTAGATTCTCAGCTGCAACATCAAGCCTTAGAGCGCGCTACGCAGATACTCATAGACATTACCGGTGGTCGTCCCGGACCCATCACCGAGGCTCTCAGTGAGCAGCACCTGCCTAACATTGCGCCTATTACGTTGCGCGAAGGCAAAATCAACAGCCTGTTGGGTATCGATATAGATCCAACTCAAGTAGATGAGGCCCTAGCGCGCTTAGATTTTACGGTGCACAGCCGCGAGCCAGTCGTTAGTGGGTTGGCTTGGCAGGTGACACCGCCAAGTCATCGCTTTGATATTGCGTTAGAAGCAGATTTGGTTGAAGAGATTTGCCGGATTTATGGCTACAACAATATACCCAGCAGTCAGCCGGTTATTCGTCTGCCGCTGGCTACCGTGCCATTGCAGACACACAGCGAACCGCAGTTAAAGAGACAGCTGGCAGGTTTGGGTTTTCAAGAGGTAGTGACCTACAGTTTTATCGACCCTGCAATGCAGAACTTGTTTGATCCAGAGATTGAGCCATTGATGTTGGCTAACCCCATGTCTTCTGAGCAATCGGTCATGCGTACTACCTTGCTTACAGGTTTGGTGGATGCGGCAAAGAAAAATATTTCGCGCCAGCAAATCAGCGGCCAACTGTTCGAGGTAGGCTTAGTGTTCGATACAGGCTCTAAGGCATCACCCAATAAAGAACTGGTCCAAAAGGTGAAAGTTGGCGGCCTACTATGGGGCCGTAGACAAGACGAAAACTGGTGTGAAACATCAGACAAAGTCGACTTCTTTGATGTGAAAGGCAATGTTGAAGCGCTGTGCTCATGGGCCGGGATAACGGTTGAAGCAGCGACTACAAATGACGTCGCCCTGCACCCAGGGCAGAGTGCGCAACTCACACTAGCCGGTGAAGTGATTGGGCGAATTGGACGCCTGCACCCAACCGTTGAGAAAAAACTGGGCTTGCCTGAAGTTTTCGTGTTTGAGCTAGATGGGCAAGCAATGATGTCTCGCCCAAGTCGGCGTCATCAAGGCGTGTCTAAATTTCCATCGGTGCGTCGAGACCTAGCCATTGTTGTAGAGCGCAGCGTCACCGCCAGCGAAGTAGTTGCTACCGTCAGTAATGTGCTGAATGAAAATTGCGTGGACATCATGTTGTTTGACGTATACCAAGGTGAAGGTATTGATTCTACTGAAAAAAGTTTGGGTCTAGGGTTGACGTTACAAAGCCAAACGACCACCCTTACTGAAGAAGAAATCAACGCATTGGCTGAGCAAGCAATCAACGCTCTGGCAGATAAATATCAAGCTAGACTGCGCTGATTCAAAAGCATTTGTTGCAGAATTTTAAGGACGGATTTTGGGCGCACTGACAAAAGCCAAAATGGCAGACCAACTTTTTGATGAGTTGGGATTGAACAAGCGAGAAGCTAAAGAGTTAGTTGAATTGTTTTTCGACGAAGTACTAGACTCCTTGGAAGCCAATGTGCAGGTTAAGTTATCGGGTTTTGGTAATTTTGATCTGCGCGAAAAAGCAGAGCGCCCGGGCCGCAACCCCAAAACTGGCGAAGAAATTCCAATCACTGCGCGTCGCGTAGTGACCTTTCGACCAGGCCAAAAACTCAAAGCGCGGGTAGAAGCCTACGCTGGCGAGACCACTGAATACAACGACGGACAGTAATGTTAGAAGCAAGTAATAACAACGAACTGCCCGCTATTCCTGGAAAGCGCTATTTCACCATTGGTGAGGTCAGTACGCTGTGCGACGTTAAGCCCCATGTGCTGCGTTACTGGGAGCAAGAGTTTCCTCAGCTAAAACCTACTAAGCGTCGCGGTAACAGACGCTATTACCAGCGCCAAGACGTCATTATCATTCGCCAAATTCGTGGCCTGCTTTATGAGCAGGGGTTCACTATTGGTGGTGCTAGGCTGCAATTGGGCAGTGAAAGTGCTCAAGAGGACATTACCCAGTCGGGGATGTTGGTGAAGCAACTGATCACTGAGTTGGAAGACGTTTTGCGCGTCTTAAAGGCCTGATTGTTAGGCGTTTTATGGCTTTTCTTTAAAAGCGATGCGCCACCACCCCTCATGAAACGCTACTTGGGCTTATTCCTATACTGGGTAGCACTACTTGCCACACCGCTTCAAACCGCCGTTTCTGCCGAACCTGAGCAGCCTACATCTACCTATGTTTTTGAATACGATGCCTCCGCCGGTTTTCTCGACGCAGGTACGCTGACGTTGGAACTCACAGAGTTCAAAGATAAGTACGAAATACTCGGGCGCTTTAAGTCCTCTCGCGCACTGAGTAAGTACTACACATGGAATGGGTTGTTCGCAGCCAAAGGGCACTGGCAAAAGGGTGCTCGGCAAACAGACAGCTATTTTGTGCGCAGTGAAGGATCAGACGACCACTTCAAAATGGTCATTTTGTCCAAGCGAGAAGTGCGTCTTTTGGAAGACGTTAGCGAGGAATTTGAAACGCTGGCCCGGCCCGGTGGTACTGACCTAATCAGCGGCTTATTTTTTAGCCCTGGGTGTTACAAAGACAAACTGCTGCATGACGGTGAAGATTTTTATCCAGTCAAAACTCTCAAGACAAAGTCGACTAAATTGGATCCAAGCGACCTCTACGTGTCGGGCAAGGCTCAGCAGTGCATCTATCGAGTGGCGGACAGAAAGCAGCGTAGGCGCAAAATCTATGTCACCCAAGTTGAACAGCAGGGCATGACTGTTGCTGCAAAGATTCGCATTGGCATTTCTTTCTTTCCAGACCCAACCTTCAGACTGCGACAACAATATTCCACCAATTAAAGAACTTGCCTTTCCCAAGGCCGTGGCCTGCGTTATCATTCGCGGCTTCGGGGCGTAGCGCAGCCTGGTAGCGCACTTGACTGGGGGTCAAGTGGTCGCAGGTTCAAATCCTGCCGTCCCGACCAATTCAATATCCTACCTTATGGCATACTGCACTTGAGCCGCTCGCAGCCCTAAAAGTATCAATGTATTTTTTATATCAATTGCGAAAAAGGAAAATTTTCAAATTAGCGACGGTTTAAAGGCTAAAAAGTGCTGGATGAGAGACTAAATATGGCTTGGTTTCTGTCTTGGAACACATCTCCAGTTTGAGCACGAAGTTACAGCCGGTAGCGACTAAAACTGATCAGGCACCTTTCGCGCAAAGTCCACGGCAGTAATCGGTTTACCACCAATGCTAGTTGTATCCCAGTCCTGAGCTATTTTCCAACGACCATCAATGTTTTTTAGAACAATATGAAACTGTCCGTAGACGGTGTTTTTCTCACCAGTTGCCGTTGTGATAGCCATGCGATAGAAACCCACGTCGTATGATGTTGTCTCATTGGTCTGGCGGCTATCAAGCCAGAAATCTAAAGCGATGCGGTCGCCATTTTTAATATTTTCGGCAAAACGAGTGACGTTAGCTTCTTTGAATTGGCTTTGTGTATCGATGCCGTCTGTTGTTATTCGTAGAACGTCATCCGCGTACACATCGTTGAGTGCCTTACTGTCTAATGCTTGAAAGGCATCTTGAAAAGTCTTCCAGACCGTATTGTCGATTTCTTTGTGCGTGGCCTCTAGGTTGATATCGGCGAGTCCTGTTGTCGTGTGGAGAGTCAGAAAGGTAAAAAGAGCGGCTAGGAGTGTTAGCTTCATTTGAGAGCTCCATTAAATTAAGAGGTCTATTGCGGGAGTACGGCTTCGTACCATAGAGGCCATGTCCAATAGTTTTCGTCTTGTTGAAACACATTTCCGCCAAGCTGATTCTCTTGCCTTGATGCTGAAAATGCTAGCCGATTTTTGCCGGTGACTGCGAGTGAAGAACTATTCTTTGTATGGTTCGATGTTGGTGGCTTGTAGGGTATAAGAAGCTGTGGCAAGGCTTTCCTCAACCCGAGAAGCAGAAATCGTGCCCTCTATCCAAAATGGGTACCACAGAGCGCCCACTTCATAACCCGGCTCGAATTCTGCATAGATGGTTTGATTTGGCGGAGGCGCCGGTTCGTGCATGCATGCACCAAAATAGGGGACCAAGAGAAAACGCGTAACGACCTGTCTGTTTTCAAAATCAACGGGCACGATAAAGCCGGGTATACGTACTTTTTTACCATTTAGATCGAGTCGCACTCGTTCTGCCCAAGGAACGCCATCATCCAGATTCAATGTTTCATCCAATTGAGGCAAGAGGTCTTGCCACGCAAGTGTTTTAAGTTCGCCAAATGCAGGTGCAGAAAGCAAGCACGCGACACTAAGAATATGGGCGGTGATTAAATGGCGTAATCGATCCATGTTTTGTTTCCGTGTGGAGTTGTACTGTATAGTTACACTATAACAAAAGTAAGAGATAACCCAGTGCCAAGTTTGCTGAATAAAGTAGCTGCAATTGAAATTAGTGATTTAATTTTTAGGTTTGATAGGGAATCTGAACCGGTTTTACATATCCCTTCCTGGCGAGTTGAAAGCAGTGAAAGGGTTTTTCTGCAGGGCGAATCTGGTAGCGGCAAATCAACTTTGTTGGCGCTATTAGCGGGCTTGCAGTTACCAACGGAAGGTGAGGTGAAAGTTTTAGGGGAGCGTCTATCTGGTTTGAGTAGCCGCAAACGTGACGCTTTTAGGGCTAAAAACTTAGGCGTGGTTTTCCAGCAATTTAATTTAATCCCCTATTTGTCGGTCTTAGATAATGTCTTGCTGGCAGGGCACTTTGGTGACGTTAAGTCGGCAACGCTTAAAGCCCTAGCCGTTGATCTTTTAGAGCGCGTTAATTTGCGGTCACAGTTACACAACCGCAAGGCCGCAGAATTAAGTATCGGCCAGCAGCAGCGTGTGGCGATTGTTCGGGCGTTGATTAATAAGCCGTCGCTAATACTCGTCGATGAACCGACATCTGCCCTAGATCACGCTAACCGAGACGCTTTTCTTGCTTTGTTGTTAGAGCTTTTGGCCGAATTAGGCTGCGCTATGTTGTTTGTTAGCCACGACCAAACCCTCGGTCAACACTTTGATAAGGAAGTGACCCTTGGCGAACTAAATCAAGTGGATGGGCTGCGCGCATGAGAAATTTATCTACTCTGATTAAAGTAGCTTATGCAAGTCTCCGTTATCGTATTGGTGGCGTTGGGCTGACTATAGCGTCGGTGACGCTTAGCGTATTCGTGCTGTTAAGCGTTGAACATATTAGGCAGGAAGCCCGTAACGGTTTTGCCAGCACGGTATCAGGTGTTGATCTGATCGTAGGGGCCAGAACTGGCGAGATAAACTTACTGCTCTTATCGATTTTTCGTATCGGTAATGCAACGGCGAATTTGTCTTGGGGTGCGGTAGAGGAAATAAGCGAGCAAAAAAGTGTCGCTTGGGTAGTGCCTATTTCTCTTGGTGATTCTCACAGAACATTTCGTGTAGTAGGCACTACAGCTGAGTTTTTTAGCCGCTACAAGTATGCGCAAAAGAAACCGCTTAGCTTTTCTCAGGGTGGCGAATTTGATGCAGTGCAGGACGTGGTGTTGGGCGCTCGGGCGGCAGTAAAACTCTCTTACGTTTTGGGCGACTCTTTGGTGTTAAGCCATGGTGTTGCTGACACCAGTTTTCTTCATCATGAGGACTTGCCTTTCTCGGTTAGCGGCATTCTTGAACAGACCGGTACGCCGGTAGATAACGCCATATTTGTTAGTCTCGATGCTATTGAAGCAATGCACTCAGAAGACAGCGAAAGCGACAATCGTCAGCGCGTGCACGAAGGTCATGAAAGTCACGCAGCTCATGAAGAGAGTGAAGTTCACGAAGCGCACGAAGCGCACGAAGAGCACGAAGCGCACAAAAGCGATAGTGATCACCTAAGTCACGAAGGCGAAGAAAGCCATACGGAAGAGCACCATGCGGCTCATGAAGGGCGTGGTGCACACGTCGCTTACGATGCGCACGAGGGCGACAGCGACCACCCAAATCATGAAGGCGAAGAAAGCCTCAATGATCATGACCATAGGACCATCGGCTCTGTGACCGCTATTTTAGTTGGTCTAGATTCGCCGATTTCCACATTGGTTGTACAACGTTGGATTAACAAATATAGCGAAGAGGCTTTGTTGGGGATTCTACCAGGCGTTGCATTGACTCAGCTCTGGTCGCTACTTGGCAACATCGAAGCAGTGTTATTAGGTATCTCAATCTTGGTTTTTGTTTCCTCACTTTTGGGTCTGAACGCTATGCTATTAGCATCTATGCGCGAGCGCCGGCGAGAAATAGAGATTCTGCGCAGTATCGGGGCGCCCTCGCTCTTCATTTGGGGTCTGCTGATCATTGAGTCATTGCTCATCATAACTATAGGCGTCGTGCTGGCGATTTTTGGTCTATTGCTTGCTATTAGCCTAGCGAATGATGTTTTGGCGAATGAGCTTGGGATATTGTTGTCGGTACAAATTCTAAATACGTCCAATTTATCGGCGATTGGGCTGATCTACCTCACTGCTTTGGTGATGACTTTGGTGCCTGCGTGGCGGGCATACTCTGTTTCTCGATCCGCCGGTTCCTCTGGATCCAAGGATTGATTGTAGGCCTACGCTTTGCTGTAACTTGATACAGCGCGCTATGTTAGCAAGCGGTCAGTAATTGAGGTTAAGCTGGCTGGGGTATTGAGTGTTTTGGGTTTGGCTATAAGGCCCGTAAAAAAATCGAGTCAGTTACGGGGCGGTTTCCCTATGTTTTTCCTAATGAGCGCAGTTGCACCAGACCAATCAGCGATAACGGCATATGAACCGCATTACGAACTCTTGGTTACTCAAACGAGGATACGGCACCGCGCGGTTCTCCGATAACGGCTGCAGAGGCCCACACCCAAAAGTTTGCCGATGTTCATGCAAGTGCCTCCATTAAAATCTAATGCCCTCACTTGTTGCTCTTGTATAGTCATCCGCCATGCACGATGTTGATAAACTAATAGTTGTGGTGGCTGGCAAGCATGATGACTACGAAATTGACAAGAAGAATATAAAATTGTTATAAAGTAACAAATTTCGTAGAGAGTTTGAGTCATCAAAAGCAAAACAACTTTTTCAGTCCTTAAGCACGCCAAAAAACGATGTGCAGACGAGGGTATTAAACTGACAGCAAAACGAGGCGTTGTATTGGAAGGGTTGGTGGCTGCGAAGAAAGCGTTATCAGCCTATGAGCTCGCCGATTATTGCCGCATTGAGCTGAGTACCGATTTATTGCCCATGTCTGTTTATCGGATTTTGGAGTTCCTCGAAAAAAGCGGGCTTGCTCATCGATTGAATACTTCGAATAAGTACATCGCGTGTTCGCATATCGCGTGCGATCACGCTCATCAGCCACCGCAATTTTTAATCTGTAAATCCTGTTCTAAGGTGGAAGAGGTGAGTATTCCCGAACGTGCGATAGAAATGCTCTCTAAAGCATCTAAGAAAGCCGGTTTTCTTCTTGCGGATAATAAATTAGAGATTGAGTGTTTTTGCACTGACTGCGTTGTAACGAAGGCCTAGCAGAAATGAGTTCTATTGGAACAATGGACAAATCAGCGATAGGTTTATCTATCGCATGCGTACTGCATTGTCTCACCCTGCCAATCGTTTTAGTGATGATTCCCTCACTATCAGGATTGTGGTTCGCTGACGAAAGTTTTCATGTCATTTTGATCTACGTGATCGTGCCGATCAGCGTTGTCGCCATTTTCTTAGGCTGCAAGCGGCATCGTTCTGTTAGCGTCTTTGCGTACGCAGCCCTTGGTCTGGCCGTACTTATTGTGACCGTTGTTCTGGGGCACGCGCTGCTGGGCGAACTTGGAGAGAAGGCGTTAACGGTAGTTGGAGCGGCATTGATAACGGCAAGCCATATAAAAAACTTCCGTTTATGCCGAGCTTGTCATTAATAAACGAGCACACATCTAAGATCAAAATAGGGTTTCTTGCGCTAATAAATGCTGCGAATAGCCGCGCTAAGAATTGACCAGCTAGTGGAAAGCAGACGTTTTATCGATGCTAGAGGCCAACGCTCGTAAGAGGTCTGCGACCTTTCTGTCGTCGCGTGTGGTCCTCACTATATCGATTATCTCCAAAGCAAGTGCTTCAGTAATTAGGTGTGCTTCTATCCACTTACTTTGCGCATCTCGAACGCCGCTGTTTATTAGCTCACGCGCTATTTCCTTATCTGCATTACGCACTTCTTCGACAAGTTCATTGGTATTTTTAGTACTCATGCTTTTTCTTCTAGGCCAGAGCGGTTTCGAACAATATTTCGTATTCAGCTGCGGAGCATGATCTGGGATTAGTGAAAGTACATACGTCTTTGGCTGCGTGGCTTGCCAAGCTGGCAACCATATCTCTCGTCACGCCCATTTCTGAAAGGTTAGCTGGTAGTCCCAGTTGCGTATTCAGGTCTCGGATGAAAGCGGCTGGATCATCACCACTTGAGATACCCATAGCGTTATTTAGTCGAGCATATTTATCTCCAACATAGCCACGATTGAAATCGAGAATGGTTGGCAGAATAACCGCGTTGAGTGTTCCGTGATGTAGCCTTAACGTTTGATTTGCGCCGCAAGCGTGGCTCATAGAATGAACGGCTCCTAGCCCCTTACTAAACGCCATGGCGCCTTCAGTTGCGGCCATCATCATATGCCAGCGTGAGTCTGGGTCGCCGCCATCTTGAAAAGCTTTGAGTAGGTGTCCTTCACGAATTCCTCTCTCAATGCCGTCACATCCTACGGCTTCTGCAGGAGGGTTAATTTGGGGCGATAGCAAAGCCTCAATGCAGTGCGTCATTGCATCCATGCCTGTAGCCGCAGTTAAGTGGGGTGGCAGGCCTATCGTTAATGTTGGGTCGCAGATGGCTGTTCTAGGGACCAAATTCTTACTGGCAAGGATCAGTTTTTCGCCGTTTTTCATAATAATAACTGCGCCAGAGGATACTTCGCTGCCGGTGCCTGATGTGGTGGGAATCGCAATTAAGGGTGCGACATCTTGAATTTTTGCAGCACCTCCTAAGCCGGCGGTGTAATCTATTAGCTCGCCTGTGTGGGTAACAGCTAGCGCAACTGCTTTGGCAAGGTCCATGGAAGATCCACCGCCAAAAGCAACCACGCCATCGCAGTCTGCTTCCAGATATTTAGCAGTGGCCTCCTCGACTGAAACTTGAGTTGGGTTTTCAGGGGTGCCATCGTAGATTGTAAGTGCAGCATCGTTACCGAGGTTGGCGACTAAGTCGGTTACCAGGCCAAGATTAACGAGACCCTTATCCGTGCAAAGCAAAGGCCGGCGAATACCATGTTGCATCAGAACCTGACCAAGCTGGGCGCTGGCACCGTGGTCAAAAATGGTGTGATTCATGAATGTTAGGTTAGCCATATAATTTCCTTTGAAGTGGTTATGCAAGTGAGGTGGGAAACGCCGGAAAAGCGTGCATCGCCAAAAACTATACGTTATAACATAACTACAAATTTGTATAGAAGCGGTTGTAAGAAATGAGTGTGTTGCAAATCAGCTAGAGCAGGGCACCACTGTTTCACCGTTGTTTTGCCGTTCGATCAGGCACGCGTGAGATCGGTTTGAACGATAATACTCATTGTCTCGAAGTTTAGGTGGACAGCACAAGAGCTAGCTTTCGTTTTAGTTGTTGGGCCCTACTGCACCAATCCTAGTTGGTTTTTCAGCGGTTAGGGTTTGGTGAGTACCGCCTTGTTGGCGGCTAATGGCGTAGCTAGATTAAAGGAACTTGAAAACAGTCTTGTGAGCTTAAGTAGGGCTGAGAAATTAAGTTGAAAGATAATAATGAAAGAAGAAACATCGTCTCCTCCTATTCATAATGGCCAAGCGAATGCAGATATACCGATTACGGTGTTAACTGGGTTTCTCGGCAGCGGCAAAACTACAGTGTTAAATTACCTAGCGACTGCAGGCGCGTTGCAACGGACTTTAGTGCTTGTGAATGAGTTTGGTGAAATTGGCCTAGACCACGATTTATTGGTGCCTCTAAATGACGACACATTGGTGGCGGTAAAAAGCGGTTGTATCTGCTGCACCATTCGGGCCGATCTTGTGCAAACACTTGCAGAGGCAACTTGGAGATACGCTCGCAATGGTGTGCGTTGGTTCGACAGAGTGATTATAGAAACAACAGGCATAGCCGACCCCATACCCATATTGCAGACGATTATTGGCGATGAACGGGTGTCTAGTAATTATTTTCTTGCTAACGTTGTGACGGTTGTTGATGCCATAAATGGTGCTCTAACGCTGCAAGAATATTCAGAGGCCGAAAAGCAGGTTGCTGTTGCGGACCGAATTCTTGTCACCAAATCAGATTTGCCTGATGTAGATTTGGAAGGTTTGCATGCAGCTATTGCTGAGTTGGCGCCCCTGGCATCGCTAAACAAAGTGACTAATGGCCGCGTGGATGTTGGCTGGTTTTTAAAGTCCGAAAAGCTCTCTCTGCACGATAAGGCCTTTGATTTTGAAACAGCCGAGAGCGGTGAAGTCCTTCTCCCCATATCCCATAACTCGGGTGACCACCATCACAACCTCAATCGCCACGGCGGTATCCAAGCCAGCTGTTTGGTTTTTGAGCATCCAGTAGACCCGGTAATTTTTGAAGCATGTTTAGAGATGCTGATGGCATTTCGTGGTCCCGACCTTTTGCGAATGAAGGGTATTATTAACGTCGCTGGAATGGATAGACCGATGGTCATCCATAGCGTTCAGCACGTTTTTCATCCCCCTGAAATACTCGAGCAATGGCCTGGAGATGATCGTAGAACTAGATTAGTGATCATTGCTCGAGGACTCGATCACTGTGAACTGCGTGGATGCTTTGCGATGATTGATGCTGCTGGATAGTCGGCAGATTGTTATATGCCCTTGCTAACAAAAGCGTTGAATTAATGTTCCTGAGAGTTGCTTCATACACTTTTTACCCACACCGATAAAACGCTTCACGGCGGTGCGTCTTACAGACTTGGAAAAAAACGTTTTTTGCTTGGGGCGCATGCGCCAACGAAATTAGGATTAGAGCGTGTTGGTTGCTCAAGAGGTAACTGAGTTAAGAGGCCTCGCCAAGGCTTGAAGCTTCCGCTGGCCCACTATATTAAGTGCTACGGCCATTCCCAAATCCTATTATCGTTGAGAGTCGAATAGCCGTTGCTCTTCGGTTGGCCTGTTTGCTTGTTCAGATTGTCACGAAAATTCTTCAACCCTCTAGTACAATTTTCCATGTAATGTTATGTTGTAACAAATCAATAAGAACTATAACCGTGGCTGCTAATCTGAATCATTTGGCTAAAAGTCGTTTCGCATGCGCGATGATCGCAGCGCTCGTATGCGTGCTTTTGCTGGGCACCCAGTTGGCTGAATTAACATCTGCACATGAAGATTGTGAAGATGCAATTTGTCTCTGCGTGAGTAGTTCTAGTGATAGCGATTTAGATCTGATAAACGACGGTTATTTTTTAACGGTCGTGTCAAGCGCGAAAAACGTTGCGCCACATCATTTTGGTTTAGCAACAAGCGATCCAATAGAACACTTCAAATCCATAAGAGCTCCCCCCTTTAGCTAATAGTTTTTTGAAAATTTCACCAAACGTCTATTTGTTAATTTATTTGAGTTTTAAACATGGAAATTATAAATCGAGGCGCGTCTCGCCCCTCTATGTTCGCGCGAAACGTATTTGTCGCTGCCATATCATTTTTTGCACTTACAGCAGTTGCATCCGAAAGTGAGCCTTTAGTTGAGGAAGTTATTGTAACGGCCGCGCTTGCCGGTTCGTCCGATGTCGGGTTGTCCGGAAATGCCATTGTCCTGGCCGGGGAATCGTTAGCTAGTAGCGCTACTGCCGGTCTGGGCAACGTACTAGATGATTATCTGGGAATGTCTGTGACAGACTTCGGCGGTGCCGTGAGTCGACCAACAATTCGTGGGTTAACCGGCGATCGCGTTAAGGTTTTGCTGAACGGTGCACAGTCAAGAGACGTGTCCGGTATAGGAGCTGATCACAACTACGATATTGACCTGTTCAACGTAGATCAGATAGAAATTGTGAAGGGACCTGCATCATTGCTTTATGCAAACGGTGCCATTGGCGGGATTGTTAATGTCGTGGACTCTACCATCGCGCGTACTGAAATTGGGGAGACCAAGGCGCAACTTGGTATGGAGACACAAAGCGTAAATAACGGTCAGGCAGAATCCATAGCTGTTGAGAGTAACGTGGCTGGTTTTAACATAAGTGCTTCGTTTAAAAATGCTGAATTCGAAAATTTTGAAATTCCCAAGGGAGCCATTTTATATTCGGAAGACGAGCACGAAGACGAGCATGAGGGCGAACATGAAGAGGACTTCGTAGGGGTTTTGCAAAATTCTGATCATGCCGACAAAAAAGCACGGGTCGGAATTTCTAAGGTCCAAGACTGGGGATACATCGGGCTTTCCTTTTCCCGCAATGAGAGTGTTTATGGTGTGCCGTTTCATGGAGAGGGCCATGCGGAGCATGACGACGAGGGGGATGAACACGAGGGCGATGAGCACGATGAACACGAGGGCGAAAGGATTTTTGCCTCGACAGATTCGGACGTTATCAATTTCGAAGGGTCGTTTAAACCAACCAATAGTTTTGTGAAAAACATAAATTTCTATTTCCGTGACACTGACTATTCTTTAGTAGAGGCACACGCAGAGGAAGCGCATGACGAAGAAGAGGAAGAAGAAGGCGAGCATCACGAAGAAGGTCCAACTGCGTTTACGAATGATGCCCAAGAATATGGTGCAATATTCGATTTCTCTGGTGACATCCTGACGCAAAAACTTGCCATAGAGATGGTTTCTGAAGAAACAGCAATTGTCGGCGAAGAAGCTTTCATGGATCCTGTAGAAAGTGATGAATTTACTCTGGGTTACTATGCCAGCAGAGACTTCGGTGGATTTGCCGTAGGTTTTGCCATAAGAAACGACTGGGTAGACCGTAAAGGTTCGGTCACCTCTGAGGAAGAACATGGTCACGATGAAGACGAGCATGAAGAGCAAGAAGGCCACGAAGAAGAAATAGAAGTGCAGTATTTTGATACTGATAGCTCAGCTACCAGTGTTGCTTTTCAAATAGATCGTCAGATCAATGAGCAATTCTCAGCAACCCTTAACTTGGCAAGCGTAGAGAAAACGCCTGCGACAGTTGAGCTGTTTATGAACGGCCCACACTTAGCTACCGCAAGGTATGAGGTAGGCAATCCTAACTTCGATAATGAGCGTTCTAACAATATGGAATTGACCCTGGATTATGCGGGGGACGCATTCTTTGGCTCTGTATCCGTATATAACAACGACATCGATAATTACATTTACCTTCAAGACGAAACCGAAGAAGAGCATGGCGATCATGAAGACGATCATGGTGGGTTGATTCAAGCAAATTACATGCAACAAGATGCTGAATTTAGCGGGTACGAATATGAAATTGGTACAGTAATAGAGGTTGCTCAAGGCGACTTAACACTCTCCTACGGCAGAGATACTGTTTCCGCAAAATTTAAAAACGGCGGCTACGTGCCGAGAATTAACCCTGATAGAAGCCTTTACAAAGTTGCTTATGCAAGAGGTTCTTTGAATATGAACCTTGTGTACAAAGATGTTGATTCGCAACAGCAAGCGTCAACTACCGAGGGCGTCACTGCAGGTTATGACATGCTTGATGTAAGGGTAACGAAGGCTTTCGAGCTAACTGATGTATTGACTCTCAATGTGTCAGTGTTTGGTAAAAATCTGCTGGACGAAATTGCACGAAATCACTCTTCGTTTGTTAAAAACGAAGTTCCATTGCCTGGCCGAAGCTATGGGTTAAAGTTCAATGCTGAGTTTTAGAGGTTTACTTTAGTATTTAAGCCTAACCGTTGGCGGCTGCCTACTTAGGGCAGCCTTCACTGGTTGATGTGGTCGGATCATTCTCGAATTTATAGGACTATCTCGCGAAATAGACGAGTCAGTGGGGCCTGCGGCTGATTAGATACAAGTGCGTGCGAAAGAACGAATGTTACAAATAGTCCAGGGGGTACTTTGGGGGGGGTAGATTAAATCTTTCTTGCAACCGACTGTGCAGCCTTTTACGTGGGTCGTGCAAATTCTGCCGTCTGCGGCAAAAAAACGCCGCTACCTTTTTACTTAGATTATTTTTCCAGCTGGAATATCTCCAGAGGCGACTACCCGTAGCGAGCGCAGGTCTGTTTTCTATGCGTAGTGCTAGGACATCACTGATCGGTTGGGTCTGTGTCTGCCGTCCTCGCCCAGCGAGGAATGACTGCTTTCTCTCTTTTTCCATCATCTACGCGGTTGAGTGATATTTTGAGCCGACCTATCAGCATGCCTTGCTTGCCCGCAAAAGCAGGCAAAGCCCGCAGATTTTAAGGTATAGCCGCGACTTAATGAGTTGAACTTTATTTCGAATTTAGATTACTGTTGGGATCGCTAAAATCGTGCTGAGCGCGGAGCGAATTTCTAACCAAAGGGAATGTTGTATTGTCTCAGCGCTCGCAAACCCCGCGCATTCCAAAAAGGAACCATTGTGATTGATTATTCCGGCCGTTCAGTTTTAGTGACCGGCGCCGCCTCCGGTATTGGTGCAGCGCTATCGGTTGCTCTTGCAGCTCGCGGGGCTTATGTAATTTGCGCTGACATTGATGGAGCCGGGCTTAGCCGAACTTTAGACGCAATAAGCGGTAATGGTGAACAGATAATCTGTGATTTGTCTGAAGCCAATGCGGCAGCCGAACTAGTGGACAAAGCATATGACGTCCGTGGTGAACTCGCACTTGTTTGTTCTAATGTTGGCATTGGCCACCGTGCCAAAATTACCAACCCTGATCTTGATCACGACACTATTTATCGGCTTTTTGAAATCAATTTTTATTCAGGCCTAAAATTAGCCAATGCGTACGCGCAAAGACTAAGCGAGGTTGGTGCGCAAGGACAGATTATGTTCACTACCTCAGAAACGTCGCTCAGTTTGCCCAGTGCGATTCGCAAAAATCGCGTGCCTTATTATAGCGCCAGCAAACATGCGCTCATAGGCGCGCTTGAATGGTTGGCTATCGAGCAAGAGAAGGGACCTTTAAGTATTCACGCGCTGATACCCGGCGCGGTGTACACACCTTTGATCTCTGGACGACTAAAAGACCCCGCAGACGCTTGGCCTGAACTCGAGTTGATCATGCCTGAAGCCTGCGCAGAAATAGCGCTTAAAGGTTTGGATTTGGATTTGTTCTATATTCCAACCCAAGCGCACATTTTGGATGATATGCAGCCACGGGTAGAAGGAGTACGTGACGCTTTGCAAAAGCTTGGCGTCAAGCCGGCGGGCTAATATTCGTAACGATCCTATTTGCTAGGCTCTACAGATAGGCTCAGTAGTGGAAGCGCTCAATGCACTTCGCGCTCAATATGTTGGCCTACGGCTCAAATTTACCACCATTAAAAATCACTATGATGGTGTTGCTGAAATCAAGACAGCGGGCGTGCTCGATGACGATGTCACCGATGCTGGGAATCGACATGGACTCCTGTCAGATTCACGGCGTCTGGAAGAAATTATTCAGAAGCTGAACCAGGTGGAGATCGACCTTCACCTGCATCTGGTGGATGATGTTGCCACTCGTGAGGCGCTCGATGCCGTCCAGGTGGCGCGTAACACACTGAACAAGCCACTAGAAATTGAGCTTACCCTTGGCCATGTCGAAATTGTTCGTCCTAGCGATATTGCAAGGGTTCAAAGTCTAGATGTCCAAACCAACTTCAGCCCGCATTGTTTTATTGGGGATGCCTTTGGTAGTGCTGGCAAAGTCAATTTTTGCGCAGAGCGAAGTTTGCGCTCACGGATCGCCCGGCAATTTGTTCATGCGGGGGCAATTTTACTCTTTCAAGTGAGGCTATCTCAGCTGATGAAAACCTCAGGGCTAAACGCAAGGCAATACCCCGGTCCGCGACACAGGATTTGGGCGGACTCCTATACTAACGAATTGATGCCGAAAACGAATTGTCGTCCGATAGTGTAGCCGCTAGATGGTCGATCAGCGCACGCACACGAACGGTGAGATGTTTTGTTTGCGGATAGACGGCGTTTATCTCAAGGGGCGGCTCCGCATAATCGTTCAGTAAGACCTTAAGTTGTCCTCTATCGATGTAAGGTTTTGCGATAAAGAGCGTTGTTCTCGCAATGCCCAATCCTTCCGCAGCCATGCGCGTTACAGCAGTGAGTGAGTTAGATCGAAATTTGCCCGCAACGCGCACTGATACCGTTTTGCCGTTCTCTTTAAACTGCCAATGATTTACATCCTGCAATGATTCTTGCAAAAGGCAATTGTGTTTAGACAACTCAAGAGGGTGGCTCGGCGCAGTATGATTGTCGAAATACTCCGGGGCAGCACAAATCACGCGGGGCATTTCTGCAAGTTTACGCGCCATGAGTGTGGAGTCTTGCAGGTCGCCAAAGCGGATGGTCAAATCGAAGCCTTCTTCAACTATGTCGACGCGGTGATCGACCAGCTGTAGGTCCAGTTCAACCCGCGGGTGCATAGCCTGAAAAGTCGCTAAAGCTGGAACGATTGCGCCGATACCGAACGGCGTGGGCGCGTTGATGCGAATCAACCCAGCAAGGTCAGACTGCTTTTCTCGGACTACGCTTTCTAGTTCATCGAACTGTTCCAGCAGCGGTAAACACCGCTCAAGATAGGCTGTCCCCATTTCGGTCAGCGTTACTTTACGTGTTGTGCGGGTCAGCAACTGCACCTGCAACTTCGCTTCTAGTTGAGCAACGTACTTGCTGGCCACTTTAACGCTCAGTCCCAGCGCTATTGCCCCTCTGGTAAAAGAGCGGTGCCGGGCAACTGCGGCAAACGCTTTCATGGCATTGATGGTATCCATGCCGCTTCAATCCCTATTTTCTTCAATACGGACATAGTTAATCGTTTATTAAGGTGATTGTCCATGAATTGGGGTTTGTGTACTTTCTGTGTTTGCGCGTCCAAAGAGACCATTGCTAGGGTCATATCGAACTCTTGCGTTACGCGGGGCAACAGCCTTTTCCAAAGCAGTATTCGTTCTTACTGAGTAACATTTTTGAGGTCTTGAGTGACAAATTTTTCAACGCGACTGGTTTACCTCATCTGTTTAGTCATCACGCCGTCAGTAACTCGCGCAATAGATATACCGCCAGGGCAAGCTATAGCGCCGCCCGCAGGCAAGACTTCAATTCGCTTTGAACTCAACTCTGTGCAAGTGGGTGAAAAATATAAAAACAGCGAGTCGCTCAATACAGATGCAGAACTTGGGCTGCATAGTTTGGGCGTGCAATACGCTGGCAGCTTTCTGATCAAAAATAAGCTTGCTGGCTTCTACCTTAATACCAGCGTGGCTCGAGGGATTCCCGGCGGTTCTATAGCGAGTCAGGATATGGAAACGGGGGTAACTGATTCTGCTGCTGCACTGGTTACTTGGTTGCTCGCGGATAAAGAGAAAGGCCGGTATGCAGTGTTAGGTACCTTTGTGATTCTGCCAACAGGCGACTATGACAGCAACCGCGCAATAAATTTTGGTAAGAACCGCTTTGCGGGCGGGTTTCAGCTGGGCTACCACACCCGGCTTAGCGATAAATTCGATGCCATGGTGACAACAGATGTAATCTTTTCTGCGGAAAATGACGACTATAAGCTGACGCATCAAAGCTATAAACAAAAGCCCCTTTACTCAATGCAGTTTACCTTGATGCACCATATCGACCCCTCTCTGATGCTGTCGGCGACCTATTATTTATACAATGGTGGCGAGGGTAAGTTAGATGGGATTAGGCTGGACAACAAAACAAAGCGTAAACGCTATGAAGCAGTGCTATCTAAACGAGTAAAATCTGGCAAGTACTTTGTGTATGCCGGCAGAGATCAAGACACAGAGAACGGGTTTGTTGAAGACCTTCGACTATCGCTTCGTTACCAACATTATTTTTAACCTAACCGCTACGTTGAGCTAAATATTTTAGTATAGGCAGTGTGCGAGAAATTTCGACGCAGAGGGTATGCACGGCACCGTTCCGCTAATTTGAATAGTTTCTTATTCCAACTGATATATTTTCAGCGGCGCGGGCCGAGGCTAAGATATAGGGTGTTGCTTCAGTCTAGAATGACGCAAAAAAATATCATCTCTGTCGGTAACTGGCGCTGATTCGCAGGGCCAGCAATTGTTTGCAATCATAGTTTTAGAGCACGAGTGTTAAGCTCTAGGTCTCATCAAAGTTCTGGGTAACAACGAGCTGTGGATATGAATAGCCCAAAATTGCTACCACTGAACCACAGTTGGCAAATTCAATAGCTACCCAAAATTAGACTATGAGTGCATGTCGTTTAGAAGCT
>Ga0206682_10000214_pt1 | contig 60190 bp, 43 predicted proteins | sample M240m12015metaG_FD_155444 | JGI IMG/M metagenome (GOLD analysis project Ga0206682, IMG submission 155444) | Ammonia-oxidizing marine archaeal communities from Monterey Bay, California, United States - M2 40m 12015 | ecosystem: Environmental > Aquatic > Marine > Intertidal zone | place: USA... | reverse complement strand
TATTAGAGGTATTATAGTACCTCGGCGTTCATATAAGAACGGTGCGTGTACCCATATACCAGAGACACGGCGGGCGACGCCGATCGGGTTCGGTGACGCGCGCGGGACGGGATTTCGTGGTTTCGCCAACACTAAAGATTTGTTACCGCGCCGCATCGCGCGACGCTCGACGACGCGCGACGGCGCGGACGACGACGACGCGCGCGCCGAGCATGCGCGCACCGGACGACGCGCGATCGCGCGATGCGGCGCGGGCGTCGGAATCGGCGTCGCTGCTGGGCCGACGCGACGACGATCGGGACGCGCGACGACGACGCGAGAGCGACGACGACGACGCGCGAGACGCGCGAGGCGCGAGCGAGGGCGCGGGCGAGGGACTGCGGATGAACCGACGGACGATGGCGAGCGCGGCGATGGCGTCGCTGGGGATGATGGCGATGATGGCGGCGATGGGGGGGCGGGAGACGACGGCGAACGCGAACGCGAACGCGAACGCGGCGCTGGGGAAGCGAAGCGTGCGACGGGTCGAGGGAGCGGCGTACGAGGGAACGGTGTTGGATTTGGATGAGAAAACTCGCGATGATCTGACGCGGCGGTACCGAGCGAAGGAGACGGTGGCGCGGTTGGGCGGGGCGAGACGCGACGGGGCGCTGACGGAGCTCGGGGCGTCGAATCCGCTGTTGGAGGGCGAAGCGTGGAACACGGCGAGCGAATCCGAGCGATCGAGGAGGGTGTCGAGAACGCACGACGTGGACAGCGGTGCGCTCGGCGACGTGCCGCAGTTTTTCAAGGATGAGGCGGAGAATTTTAAGTCTTCGTCGATCGGTTTCTCGAGCGGCGCGGCGGCGAGCGGCGCGGCGGCGAGCGGCGCGGCGGCCGTCGGCTCAGGCATCGTCTCGACGCCCATCGCGGGTTCAGGCGTCGACGGTGCCGCGGCGTTGATCGCCGAAGGCGCGACGTGCGACGCGGCCATGTGTCCAGATAAGTTCCAGCACGTCGATCCGGCGTGCGCGAACGGGGGCATCGGTTGCGTGGGCGACAGCGGGTGCCGGTTCTGCCGCGTGCTCGGGATGGAAAAACAAGGCGGTATGAACGATATTCCGGACTCTATGGGTCTTTGTGACCCGTGCGTGTGCGAGCATTATGGTTTCAGCACTGGATGCGCGGGGATGCCGACGCCGGAAGGTTTGGAATCCACGCCGACGACGGCGCCGGTGCAAGCCACGCCAACGACGGCGCCGGTGCAAGCCACGCCGACGCTCGAGCAATCCTCAACCGTGGTGCAAGCGGCGCCGGTGCAAGCCGCGCAAGCGTATGATGAATTCTCAGACATACCGCAAGCGGCGCCTGCGCAACAATTCTCGAGCGAGCCGCAGGTGGCGGAGGTGACAGACGAAGGACTGGCGTCGAGCTTCTTGACGGCGTCGTCCACTGCTTCCGCCGCTTTAGGTCTCACGTGCAACTATAACACGTGCGATAGCAAGATTTTGTACTTGATGTACGATAAGCGATGCCTGACCGAGGGCGGCCAAGGTTGCTACGCTGACAGCGCTTGTCGATTTTGCAAGACGGATCACCAAGATCCATCCATCAGCTACGAAGACGGATGGGAAACGTGCACTCAGTGCGTGTGCGACCATTACGGTGTCACCGGGTGCGAACAAGGCGGTTTACCCGAAGTTCCGATGAACCCGGTAGAAGCGTCGTCCACGGCACCGGTGATGCCGCCCGTGGAAACGCAGCCGACGTTGGAGTCCACGGCGCCGGTGGTGCAGGCGACGGACGAATACCAAGATCGCGAATACGACAACGATCATTACGGCGAGCAAGTGGAGCAACCGGCGCAAGTGGAGCAACCGGTGTTGATGGAACAGCCGGTGCTAGTGGAACAACCGCCGCAACCGCCGAAGGCGAACGTCGATCCTAACCGGTTTGCCGCCGCCGGCATGGGCGCCATGGAAGAATCTGGCCCGGTCGAGGCGATCCCGGCCGATCAACGCCTCACGGCGAACGGTATCGAGTGGATTCAAACCAAGTTTGGATCGTTGCAAACGTGCGAATCCCGATGCGCCGAGGTTCAGAAGACGTGCGCCGAACACGTGTGGCCGAGCACTATGAATGATTTCCGCGACGTCATCTCCAGGACGACGAGCGCAGACGGCTCTGGAAACATCGTGGCGTGCGACGAAATCTTGCTCAACGACGAGACACAGCACTGCGGTGGCGTTTCCGCGCTTTCTGGACGGTGCTTCTTGAGCCCGTCTCACGGCCATCTCCCGGCGTCGTGCACGTACGCCGCGGCGCACGCCGACTGCACAAACATTTGTCCGTGCGTCTGACGCGTTTAGCGCGCCCCGAACCGAGCGTTTTGATAAAATTTCCTCTAGTCGTCGAATTAAGCGCGATGTTCGTGTTGTTAGGTATGATCAGTAAGCATTTCATTTTGTTGGAGTTTGTTCGAGACTACAGCGCCGCTTCGCGAACGCACCCCTCGCGGCGTCGTCGAGACCCGCGTCAACGCGTAAGATTCTCAGAACCGTTTAGTAACTTTCCTCCTCGGTCAGAGACAAGTAGTAAGACAGAGAGTTCACCACGAGTTGTTCCATCGGCGGCGACAACGGCCCACCTTTATGGGTGACGTAGATGATGTCGCTCGCCTTATCTCCGATGGTGTCCACCTCGGCGCTCACGACGCACAGGCTCAAATCCTTGAGCGTGCGCACGATGTCCACCAACAACCCCGGTCGATCGGTGGTTTCGATCTCGAGCTTGGAGTGGTACCGCTCCGGGGCGCACTTGATGCCGGTTTGCACCTTCTTCTTCACCTTACCCAAGACCCCCTCGCCCCCCGCGCGCGTCGGCGCCTTGGCTTGAATGTACTCGGCGGCTTCCGGGTGAAACGCCATCATGTTGGTCAAGATTGTCTGACGAATCTCCTCCAAGCGCTCGCTCTTGGTCACCTTCTCACCGTTTTCGCGATCGATCACGTAAAATTTCGACGTCTTCGTCGAATCCCCGGACATTTGCACGTCCCCCTTGTTGATGTCCAAGCCGAGGTTTTTCAGCGCCGCGACGGTGTCGAGCAGCTCGCCGAGGTAGTTTCCGAACGACACCTCCACCACCGTGGCGAACGCATCGCTCTTGTTATCTATGATCACGATCGGCACCGGTTTCTCCGTTCCCACGGGCGCGCCGCCCGCGCGCGTCTTCGTCGTTCGTCGCGCGCGTCCGCGCGCCGTCGCCGCCGCGTTCGCCGTCGCCGTCCTCGTCGCCCTGCGCGCCGTCGTCGCGTTCGCGTCGCTCGTCAGTCTCACCGTCATCGCCTCGTCCGATCTCTTCGTCATCGCGCGCGCGTCTCACTCTTCCCCCTTCCCCGTTCGGTCTCTTTCGTCCTCGAGCCGCGTCGCTCGTCGGCGTTTTATTCTTCTTCTCCGCGCCGCCCCTCGTCGTCTCGCGCGCGTCCGCGCGCCCCTCGCGCGCGCGACGGATCCTCCGTCGCGCGTCTCCGCATAAGCGCGTCGCGCCGTCCGCGCGCGCGTGTTGTATACGCGCGAGACGTCGAATCTTCGAATCGCGTCCTCGGCGCGACGCGTCGACGCCGTCGCGTCGTCGCCGACCGTCGGCGTCGCCTCGAATCCATCGCGCGGTCGGCACCGCGACCGCGTCATCGCGATCGACGCGCGGTCGTCGCGCGACGGTCGGCGTTCCCGTGGACGCCGCGCGATCGAGCTCGCGTCGCGAATCGGCGCGAATCGCGCTCGAACGCACCGCATCGCTCGCATCGCGTCGTCGCGCGCGTCGCCCCGTGCCGACCGAGCGATGGATTCGACGCGACGCGTCGTCGGTGGAGAATTCGGACATACGGGTGTGGACACACAGTGTGACGTCTACGATGCCGCGCGTGATCCATGTCGTGATGGTAGATTGTGTACGCATGATATGATGTATACATCGTATATGAAGGCGTAGAAGTAGTAAAAGGAGACCACACCGCGCGACCGCGCGCGCGACGGCGCGACTCGCGCGCGAATTGACGACGCGCGACTCGCGAGGCGACGCGCGGCGGTCGCGCGTAGCCGTCGGTCGAGCGCGCGACATAAGCGCGGCGTCGCGACGGCGCGCGCGCGATTCGCGGCGATTCGCGTCGATTCATTCACGCGCGCACCGCGCGCGATTCGATTCGCGCCTTGGTCGATTCGTCGACGCCGACGCGCGAAGAGCGCGTCGCTCGAGCGACGAACGGGGATTCGTGACGACGCGCGATGCGGGCGACGCTCGACGCGCGCGCGACGCGGGACGCGCGCGCGGGACGACGACCTCGGACGCGCGCGACGACGACGACGACGACGGCGACGGCGACGGCGAGACGAGGGACGACGACGAGGCGAGACGCGCGCGAGAGCGACGGGACGACGCGCGAGCGATGGATGACGACGCCTCGAGAACGGTGCGTCGCGACGCGAGCGCGGGCGACGGCGAACGGGATGGATGAGGAGGAGGAGGGAGAGGCGACGACGTCGTCGAGCGGGACGGGACGCGGAGGCGGCGCGGCGCGATGGTTGATGAACGCGGAGACGAGCGGGGCGTACGGGGAAGCGGCGTCGCGAGGAAGGACGGGGGGGAGAGGAAGGGGTGGGGGCGCGCGGGGGAGGGGCGCGGCGCGATCGAAGTCGGCGGACTCGAAGAAGCGGACGCGAGGGGACAAACCTACGAACGTGCGACAGCGCGAGCGGAGCGACATGTACGTGAAGAATAATCAAATCATCGCCAAGTTTGACGACGTCGAGGACGTGTTAGATTTCGCGAGCGAGAATTTGGAAATCATGAACGTGGTGAACTTGGCGACGGCGGCGCATCGGGTGGGGAAATTGAACTCGACGCGGACGAGGAACGAAGCCGGAGCGCCGGCGACGGCGACGAGGCATCCCGCGGTGGTGGAAGACGCGCGATTTCGCGCGTTGTTTGAGAAATTGCGCGAGTATCTCGTCGCTTCGCAAAACGGATCGCCGCTCGGGAAGGGGTTGGGGCGGTTCAACGCTCGCGAACTGTCCGCGATTTTGTGGGGCTCCGCGCACTGCGGCATCACGACGTCGGACGACGACCCAACCGTCGCTCTCGTGGTGAGGCGAATCGCAAACTTGGACGACGACGACCCACCGGCGCAGAACGTGAGCAACGTATTGTGGGCGTACGCGACGATGCACACGTCGAAGAAGATAGACGTGGAGCTGGTGCAAAAGTGCGAATATTGGTGCGACCTCATCATGGACGACTTCGCCCCGCAAGGGATTAGCAACTCTTTGTGGGCGTTCGCCACGCTGGGGTACACGCTTAAACCGGAGACCATCGCCAAGTTTTCGCAGGCGATCAGGCGACAGCTGAAAGATTTTAAATCCATGGAGTTCTCAAACGTCGTTTGGGCGCTGGCGACGATGAAGACGCATTTAGACCCACTAGAAGTCTTCGACGAACTCTTGGACGAGATGCACGCGAGCATCAAGGCGGTTCCAAACATGTGGAGCTCACAGAGCGTGAGTAATACTTTATGGGCGATCGCCACGCTCGACGGAGAACCGCACAAATTAAGAGCTCGCCACGGCGATTACTTGAACACGCTGTGCATGTACGTAGAGCGTAAGGCAAACACGTTTGTTTGTCAAGGTTTGGCGAACACGCTGTGGGCGCTGGCGACGCTCGAGTACACGCCTTCGATGAAGATGCTCGAAGCCGCCACGGCGCGTTGGTCCGCGTTAGCGACGGACGTGTACATCAGTGAGTGTAGCAATTTGCTTTGGTCGTACGCCAGCCTGCGGTTCAACCCAGGAAATGAAGTGCTCACGCAAGTCGCAGAGTTGTACCTTCGCGTCGGGCAGCACGACGAAGTGGCGTTGACGCAAGTCTCGAACACCTTGTGGGCGTGGGCAAATTTCGGTTGGCTTCCCGAGGATCCAAGCATCGTGGAGTGCGTCCTTCAAGTGGCGATCAAACACTTCAAGAGCGATCCAGATTTGCAAACGCAGAGCTTGGCGAACATCTTGTGGTCGTTGGCGACGCTGAGGTTCGTTCCCGGGGATGAATTTCTCCAAGCCTTTAGAGAGCGCGCGCTCATAGAATTGCGCGAGGACGAAAGATTCTCCGATCAAGGGTTGTGCAACACGATTTGGGCGTACGGTCAGCTCGGAGTGAATCCAGGGACGGAGTTAATGAGTGAAATCGCGAGTCAGCTGGGCGCTCGCGTGACGAATTTCCCCACCCAAGGCGTGACGAATTCGATTTTAGCCTTTGCCACGCTCGGGTTTTGGCCGGATGAATGGGTCGTAGACAACTACAGGGCGAAGATCGTGGAAATGTACTACTCCACCACGATTTCGGACATCGACTTGACGCAGTTTTTCCAAGCGAATTACTTGTTTGAAAAGTGTTCGCCCTACGGACCGCTCGTCACCGACCCGCAGATGATTGAGGACATGTTATCGGCGTGGAAGCGCGGATCGAGCAAGGTTGTCATCAGTCAGTTTCATCGCGAGGTGAGCGATACGCTGACGAACATGGGCGTGCCACACGAAATTGAATACATCACCGAAGACGGTTTGTTCTCCCTCGACATCGCACTCAAGGGTAAAAAGCTCGCCATCGAGGTGGACGGTCCGTCGCACTTTGCGAGAAACATCCAAAACCGCCGCATGTCGGGGAAGCGACCCGACGGCACGGGGACGTATAACATTCGTTATCACTACCTCGACACCAACGGTTGGACCACGGTATTCATACCGTGGTACGATTGGAAACAGGTGTGCGACGAGGAGTCCGCGACGAGAACCACCGGCAGACGCGCCGCGTTTTTAGCCAAGACGCTCTACGACGACGCCGGTCTCACGCTCATGGACGTCGCCTCGGACGAAGACATGTCCGACTCCGGCATGTCTGGTTTTCACATCCGCGCACTCGCCGACGACGACGTCTCCGTCGCCCAAGACGGCTCGCGTCTCGTCATTCAAGGCGCCGAAAGCCAGCGACACCCCGACGGCACGTTCAAGCCCGAGATGAAATCCGTCGGCGCCTCCGTCCCCAAACCTCCCGCCCCCGTTCGACGCACCGGATACGGCATGCTCGAACCATCACCGTCAACACCGTCAACACCGTCAACACCGTCAACACCGTCCCCGCCCCCCCCCGTCGTCGCGCGCGTCGCCGGCGCTCGCGTCGCCGCGCGTCCGCCGTCTCGCGCGTCTCCGCGCGCGCGCGCGCCCGCCGACGCCGCCGACGCCCCCCCCGACGACGACGACCCATCTCCGGCGCGTCGATCGCGTAAATCTCTCGCCACTCAACGCGGCGCGGGCGTTCGTCGTCGTCGTCCGCGCGCACCGCCGAGCGTCGAGTCCGATTAAGCCGCGCGCGCGGCCGCGGCCATCGCCGCCTCAATCGTCGGACGCGACCGGTGCGAGGGCGGACGGGCGACCGACCGACCGACCGACCGACCGACCGGGTATGGGTAAATAGTAATTAGGGTTTTGGAAAACAACCAACCGACGGCACCCCGCCCGCGACGCCGTCGACTCGTCGCGTCGTCACATCGCGCGCGACCGCGGTCGAGCGCGACGTCGCGGCGCGCGACGCGGCGCGAAAAAGGTGCGAATAAAATTCGAGCGCGCGACGCGCGACGCGCGAGGGCGACGCGCGCGACCGCGAGGGCGCGACGCGACGACGACGACGGACGACCACTTTTCGCGCGCGCGCGCGGGGACGCGCGCGCGCGACGCGCGACGCCGCGACGCGACGGCGACGGGACGCGACGCGCGCGGGAGGAGATCGAGGGAAAGTTAACGCGCGATCGGCGCGACGGTGACGCGCGGTGACGACGCGCGCGCGCGTGGAGAGGGCGAATGCGTCGCGAGGCGGGCGGTTGGAGGGTTTTGCAGGCGCGAGGGCGCGGCGCGCGAGGAGACGCGCGCCACGCGCGACGCGACAGGAACGGGCGAGGGCGGAAGAGGGGAAGACTGACGAACGCGACGATGACGATGACGACAGGTGACGGGAAGAACTCGGTCGTGGATCGGCGAACATGAGCGCGTGGGCGAGCGTCGTGAGCGGAGGGAGGGCGAGCCAGACGAGCGAGGGCGCGAGCGGGAAGGATGCGAATGAAACGCAGAGGCGAGCGTCGAGCGCGGGAGAGGGACGGAGTCTAGGGAACGCTGGTGGTGGTGGAGTAGGTAGTGAAGGATCGGGGGCATCGGGAGAAGGCGCGGAGGCGGGGAAGCGGAGAAGCGAGGGCGGGACGCGAGAGGAACCGACAAAGCCGGCGTGGGGGAAACCGACGGTGGCGAGCGATGCGGCCGCGGCCGCGGCGCTCGCGGCGGTGAAACCCGTGACTTGGCCGACTTTGGGCGATGCGAAAAATCCAGATCTTAAACCCGACACCGTGCCCCCTTCGAGGGCGAGGACGGGCGAGGGCCAACAGAGCGGAGGGACGTCGGGCTCGCAAGGCGGCAAGGCGGGAGGCAACGGCAAGGGTAAGAACGCGAAGAATGGTGGTGATAAGAATGGAGGGAATCGAGGTGGCGGCGGCGCGCGCGGTAACAACGGTGGCAGAGGCGGTAATGGTGGCGGAAGAGGCGGACGGGGCGGACGCGAAGGCGACAAGACTTGGGCGAGAGGACACGGGTACGACGGTCGTTTCCAGTACGACGCCGCGGGACGAGGAGGTCGGGGCGGTCGAGGTGGACGGGGTAACAAGAACTTTGATTCTTCGTATCAGGCGCCGTTCGAGGGTGGATATTACATGCCGCAGGGCGCTCAAATGTATTACCCTCCGCAACACATCATGCCGGCGCAAGTGCCGCAACGAGATCAAATTCTTTCCGCTGTGAAGCAGCAGGTGGAGTATTACTTCAGCGTGGAGAATTTGTGCAAGGATTTGTTTTTGAGATCTAAGATGGACCCCAAGGAGGGATGGATCGCCTTGTCCGTCATCGCGAGTTTCAATCGCATTCGCATGATGACTCCGGATCCAGCCATGATTTACGACGCTCTCGTTGGCTCTAAGACGGTGGAAATCAGCGCCGGCAACGACAAGATTCGTAAAATGGGTGACTGGAACGCGTGGTTGTTAGATGCAGACGGTAAGCCGCAACAGGTTGCGCCCATGCAAGCGCCAGCGAGCGCCGCCGACGTCACGCAACAGATGGCGGCGGCGAGCGGCGGCTCTCCTTTGCAGTCTTCGGAAAAGAAGGGATCAAAGTCAAAGCTCAAGAAGGACGAGGATGAAATGTTTGAGATGGATGAAGATTTCGGGGAGGAGGAAGATGACGACGATGACGATGACGATGACGATGACGATGATGACGACTACGAAGAAGACGACATGACGGATGTCGACGTGAGCCGTCTCATGATTGTGTCCCAACGTCCGGGTCGAGGCGGTCAGAACAGAGGTGGGCGCCCGCCGTCTGGAGCGAACGGCGATGTCGCGACCGTCATCAACGACGGTCTTGCGTTCTATCAAAAAGATCTCAAAGGGAAGAAATCTTCGCATGTCGGATCACAAGGTGCGTCCTCCGGGAGCTGGCGCGATCGCGGCGCCGCCGGGTCCTGGAAGCGCGGTGGAGGATTTTCTGTCGGCTCGCAAGATCGCACGCACTTTTTCCCTTCGTCGGTGCCCAAAGGCGAAGGTACTGTAGGAGGTAACGACGTCGGATGGTTGCTGGGTACGACGCCGACGGAGGGTGAGTTCAACTGGCACACAGGTGCTGGCTCGTCTGTCGGCTCAGATCGCGCTGCGATGGGCGCATCGCCTTCTCAGAAGCCAGGCCGTTTGTCTCATCACGCGTCTCCTCGGGATATCCCTGAATTTCAGCACCCTTCGCACACGCTGCTTGACGACAACGGATTCAAGCAGCAAAAGTACCAGGCGTTTCATCAGCGCGCCGTCGACGAGCGCAAGCGTTTGGGCTGCGGCAACAGCGAAGAGATGAATACGTTATTCAGATTTTGGAGTTATTTTTTGCGAGGCACGTTCAACGCCAAGATGTACAAGGAATTCTGCCGTTTAGCCGAAGAGGATGCTCGACACAACTACCACTACGGTTTGCAATGCCTCTTCCGGTTCTACAGCTACGGTTTGGAAAAGCGATTCAGAAAAGCCGTCTACCGCGACTTTGAAGAGTTTACCATGTTAGACTACAAGTCTGGATCGCTGTACGGACTGGAAAAGTTCTGGGCGTTCCATTACTACTACCGTGGTGATAACAGGCCGGTCATCCGAGAAGACATCAAGGAGCTTTTGGATACGAAATTCCGCACGCTGTCTGATTTCCAGCGGGCGAAAGAACAAATGGCTCGCGCGTGATCGATGAGGGTCATCGGTGCGCAGAAACTAATTAGGACAGGCTTTGAAGCCAATAGCCTTCGCGGACACAACAACATTAGCGAGGAATATCATATTAAAATATTTCTAAAACAGATCGATGCCGAAGTTGACGTACAACGCATCCACCAACGCTTGTTGCCCCGCGCTCAACAGCGCCAAAGCTAGCACAGCCGCGCCGATCGTCACCGTATCCACGTTTGCGCCTGGATTAGTCAAGCTCTTCCGCATCACGAGCGTCTTCGTGGTCGTTTCTCTCGATCGTCCGTCGACAACCTCCAGCGCCGCCGCCTTGGCATCGCTCCCGATCACCTTGTACCCCAACTTTCTGTAAAGCCCTTGCGCGCGCTTATTCCGCGCCTCTACGACTAAGCAACACTCATCGAATCCATTCTCGGCGCAGATGTCTTCTAAAGCCCCCATGATGGCTTTCCCGTAGCCCTTCCTCCTCGCCGCTCGCGCCGTGGCCAAATTCGCCACAATCGGTCGCTCGATAATTTTTCCCTCCACATCCATCCCACCGCGCCCACTCTTCACGTACGACTCGTAATCCACCGCGCCAACGTATTTTCTAACCTCCACTCCTCCGCACGCCAAGCATTCTCGTGAGTCGTCTTCATCAAGAATCACCACTAAAGCGTTTCCGTCCCCGGCGTACCGCTTCTTCATATCGCTCGAGCACGCCCGCGTCAGCCCTTTATACTCCACGTCTCGCGTGTCCACGTTTCCATCGTAAAAGAATGAATTCACGAACGTCGCCGCGGCGGCGTTGTAATCCCCGCCCTTGGCGCGCTGGACGGCGTCCGATGGCGACGCTTTTTGGATAACTCGATGACGTCGTCCGGTCGCGCGCGTTCGAGCGTCGCGCGCGCGACGCGGGGCTTGGGAGACGTCCACGACGGCGCGAGATGCGAGCGACATGGTCGATCGACGTAAAGGTGCGAGTTCGCGAGCCGAGAGCGCGTCGGAGTGGCGCGCGACGCGCTCGCTCGAAAGACTGTTTCAACCTGTTCTTCCAGACTACAATTTTAGCGACGTCGAACAAACGCCGGCGACTAGGCTTTGTTTTGCGGGAAAAGATCCCGCATCAAGACGGTTCTACGAACGCCCGTGGTGTATCCTTCGTTGTACTTGAATTGCGCGCCTTGGGCGTTGCTCAAACTTTTACGAGCTTTGTGTAAATTCCCACCGGCGACGCCGAGCGCCACGCGCGCTTTTTGATCCGATTTTCGCTGCTTGGCGTCCGCCGCGGCTGCGGCGTCTCGCGCGCCTGAACGCTTTTCAGCGTCAGTGACGAGCGAGTTCGCGATGATGGAGCGTAAACTATTGTTTACCGCGCGCCTTGGTACCAAGTTCATGTGCTGTGGCGCGTTGTGGTTCATCTCGGGTTCGCGCTCGCGCTCGCGACGCTCTCGCCACGTTAACCGTTCGACGGCTTTCAAAGCGTCTACGCCCGCACCAAACTTGACGAAGTCATCAACCGGCGGTTGCAGTACCAAGGAATTTGCCGCCGCTCTCCAAGATTGTTCGTTATACTTACTCGCGGACGGTTTGTACGACAGACCGTGCGCTCGCATCAGACTCACGACGTCGGCGAGTTTGGTTTTTTCGTCCTCCGTCATGAAGCTCGTGCCGACAGAACGAAGTTCCGGAGCTAGAATGGTGTTCAAATAAGGCAAAGTTTCCGTGACATCGCACGTGAGTGAACGACGAATGATTTTCAAGTCCATGGCGTCGCGTCGACTGCTCAGCACAGCCATGCGAGCGTTTCGCTCTTTCATCGCCCGACCCGTTTTCGGCCATTCCAAAGACTCGCCGAGGTTGCCGGCGTGTGTGGCGGTGGAGTGCACCGCCATGATGCACGCCTCGGCGTATCGACGCAAATTGTGATCACCGGTGGTGAACGATTTCGTCTGAAACATCGAACCATCGATCACCGCGCTCACAGCTTGCGTTAAGCGGCTCATGCTACCATCTTGAAAGCGCACGTTTGGAATGTTTTCAAATAGTCCGTCGAGAAGGGCGTCGTTGTCTTGGTAAATTTCAATCTTTTCGCGCATCATGTCCATATGCGTCATCCCAGACTCGGCGTCGACACGCGACCTTGCAAACGTGTGACGACCGCGCAAAAGATCTTGCCACATGGAGAAAGCTTGAGGCCTGTTGTCCTTCGATCCACCGCCGGCGCTGACGACGTCTCGCAGCGTCACCGACGAACTCGTCTTGGCGATGAGTTGAATCGAATTCAATGCGGCGCGAATATCGTTATCAACGCGATCAACGACGAGCGCTATTGCGCGCGGTTCGATGTCAACATTTTCCTTCAAGCACACGTCTCTGATGCGAGCCGTGAGATGTGAAGTTTGCGGCGGTTTCATTCGAATAATCTTGGCGACGTCGCGGAGCGGTCGCAACACTTGGGCATACAAATCGTTGCAGATGGCGATGATCGGTCGACACAACGGCGCTTGACCTTTGACATCTTTTAACGCGTGCATCACGGTCCAAATGGCTCCACCGCCGCCGCCTCCGTTGTGTACACCATCGATTTCATCGATGATCACGCACTTTGGCTTTTGCTTCTCAAAGGCGCTTCGCGTTTGCAGCGCGTCCGCGAGCTTCAACTTTAACGTGGACGCACTTCGGTCATCGGACGCGTTGATTTCAATCGTCTCGTACCCGCAGTGCTTGGCCGCGACATGCGCCAGCGTCGTCTTACCCGCGCCCGGTGGACCGGAGAGAAGAAGAATCTTCTCCATCGGACGTTGCTTGCGGTCGAGCTGCACGTGCGTCTCCGTCGTGCCGCTTCGCTTCTTCAACCCAGCTTTTTCGGCGTATCGATCGGCGTAAAATTTCTTCATCGTCGCCGGCGGAGGATTTCGATCGAAAACAACCTTATCCCAACCCTTGATCCAATGCACCACCTCTCGATTGACGTGCTCGACGCTCAATAAATCTGTAAACGCTCGCGGAGCGTGGCGCTGCGCCCACAACAAGCCGCCCATTTTCGCTCGCAAGCGCTCAACCTTGAGTTGACCCTCCGTGCGCGGTGCCGTCGTCGTCGCATCCATCGGCGTCGTCGCCGCGTCGCCTTCTTCCACCGCGCGCGCCTCTTCCACCGCTCTTCGATACCGTTCCTCTTCGTACTCGTCCAACATGTCTTCGATCGAGCGCGTCAACAACGGCGCGTCCTCCGACGCCCGCGCGTAAATCTCCTCCAAACTCACGATCGGCTTATCGCTCGGCTCTTTCTTCACGTACACCCGACGCCCATCGCCCAGCGTTATCCCTTGACACTCCCCCTCGATATCCGCCGCGTCCTTCCTCGGCGCCTCGTCCCGCGCCCGCGCTCGCGGCGTCCCTCGCCTCGCCGTCCCCCTCTCCTCCATCGTCACCGCTCTCGCCGTCTCTCGCGCGTCGAACGTTTTCCTCATCGTTTCCCTCATCGTTTTCCCTCGTCCCTTTCCCTCGTCGTCTTCGTTTTCCTTATCGTTTTCCTCTCCCTCGTCGTCGTCGTCGTTTAAACGCGCCGTCGTCGCCGTCGTCCTCGTCGTCCCCCGTCCCGTCTCCATTTTCGCTTCTCTCTCCCCGCGCGCGTCCGAGGCGCCGCGCGTCGACCGCGCGCGTTCGCATTCCACCCGTCGTCGTTTCGTCGCCGCGTCGTCGTCGTCGTCGTCGTCGTCGTCGTCGTCGTCGTCGTCGTCGTCCGGGTAATGAAATCCATCGTCGCGCGCGTTCGAATTCAAATCTAACCCCCCGTCGTCGCTCGCGATCGCGTCGTCCTGCGCCGCGATCATGGCGTCGACGTCACAGAACGCATCGTCGTCGTCGTCGTCCCGCATGTCGCGCGCGTCGACGTGGCGCGACGCGCGGGACGATCGCGCGTCCGACGGGCGATCGAGTGAGACTCGCGACAGCTCACACACGGACACAACATGAAGATTTGAATTTTACAGCGCGGACGACGACAACGCGCGCGAACGCGCGCGAACGGCGGCGAGAATGTCTAGATTCGAGACGACGACCGAATTCCGACGCCTCGACCGACCGCTCGAAGCGCGACGGGTTTCGATGCGCTCACGCGAGACGCGCTCGCAGACGGTCGGCGCTTCGACACATCGCGTCGACGCGAGACCAGAGACGAACGTCGCGCGCGTCCGGCGACGCGAGGGGCGACGGCGGACGCGGCGACGGCGACGGCGACGCGACGAACGACGACGCCGGACGCGCGAACGAACGGAAATCGAGCGCGCTCGGCGACGACGCGGTCGTCGCGTCGACGCGCGAGGGCGACGGCGACGGCGCGGCGGCGACGCGCGCCGACGAGGACGTCGTCGCGGACGTCGTCGGCGCGCGCGACGACGACGCGCGCGCGATTCGCGCGGCGTGCCGGCGACGGAGATCGTCGACGAACTCGCGACGCGCGTCTCGGAGCGCGCGTTCGTAGAGCGCCGCGCGTCGTCGCGCGTCGACGCGCGCCGCGCGCCTCGCCGCCTCGTCCCTCGCCGCGCGCGCGTCGCGCATCCGTCGCGCGTCGTCCTCGCGCGCCGCGCGCGCGTCGAGCGCGATCGTCGCCACCGCTCGGGCGTCGCCGTCGTCGCGCATGCGCGTCGTCGTCGCGCGACGACGTCTGCGCGCGTCACTCGATGGCGACGCTCGACGGCGACGCGTCGCTCGCGCCGCGCTCGCGCGGGCGCGCGCTGGACCGACCGTGGCACAAGACGTACCTCGACCGCCGCGCGCACGCGTCCAAGGCGCAGAAGCGCGCGCTGCGAGAGCTGTACGGCGCGCACGGCGTCGCGTTCGACGCGCGCGAGGCGCGACGCGCGCGCGAGGGACGCGGCGACGCGGGAAGCGACGACGGTGCGTCGCGACGCGCGCGCGAGACGGACGCGGCGTTGTGGACGACGCTGGATTACGACGCGCTGTTCGGCGCGCGCGGCGCGGGACGACGCCGCGCGCTCGAAGTCGGATTCGGGATGGGTGATAACTTGTTGAGCTCGGCGGCGGCGTTCGAGGACCACGTCTTCGTCGGATGCGAGGTGCACCGACCGGGCGTCGCGCAGGCGCTGATGGGAATCGAAGCGCGCGGCCTTGGCGACCGCGTCAAGGTGTCGAGAGCGGACGGATTGTGGGTGCTGGACGCGTACGCCACGGCGCGCTCGCTGGACGAAGTCGCGTGCCACTTTCCGGACCCGTGGCGCGGCGAATCCAAAGCGCACAGGCGCTTGGTGAATCCTCTGCTGTTCGTCCTGCTCGAAAGGGCGCTGCGACCGGGAGGCAGGCTGAGCGTGGCGACGGACGACGCCGAGTACGCCGAGCACGTGCGCCGCGTGTTTCGCGACTTTGCGCAACCGCGCGGTTGGGCGCGGTGCGACGCGTTCGCTCGATTCGACAGCAAGTATTCGCTCAAGGCTTCGGAGGAAGGTCGCGAGTGCGTCGATTTCGGGTTTCGTTTCCCGGGATCGATCGACGTCGCGTGAGCGTCGCGTAGTATTTATTAGCGTCACGTAGCGTAATAGCGAGCGCGAGAGCGGTAGGTTTGGCGGCGTCGCGCGCGAGAGCGTCGTCACACGCGCGCGCGCCCGTTCACGCGCGTCGCGTCCATCGCGCGCGTTCGTGCGTCGAACGCATGACGGTTCGCCTCGCGTCGACGCCCTCATGAGCCGTCGCGCGTCGGCGTCGCCGCGTCTTCGCGCGAGCGAATTCGGCGGCGGGCGCTCGACTTGGACGTGGAATCCACCGGAGGAGCGCTCGAGCGCCGTCGCGCGCGGCGTCGCGATGTGCGCCGCGTCCGTGGTTGCGTTCGTACTCTTGACCGCGTCCGTGGTCGGGGACCTGAGCGGGACGCGACGGTTGGAAACTGGGATAGAAGTCATCGATTGGGCGCTGAGGGACGCGTATTACTCGCGCGTCGTTCCGGCGTTGATCCCAGGGACGATCGCGTACGTCTACTTCAATTGGCTCAGCGCCAGATTTTTCGAGCACACGTAGCGCGCGCGAAGCGGCGGCGCGGTCGACGCTCGCGGTGGAGTGTATTTAATAGTCGCGAAGCGGCGAGAGGTGCGTACGATTTCGACGCGACTTGTTTTTCTCCGTCTCGCGTCGAGACCCACTCGCGTCGGCGGGGCGATGTCCGTTCGCCGCGTCGCGGGGTTTTGACGCGTATATTTGGTTATGCCAGATATAAACCAATGTTGGGTTAATCAGTACCCGTCGTTGACCTGTCTCGCTGGTACATTTCATCGCGTCGTATTTCATTCGTCGCCGCTCGACGCGGACGCGAATTCGCATGAGACCTTCACCCCGGGCGGTGCGGCGTCAATTAATCGCCGGGCGCGTCCCAAGTCTCGTGCTACAACCGAAGCGTGCGTCGTGTTGCGCTCTGGGTTCCAAATACTCGGTTGCGTGTCTTTAAGTTGCACCGACATTTTCGAGCTTTTTTCGTCACGGGCTCCTCTGCCACGGTTCCCTGAGCTTTGCGTTGATTGAGATCTGTCCAAAGAGAGCCCAACATAGATTTTCGCCTTCATGATAGGAAGCCGTGCCGTTCGCTTTCGAGCAATGACTTTGCGGTGCCAAACGGGCGATTACATCCCATCTCGGCGCCGCTGAACTTGATGATGATTCATGTCTGGAAGAGCCGTCCGATCCGCATGATGAGAAACTAGACTTCTTAAAGTTCAAGTGCCTTTTTCTTTCGTCCAGCCGATGTCGACGATGGACGTGACCAACGACTGACCGCGTGATTTTCGACCTCGCAATCGCAGATTATTTTAGGAAATGTATTGTAAGTGTAACATTTGATATGAAACGACTCACCGTCGCAAATTTTCTACTACGCTAAATTTTGAGAGACGGCGCCGAGCGCGGGGCGCGTCTTCGTCGCGGAATGAGGCGCCAAAGCTTTCTTCCCCTCTATTCCTGCGATTTTACGCGCGCCTTGGTTTTCATCACCTGGCGTGGCGTACACATTTGCCTCCGAACCGGGCTGCTTCGTCGCCAAATCGTTGAAGGAAATTTGATCGGCGCGTTCGTTGAGCTTGTGAATATTTTCCTTCAGGCTTGCGTCAGGACGTACAGGAGTGATGAAGCTCGAATTTGTTCCCTTTGGTTTCGCTGGCGTCTTGCGGTACGTCTTTGGCTTGGTCTTCGGCTCGTTGAGTGTCATTGTCGGCGTCGGCAACGCCGCCTGCGGCGTCGCTTGCATCGACTCGGCAAATTCATCAACCAACAGAGCAACTTCTGCGTCGAGCTCGTTGATTCTCACATGTTGCTGTAAAGCCGTCGCCAGAACAGTCGACTTTCGTCGCACGCTTCTGATTTCATCAGCAGCGTCTTCCAACGCGATTTGATGCATCTCTTCGCGAGCTTTGTTGACGCTCTCCTGATACTCCTCTTGCCTCGCCAACGAACCGGCGAGCATATCTCGCTGCTCTTCAGACTTTGAAAGTCTGAGGTGCATTTCGTTCAACGCTCCCTGCAATTCATTTTGCGTCTTCGTACTCGAACCGAGCTCTTGCTGGAGCATCGTGAGCTGCTTCTGCGCCTTAACAATGTCGCTCTTCGCTCGCTCGCACTCGGCAGCCTTTGCCTTGAGCGCAGTCTCGAGCTTTTCGATAGCTTTAAGACCAGTGCTTTGGGACTCTCTCAAGCGCTCGGACTCAAATGATTTAAGGTGCACTTCCTTCTTAAGATTTCTGAGCTCCGAATCACGCGTGCGAACCAATTGCTTGTATTCGTTGATTTTCTTCTCCAAGTCTTCGCTGACCGTCTGCATGTCCTTCATCATGCTGAGACTGTCTGCTTCGACTTGCTCCGTCGTCGCGCGCGCTTCATCCGCCTCCAAGATGGCGTTTTCGAGTTCACCCTTTGTCAGTTCGAGTTGCGCCTTCAGAGTGCTCATCGATTCTTCCGCGCTGTGCTCCAGTTCTGCAATAGATGTACAAAGCCGTCCGATTTCGAGCTGCGACTCTTCCAATTTGGCGCACGTCTCGGAAAGCTCAGCCTTGAGCGACTCGACCTCGTCGAAGTTTTGAGAGTTAGACTCATTCTTCAGCTGATCGATCTGTTGCTCGAGTTGTGAGGCCCGCGTCTCGGCACGTGCCTTTTCGGCAGTAAGCTTTGACACCGCTTCGGCGTGTTCCTCACGAAGCTCCTCTAATCGCAACTCGGTGGCACGTTGAAGTGCCTCAAGCACGCCTTCGCGCTGCTTTAAGCTGTCCAATCGCTCGGAAATGTTTTCGTCTCGTTGATCAGACTCCATTTTCAAGTTGTTCAGCTCCTCGTTGAAGTTGCGCAACTTTTCATCGCGCTCTGCGAGACCAAACTCGAGTCGTCTAACATTCGCAGTTTGTCGCTTTTCGGCCGACATCATCTGTTTCACGAGCGCATCATTCGCAGCCAGTTGTGCATTTTTCTCCTCCAACTCGAATTTGTAAGAATAGACTCTTTCCCGCAAACCTTGAAGCTCAATTTCAAGTGGTCCCAGTTCCGTCGTCCTGGTGCTGTACTCAGCTCGCAGTGCCTCGAGCTCAGCCTCTTTCGATTCCAGCGACTTCTTACTCGCAGACAACAGTGCATCGCGCTCAGCAATTTCAGTGTGCATATCCTCGAGAATTTTCTGCTTTTCCATGCGCAAAGCCTCGTGCTTTATTTGCAGCTCTTTGATTCGCTCGGCGACCTCGGTGTTGTCACCGCCCCCGGATGCTTGCATTTGCTCGAGCTGTTCCTGAATGTGTAGCACATACGTGACGGCTTGTTCAAGCTCGGTCTCCTTTGCTTCCACAAGCTGATTACCTTCACGAAGCATTTCATCGCGTTCTTTCATTTCTGATCGAAGAAATTCAGCCTCTTCAGTAACCGCCTCGAGTCGCTCCTCCAGAGCAATCTTCTCCAAAGTGCGCTTCTCAACGAGTACTTCTAAGGTATTTCGCTCAAGCTGTACCTCCGAGTACGCCTCTTCAGCCCGCTGTCGCTCCATACGTTCCTCTTGCAAGCACTTTTCGAGTTCGCATTGCACAGTCTCCAACTCTGCACGGCGCGCCTCGACTTCAACTGCGAGACTCTTGGCCTCTTGGCGCGCGCGCGCCGCGTCCGCCTCTGCCTCTTGACGAGCCGCGGCGAGCTGCAGTAACTTTTCCTGACTAGCGCGCACACCTCCCGTATCAGCATTTTGCTTTGACGTCTGATGCTTGGTCGCCATCTCGAGCTCGTGCTTAGCCTCATCGAGCTGCGCCCGCAGTTGCTTGAGAAGTTTGTCCTTTTCGGCGGCGACTAGTTCAGCCTTTTCTCGACTTCGCTCCGCACGATCGAGTTCGTCGTCGAGCTCTTCTAAAATCGCCGCCTGATTCGCAATTGTAAATTCACGCTCTTGCACCGCAGTGTTCGCGTCCTCTTTCGCCTGCTCGAGCGCTTTGGCCGCCGCCTCCGCGGCACGCTTCTCTTTGCGCAACGCGCGCATGTGCTCCTCCTTTGCCTTTGCGAGAGCCTGCGCCTGCGCGCGAACAGCCGCCATATCGGCTTGAAGCGACGCCCTGTCGGATTCCATTTTTTGCAGTCTCTCTGACATGGATTTCGCTCGTTCTTCTGCTTCACTCCGCTTTGAGTACGCCTCTTCGAGGGCGGCTTCGGAGGATTCGCGCAACTTGGTAGCCAGCGCTTGCAGCGCCTCCTTTTCAGTTTCAACCGCCTTCAATCGCGCACGCACCGCAGGCGAAGGCATTAAATCGATCGTCGTCGCCCCACCAACACCATTAGTCGACTTTCTCGCGCCCGATAACGAGAAGAACGTTGACCTTTTCCCCGTGCTCGGCGTCGTCGTCTCGCTCGTCGACGCTTGTTCCCCCGCGCCTCGCCGTTCATTCCCCATCGTACCCACGCGCGCCTCGCTCGTCTTCGACCGCGGTGTGACGAACGAACCATCATTTTCTACGTTCATTTCACCTCTCGTTCCGTCATTTTCCTTCCCTCGCATTGAGGCGTAGTCGTACTTTACGCCGAGCGTCGCGCCGCCGACGACGGTTTTCACCGGCGTCGTCCCAGCCGTCGTTTGCGTCGTCACCGACTCGCTTTTATTCACCTCCGAGCGTTCGAGCGCGTTCTTACGCCCCGCCTTGTTCGCATTTTTCCGTCGCCACTCCTCCAGAAGCGCTCGACGATCCCGCGTCGCGAGCAGCGGTTTGAACGCCATGGCTCGCGCGCGCGCGAACGATGCCGCCGCTGCACGTGCACGCGGTCGACCAAACGGTTCGCGATCGCGCGGAACGAGAGTGCGTACGTAGTCGCACGCGTTCTCGTCGCCTTTCGATCGCGCTCGCCGCGCTCGCCGCGACGCGCGGCGGTATAAGGTGCGGCGATGGTGAGAAGACAAACGGTCAGGATCGTTTTGGTCCGTGTGGTGTGATACTCTAACCCTACACCATCGCGCGCGCGCGCGATCTGGGCGGTGGAATCGCACGTCGGACGAGGCGAACGTGGAGAAACAATCATACAAATACGATTACAACAAACTGACGACGATGATTACGCGATGATTGCGCGATTTCATCGCGAAAGTGATGAGTGCGGGGAAAGCGTCGGTGCGAAGTGCATGCGCCGACGCGATTAGCGCAACGAGAGCGCGCCCATCGAAGGCGGCGCGAGACCGAGCGCGGATTGCGACGGTGCGGCGAGAGCGAGACCAGTGGAGGCGCCGAACACGACGCGCCATTGACATATCGTCATGTCCGCACCGACAGTGATGAGGTAAGAATCGTCGAAGAGGAATTTGCACTGGGTGATGGCGCCCGAGTGCGCGCCGAAACATCTAGCCTGAGCGCCCTTGTGGCAAGGATATTGGTACACTCGCAACACCCCTCGTGCATCCCCGGTGGCGACCGCGGTGCGCGTGTGCGTGCGATCGCAACACGTAATATCGTCACCCACGGACGTCTGCGGAATGACCCCTTGCACGGGCCATCCGATGACTGAAGTCCACGTGTACCAGTCGACGTTTCGCAAGTCTTGTGGAAATTTCGCCTGCACGCCGTTGGGCATTTCCCAAAACAACAGCTCGCGATTCGCGCTCGACGATTGCAGTAACGCGCTGTCGGTGGACCAGTCCAAGTGCATGATCTTTGCGCTGTGCCCCTTAGACACCCCGATGCGTTGGTATTGCTTGGAGATGTCGTAAATATCGATTGTATTTTCCTCAGAACCGACGGCGAGGTATTGGCCGTTCGGGCTGTATTTCAGCACACCAATCGGTTGTTCGCGGTCTTTTCTCAAGTGCACGGTGTCCAGAGAGTCCGAACTGAAGATAATGATGCCACCACCGGCCAATCCAACAGAAATCTGCGTTCCGTCGGGATGATACGCCACTGAACGGGCTTGCGCACCGAGATTTCGAGACATCATCAACCGCCTTGAAGGCACGTCCCAAATTCGAATCGTCGAATCGTCACCGACGGTGCAAATTTGGTGATCGCTCGGATGTGTGTCTAACCCCCATATGGCGCCGTACGCGTGCCCTTGGAAAAGCAAATTGTATGAATATGATGTGGTATTCATTTCGTAAACCTCTCCAGATCGTGCGCCGAGGAGCAACATCTTCCCGAGCAAATGCATGGATTTGATGCACACCGCTGGGACGCTCGGGAAGGTGATGTTCACGCTGCGCAGGAGCATGCTCAAGTCCGCAGTCCAAAACTTCACCACGCCCTCTGATCCAGCGGAAATTAAGGTATCCCGTGTGGCAACGATCGATTGTGCTACCTTGTGCACGCGGCGGGCGTTGGTCGCCAGCTGGTAACCTCGGAACAAGTAAAGCGAACCATCTTGAGTGCCGACGACTGTGGTATCTGCGGCAGGAAAACCGCAGCACAGGGAGGTTTGGATCGTTCCACGCTTTGAAAACACAGCTTTGCGCCCTTTCAGTGGATCTGGTGACCAGAACACGCAATGCTTGACGCCTAGAGTGACCATGTAGTCTTGAAACGGCGACCACTCAATGGCGACGATTTTCTCCGGGCTCCCGCTACAGCGAGACAGGAGTTCACCTGTTTGCCAGTTGTATACACCAATCTTGTGATCGAAATCGCAATCGACGGCGGCCAATTGTGAGCCATCGCGCGAAAATGTCGCTGATACGATGGCTTTTTTGAAGTAGCCTTGAATGACAGTGATAGGTCGCGACACGGCGTTCGCACTCCACACAATGATTTTGGGATTTCTCCCAGCTTCTCCACTCGCGAAGACGAGCCCATTCGGATGCCTCGCCAAGCACGTAACATCATCAGTATGGCCTTGAATTTGCTCCGCCGCGGGATTCGTCGCCATGAAGATTTGTGTGTGCGCTTGTCTGTTATACACGACGCATAATCCAGCCGTGGGGTACACGACATCGCCGAGCGTGGTGTAGAACAAATTATTCCTCGAGTCGTGCGCGCGATAGCCGTGCGCGCACTCAAGCAAGACGGACTCCATCGGGGCCTTGAGAATATCCGAGTCTCTCGTATAATCATCCGGAGCGTAAATACTCGAAGCGCAGGGCAGAAATGCCAATCGACTTCCCGGATCGAGTCCCGTATTCGCTGGAATATCTCTCGACGGCAAGGCTTGCAGAACATTGGCCGAAACGTACTGAGGAATACCTCGCAAGTGACCGATGAAAACCATTGGTGTCAGTGCATTCGATTGATTCGTCTCTTCGTAATCATCTACAGCGGTGAAAATCTCTTCCTCAACATCGCTTGTCATCTCTTCATCCCCCTCATCGGGCTCGTAATGTCGCCATTGCAATATGGTACGATCCTCGCCTCCGACTGTAATGAGGAATTCATCGTTGTAACTGAAGCAACATTTAGTGATGTGGAAGCTGTGACCGACGTACGTCTTGTGATCACCTCGTCCGACGTCGCATGGATATCTAAACAAACGCACAATACCGTCTTCGTTCGCCGTGGCGACGGTTCTTTTGTCGCTACTTCGCGCGCAGCTATTGACGTCAGTGCCATCGCTGTGCTTTGGCCAAATGCCTTGCACGGGCCACCCCGCGATGCACGTCCATGTTGCCCAGTTCACGTCTTTCAGCGCCGCTGAAAACTCAATCAATTCGCATGTTGGGATTTCCCAGTAAAGCAACTCGAAATCTTGCGAGTTCGTTTGAAGATACTTACTATCTTCACTCCAGTCCAAGTGCGTCACCGGGGCGCTGTGTCCTTTGCACACACCGGCGCGCTTGAAACCGCTGGAAGCATCGTAGATGTCGATAAAAAAGTCATGACTTGCCACAGCGAGCCATCGACCGTCAGGACTAAACTTCACGTCGCTAATTATCGCGCGACGGTGCTTCTTCGCCACGACTTCTGTCCCAGTTTTGTCTTCGTAAACCATGAAACCTCCACCATAGAAACCGACGGCGATCAATTTACCATCGGGGCTATACGAGCAAGAGCGCGCTCGACTCGCGACATTTCTCACGCTAATCTGTCTTCGGAGATACATGTCATACGTTCGCACTGTTTTATCATCGCCAGCGGTGATAAATTTAGCTTTGGATGGGTGGCAGGCCAACCCCCAAAGTTCCGCATTAAACAACATTGTCGTACGATCGACAGCGTTGGCATGACCTTGAGTGATGATTCGCCTGTTCCTTTTCCACGCATCTTCTGTGCTAAGATCAAACTCATAAAGTTCACCCGTGGACGTGCCGACTAAGAGCTGCACGTCGGATAAGTACAATGATTTGACACACGGCGCGCGTCCGTCGTAATAACACACCGGCTTGCCTTGATCGTCTATGATACTCTCCGCCACCTTGCTCATGTCAATCGCGAAGACTTTTTCCATGTACTGGGTGAAAAAGTTCACTTTACCATCATTCCCACCGGTAATGATGTAATCTTCAGTGACGAAGATATCGTGCACCGGCCCCTCGTGAACAAAGTCAAATTTCTGTATGCACTCCTCTCCACCGTCGGCCCACTGGTAGATGGTACCGTGCTGCGTTCCAGTAAATGTGCTCCCGTCCTCGCCAAATGCGATGGATAAAACAGTCGATGGCTTCCCCAAGCGCCCAAAAACGCCGTTTTTACCGACAAGATAGCCATTTTCCATTACCCAAAACTTCACGTGCTGTTCGCCAACGGTGACGATGCGTCCGTCGTGTGGATTGTACTTGCAATTGAAAATTCTCTTCGTGTCGCCTTTAGAGTTGGCGAGGACTTTCTTGTTTTCCCAATCGTACACAGCAATAGAATGCTCGTCGTCCAAGCCAACAGTGACGAGAAATTTTCCCGTCGCATCGAAACTTAAGCTCGTCACCGCGCGTTGATGAAATCCCCTCAACTCGGCCAAGACTCGATTCGTCTTCGTGCTCCACACGCACACCACGGGATCTCGACCAGCCTGCCCCGTGGCCGCTATTTCTCCATCTGGATGCATCGCCAAGCACAAGATGTCATCGCTGTGGAACGTGAAGAAGTCCTGCACGTGTTCAACCCCGTCGTACACCACTCCGCACGCCGCCGTCGTGTATACGATTTTCCCATCCGCGTTGTACGCCCCGTTCCCTCGCGCGTCGTGTCCTCGATACCCATACGCAAAATCGAGCTGTAAATCATTGTCAGGCGCATTATGCGCGTTAAACGCCGTCGCGTGCGCCGTGGGAGGGTGTAAATCGTCCCCGCACGCCTTTCTCGCCAAGAACCCCTCGCTCGCGAGCTTGACCACGCCGCTCTCCGCCGCGAACGTTCTTCGTCCGTACGACTCTCTCACCATCGCCAGGACTTCGTCGTTATCGAAGCCATGTTCATCGAATCGCGCGAAATCATCCTCATCGTTCGCATCGCGTCCGCGCAGCAGCCCTGAATCGTCGCTAAAGTAATCATCATCAACACCACCACCGTCGTCGGCGAATCCACCGCCGTCGCGCCCGCGCGCGCCCGCGCGCCCGCGCGCGCGACGAGGCCTCTCGGACGCGTCGTCGCTCGCGTTCCGCGCGCCGACGCGCGACTTCGCCCTGTTGAACAGCTTCATCATGACGACGACGACGTGTGTGGAATCGACAAACGGCCGCGGCTCATTCGCGCCCGCCGCGCGGCGTCCCGGAGTTCGCCGAGTCGTCCTCGCTCGATCGGTCGTCGCTCGCGCGTGGAACTGTGACGATAAAGATTATATTACGCAGTGATACAATAAACGAGCCCTGGACGCGCGCGGCGCTACGGATCGACGACGTCGTCGACGAAGAAAGTCAAGCCGCGCCGCCAGGCGTCCGCGGACAAGCCGCCGGGACAGTGCACGCAAGCGACGCCGAGACGAGCGACCTCGTCGATGTTCTCGCGCTCGTTATCGAAGAATAACATTTCGGCGTAGGGAACGCCGGATTTTTCGCGTAAACGCGCGAAATGTTTCGTCTTGGAACCGCTGGCGATGTCGACGAAATCGACGCACGCGGCGAGCGTGCGAGCGTCGTCGTCGCCGTCGCGCACTTCGAACGCATCCATGAGCTCGCGCGCCCATTTACCCCTGTGCGTTCGCGAAGCGACGGCGATCAGCGTGCCTCGCTCGCGAAACGCACCGCACGACTTCGCGAGCGCCACGGAAGCGAGCGCCGCTGGATAACAGCCCAAGCGCGCGCCCCCGCTGTCCACGACGGTGGACTTTGACGTCTTGACGAACGGTGCGCCGGCGATCATGTACAGCTCGGGGAACCATATCGTGTCGTCCAAATCGTACACGATCAATCCCGGGAGCGACGCCGCGTCGCACGACGGCGCGGGCCTCGAAAGCGGCTTCGAAAGCGTCGGTTCCACGAACGCCACGTCGGTGTGTTGGGACACGCGTCTGGTCTTGACCTTGTTCGATCGACGCGGACGCGCTCGATCGCGATCGCGCTTCGCGTCGCGGTTCGCGCCGTTCGAGCTCGCGGCGCACGAGGCGAGCGACATCGAACACGGCGAGGACTCCCGGTGCGGCGCCGAGGAGTGAGGCGCGGAGGAGCGCCGGAGCGCTCGCGAGCGCGGCAACTAAAACTAAATAACTAAAATTTCTAGTCGTGTTCTGCGGAATCAATCCATCACCCCGCGCACATCGAGGGAATCGATAGGGCTCGTCGCAATCTTGTGGACGACGTACACGACGCGAGCGACGACGAGGACGATGAGAGCGCGAGCAACGAAGCGCGCAAAAGTTTGTGAGCTCGCATCCGAATCACCACCGCGACGCGAGCGCTCGAAATACTCGATCGCGCGCTTGACATCATCATCATCAAGATTCAAACCGAGCTCTTTCGCCCGCTCGCGTCGACTGTCGTGCACTTCGTCGCGGACTCGGGAAGCGAGTTCTCGACGGAAATCGTCGGCGTCGACATTGAAACCCATCTCCTGAGCCTTCACGAGCAAGCTTTCGTCTAGAAGCACGCGTTCGACCTCCTCGTCGACAGTGGATTTTGCGACGGTTGTCGCCTTGTCGTCGGCGTAGATAGCGCTTGCGCCGGAAAACATCTTTCCGAAGACGGCTCGTTGCACCTCAGTCGTCTTCATAACTTCTCTACTGTGCTCCGCTAACGCTCGCACATACCGCTTCTCGCCCGGATCGAGATCCACGGCGCGTTTAAAATCATCCAACGCCTGCTCTACAGTCCCTTCTTCCGTCATCATGGTCCTGGCTCGTCCTCTTCTGTAGTATGCGGCGGCGCACGCGGCGTCAGCGCGCAACGCTCGCGTCGTCGCCCATTCTACCGCCTTCGCATGCTTCCTCAGATCGATGTTCATCAAGCACGCCGATGCGTTAAGCATGATTCGTTTCACCATTTCTACGCCTTCGCTTTGACGTTCGTCGTCTTCGAGATAATCTACGTACGTCAACGTCTCTGTGCTCTCTGTCCCGCTCGGTCGCTCAAAGTGACAAAACGCCGCCAAGGCGTCTGTGTACGCCTCCAGCGCGTCCTCGTGGGCTTCCTCTCGCACCAACGCTTTGGCATCATCGAGAAGTTTGTTGGCAAACGTCAAGCGTGCCGCCAGCGGTTTCTTTCGCAATTCGACGTAGTTTTCGTCTCGATCCGTCGCGAGCGTGTCCCGAACGAACACCGGTGCGGCCTCGTACGACGCTCGCGTGCGTCGCAATCGCTCGGCCTTGAGCGCCACGGCGCGATGCATGGCGTCATTCATATCTATCACGGGCTCGTCGTCACCGTCGACGCTCATCGGGACTTCAAGTCGGTGACCGCCGCGCACCGACGTCTGACGCTCTCGGCGTCGGCGGTTGGACAAAGCACACTCAGCTATTGAGTCTTACACGCGAGCTATTAATGGCTAAGGAATGAGCTAGAAACAATCAATATAATCGATCATGAACGCGATCAGGTGCGCTCGAGGGTGAGCCAAGGATCGACGCACATCGTTGGCTGCGCCAGAGGAAACGAACGAGCGTCAGTCGCGCACACGTACAGCAAATTGGCGCGAGGCACGTACCTTGTAATAATTCGCTGGATTGAATGTGTTTTCAGAGCGATAATCGCCCGTACGTGCGGCTTTGTGCCCTCGGGATCCCCCGCCTCGCCCGCCGCCTCGTCCGCCGCCTCGTCCGCCCCCGCCTCGACCTCCGCCGCCGCCGAAGCGCTGATTCTGTTCCCCTAGCCAACGCGGCGGAGGTGGTGGAGGTGGTGGAGCGCGTGGCGCACGCGTGGATTCCGCAGGAATATCACTCATATCCATACTCGACGCTCCGGCACCTGTGTAAAACCCCGGCGTACGATCGTCGCCGTCCCCGAGGTCGACGAAGGGCGCTGGAAGCGTACTCGAAGGTGCGTTCGCATTCGCCTGTGCGTCGGCGTTCGCGCTCGACGCGGCCTCGCGCATCGCTCGTAAACGTTCCGCGCGTGCTGTTGACTCGTCCATATCGCGTGACCGCGCCTCGAAGTCGAGTTTACTCGCGTTCAGCCGAGGGTGGGAGTGCGGCACGAGGTCACCGTCCGGAGGACGGAACTCAGCACGCGTGCGCACGCACGCGTGAATCGAGCTTTCGACGCAGTGGAAGGAATATTACGGGACTAAATCGCGTGCATTTCACAAAAATTCAATATTCTTTCCTACTTGACCGTCAAAGCCCCCGAAGGCACCCGAACGCTCGCGTCGGGCTTGTCGTCGCTGCAGCATGTGAACCGTGAACCGGTCAGAAAATCCAACCCTGCAAACGACGAAATTAGTTTCGAGTGACAAAAGGCGAACACACGCGCGGAACGTACTCTGCAGTCGCTGGAACCGCAGTCGCATTGAACAGTCTTGCGCATGTTGCCACCTTTCTTCACAGGGACGTAGTCTATGCAAAGTTCCTCGCCCACCTGCAATGTCGGAAATAAAATAAAACGCAATTAATCGTCCACTATAAGGTAACGTGCGCTTGAGTAGCGAAATGACGCTTCGATCGCGCGTACCTCGATGTCCTCTATCGCTATGCAACACATCCGCGACGCAGACCTGAACTTTGACTGAACGCCCTGCAAAGTGAAATAATTTAATTCAAGCCCAGCGATTAATTAATCCGAGGTGGAGACGCACCGACAAAAGTGCTTCATCAACCCGTGCCTCGACCAGCCGAACGTTCGGCGTGCAGCCGTGATTGAGCATACGCGCTAAATTGCCCTTGCGGGTCATATCCATCGTGTATGCCATGTACGACGGAGAATTTCTTTGCCCTGTTCGAAAAAAAATATACCGTCAATTAATAATTAATTCTTTCAATCTCCCGCGTTGTTTGCGCATCGCATAGCGCGCATATCGTTTCACTTCGTACCTTGAATGTCGACGAGAAAAAATTGGCTGTGAATTCGAGAAAGTCGAGCGTGCAGTCAGTATTTTTACTCTCATCGTCGAAATAATAATTAATTCGTACCCGTTCGCCATGTACTGTTCTTCCCGTCTGCTCGCTTCCGCACGCGTGATGATCTCCCTAACCGCAATAAAAGTCACGATTGATGAACAACATCGTCGAACACGCTTACCCGACGTATTCGAAGAGGTAAGCACCCTTCGAAATGCGTTCTCGGGCGAAAATTCCGTAGCCTTTATTTGGCACCTCTTTCACATAAAACGAATGGATCACCATACCGCGCTGCGATAGATTTCGTAAGCAAAACTAGATGTGTGCGTTGATGAATTAATTATACGCACCAGAATAGCGAGAGCTGGACAAACACCGCCGTGAAGCGCGTGCACGTCATCGGTGTGATCCTAATGGAATAATTAAATAATTGGACACGTAACGTCTGACTTACGTACTTTGCGCAGGCCTCGAATCCCATGGCAGTAGCACGCAGATTTCAAATCTCTCGGATGTTTCTCTGTTTCTCCCGCTTGCTCTCGCTGTAAAAAGTGAACGATGTCAGTCGGGGCTTTGGGCGATCGTCGCGTCGCATCGTTGACGTACGTACCATGGTAGCGTATTCGAACGGGTAATTGTCGACGTCAGTCGAGCGACACTCGGCCATAACGTTCGGCTCCCACTCGACAGCGTCTTTTGGAATGAGTAGCAGATCGCTAACTTTCTTCTTCGGCTCCAGGTCCACGTCAACCTCTAGCTTCACAGTCGCCGTCGCCGGCGCCTTTCGCTTCAGTCCGGCTTCCACATTGCAACGGCCCATGCACGTGGAAGCTCGACAAAAGTACCGCTTCTTGCCCGTGTCACCCAAACCTGATCGTCTCGCCTGTTTGAGCGCGAGCAATCCGTCAGTAAATCGCGCGTCTGATCGCGCTCGCGACCGCGACCACTCGAAACGCCGAGGCGTTCGTACCCTGTGGAAAATATTGGGACCCAACTCCTTGAAGGTATCCGGTGAGACGTTTTCTGTCCCGTAACCTTGCCACCACTGATACATGTCAGTGATATCGCTCTCCTCCGCGTCGGGAAACTGCTCGCGTGAAATCAATCGTCAGTCAGCGCGCGCTCAAAGCCCGTCGATGCGAAAATATTCAAGTCGCCTCGCCGGCGCGGTTCGCGGACGCACCTCATCGATGAATTCTTCTAAATTTTCGCATTTTTGCAGAAATTTCACCGTGGCGAGTTCGTTTTGCGCAACCTTCGCTTTTATCTGCGCGCACGCACGAGGATCGCCGTCAGTCTCTCTCGCTCGCGTCTCGAGAGCGTCAATCGCGTCTCGCGGCGCTTCGTCGTCGCGCGCCTGTCCGAACCAATCCTCCTCTTCTCCGTCCTCGTTTTCGCCCTTGATGATGACGTAGTCACCGACGTTACAATCCTGTCGTCGCGCGCGTTCGGTCAGTCTCCGTCGTCCCTCGTCCGTCGTCCGCACGGTTCACTCGTCGGACTGAACGGTGCAGTCGTCGGCCCGGTCGTCTCGAGACGCGGGTCGGGCGTCGCGCGCATCGCTCGCGCACGTCGTAGTTAATTTTCGCCCTCGGATCCACCGTCGCGTCGTCTGGTTCGATGTCCGTCAGCTCCGCCGCGTCGCGCATCGGCCTCGGGACGGACAGGACGGACGGACAGGACGGACGGACCGACAGCTTGACAGACGGACGCGCGCGCTCGACTGTTCGAACGCCCCGGCGCGCGGGTCGCGATGGTTTTTTTTACTTTTCGGGACGTTTTTTGCCCGATCGCGTCCCGCGAGGACGCATTTCGCGTGTTTCGAACGCCATGTGAGAACGCGACCGACCGCGACCGACCGCGACCGGCGCGCCCTCGCGCGGCGGTCCGGGCGCGTATTATCCGCGACTTCGACGCGCGGTGGAGCACGCGCGAGCGATTTCGATGCGGACGCACGCGCGCGCCGTCGCCGCGGTGAAGGTGACGACGACGACGACGACGAGAGCATCGCACGCGCGCGCGAATCGATGCCGACGATCGACGATCGACGCGCGCGCGCGACGCGCGAGGACGACGACGACGACGACGACGACGCGGGCGAGCGCGCAAGAGCAAGATGCCACCGAGGACGCCCCGGACGTGGAGAACTGCGTCATCATCGGGTCTGGACCGGCTGGATACACCGCCGCGATCTACGCGGGACGCGCGAACTTACGTCCATTGATGTTTGAGGGGTTTCAAGCCGGAGGCGTGCCGGGAGGACAACTCATGACGACGACAGAGGTGGAAAACTTTCCAGGTTTCCCCGAAGGCGTGACGGGGCCCGACTTGATGGACAAGATGCGCAAACAAGCGGAGCGATGGGGGGCTGTGATGCACACGGAGGACGTGGTGACGGTAGATTTTACTTCTCGCCCGTTCACGGTGTCGTCGTCCGATCGAACGGTGAAGGCGAATAGCGTGATCGTCGCCACGGGGGCGACGGCGAAACGACTCGGAATTCCCGCCGAGGCGACGCTGTGGAGCCGAGGGATCAGCGCATGCGCGATTTGCGATGGGGCGAGCCCGATTTTTAAGGGCGAAGAAGTCGCGGTGGTCGGAGGAGGTGACACCGCCACGGAAGAAGCGGTGTACTTGACAAAGTACGCCAAGCACGTGCACTTACTCGTGCGCGGGTCGACGATGCGCGCCAGCAAGGCTATGCAGGATAGGGTGCTTCAACACAAGGCAATCACCGTACATTACAACACGGAATGCGTGGACGGATCGCCGAACAGCAAGGGAAACTTGGGGGCGCTCAAGCTTCGCGACACGAATAACGGAGATGAGCGTCAGCTCAAGGTGAAGGGGTTGTTTTACGGCATCGGACACACGCCGAACAGCAAAATTTTTGGCAACCAAATCGAACTTGACGAAGCGGGGTACGTCGTCGTGCGAGAGGGTACCAGGACGTCCATTGAGGGTGTGTTCTCGGCCGGTGATCTTCACGATCAAGAGTTCCGGCAAGCCATCACGGCTGCGGGATCCGGATGCATGGCTGCCATCTCCGTCGAGCGTTACTTGACGGAGAAGAACCTCCTCGTTGAGCACCACCAAACGAAGCAGCGCAAGAGCGTCGAACGAGAGGAGTCTGTTTCGGAAGAAGAGCGAGCGATCCAGGGAGAGGATGAAGACTCATTCGATATCAATGTCACGAAGCACTACGGTCAGTATGCCCTCAGAAAGCTTTACCATGAGTCAGACCGCGTGGTCATGGTCATGTACTCGGCGCCCACTTGCGGCCCATGTCGACGCTTGAAGCCGATGTTGGACAAGGTCATCGCGGAGTACGGAGACAAGGTGCACTATGTTGAGATAGATATCGCTGCTGATCCTGAAATTGCGGAAGCCGCGGGTGTGACTGGGACGCCTATGACGCAAATTTTCTACCAAAAAGAGCGCATAGAAGTCTTGAGCGGTGTGAAAATGAAGAGCGAGTACCGTCGCGTCATCGACGGCGCCTTGGGCGCGAGTGCGACGAAGGAGGTGACCATGCCTGCGGCGCAAGCGGGTGAAAAGAAGGAGAGCCCAGTGGAGACCAGTAGATAATTCGTTTACTCATCATTTACTCACCATTTCGTTAACTACTTACAGTTGTAATTTTTATAAACGTCCATGCGGCGCCCGCGCGTTCGAGTCGAGCCCGCGACGAGTGGTTCCCCTCCATACGACGCCTCGCAACGAATTCCTGGCGAGGCGCCGAGCGCGAAGGACTCGCGCGTAGGACGACGCGCGAGAGGTTTTCGTCGAGCGTCGAAGTAATCGTCTCCACGCGCCCGAGCGGCGCCGTCGTTCGCCGCTTTACGCGACAGACGAGAACGTTGTCGTTCGTCGGTTTAAATCAATCTCGAAGCCATGCCCGTGAGTCCGACTCGACGAAGCACGGCCAGGGCGAAGTTGATCGAGGAATTGAAACTCGCGAGGAAAACGGTCAAGTTCACCAGGCATCCGCTGCAGACGTCGTATCTAATCGCCAGAGTCGCTTCGAGAGAGTGCTCAAAGTTGGCGAAACACGTCGTGCGCACGCGTCGGCGAGCGTTGTATCCGGCGGCTTTGTTTTTAGCGTTTTGTTACTGGGTAAAAGACACCGCCGGCCCACACGCTGCGTTCGTCGATGAATGTGAGCGATGGGTGGAGTGGGGGCTGTGGTGGGTGGCTCTAGGCGTGTCGTCTTCCATTGGGTTCGGGAGTGGCATGCACACCGGCTTGTTGTTTTTGTTTCCGCACATCTTAAAGGTTTGCCAAACGGTTGAATTGTGTGGAAACGTAGATTTCGACACGCGGAGGAACATTTGGTTTATGATGCCCACGGAGGAGTTGTTCGAGTGCGCGTCTAAGCCGCGTGCGCGCGGAGTGAGTTACGTGGACATTTGGTTGAGCGTTTTACCTGAATGCGTGGCGTGGGGCGTCGGCACCGCCTTCGGGGAAATCCCTCCGTATTGGGTTTCTTACTTTGCAGCCAAGGCTGGACGAGAAAATAAAGAGTTGAGTGACATCACGCACGTCGACGCGAGCGATATGGATCAGGTGCAGAAGAAAATTCACGGATTCAAGCTGTGGATGATTGCCTTCATGAAGCGGTACGGCTTTCTCGGTTTGCTCGCGATGTCTTCTTGGCCGAACGCGGCGTTTGATTTGTGCGGCGTGTGCTGTGGGAGTTTTATGATGCCATTTTGGTTGTTCATCACGGCAACGACGATGGGTAAAGGATTTGTGAAGTCTCCGATTCAAGGTTTGGTCTTAACTTCGCTGTTTTACAAGAATAGTCGAGAGAAAATCATCGCCTTTTTCAGTGGGTGGCTTCCTGCGTCGTGGGAGGTTGACAGGACCATGAACGCGTCGATTAATTCCATGTTGCAGAAGGTTTTGGCCAGTGGACGCGCGGGAAAGAAGACAAGAAATACGTTAGCGCTTGCGGTATCGCCCTCAAAGCTTTGGGGTCATTTCGTCACCGCACTCGTCGCATACTTTCTTCTCTCGTGCCTAGAAGAAATCGCGCGAATGGAGCAAGCGCGCTTGGACGTCGGCAGGGTGAGAGCGGAGTTCCCCGGCGGTCGCGAGCACGAGGATTGAATTTTACGTAGTTTAGACTTTTAGCCAATAACACTATTACTATTTTTCCACTATTTGCTATCCCTCGCTCGCGCTACTTTCACCTTTTGCGGCGCCCCGACGTCCATGCGCATGTTGTCAAACGCAATGCACAGGAGTGGTTTACCTTTGAGAATATTCGTCACCGCTCCGTGCTCGTCCGATGGTTTCACCTTGATCGGCGCGCTCAATCGCACGTTAGCGTTCATGCGTAATGAATATTTCAGTAAATCAGGAATCGATTTCGTTCGACCGCTAAAGCTCGGAAGGAACATAGAGATTCGCGGTCCTTTAAGTTTTGGCTCGCTCGGGAGCGCTAACTCGCACACCTTTGTCTTTCCTTCGACTATGGATACCGCCCCCGTGGACGCGTCGCCTTTACCGCGTTTCGTCCCGTGCCACCATCTAGTTTTGTTCGTCCAGCCCCTTTGCTTTGACGACGCGTCCGTCTCTTCCCTGAACGCCGCCACGCGCGACGGCAATCCGCACGTGCGTATCCCGTGCGCGCGCGCCTCCGCGCTGTCGACGTACACTCGACTCGCCCACGCGCACGACGTGGGTGGATTCCACACGAGCCCTCCTAAGACGACGACTTCGTCTAATTTCCCGCACGGTGACTCGTCGTATCGCGCGACGTACAGTCCACCGAGCGTGTGTCCCGCGAACTCCACCAAGCGCAAGTCGCTCGGGACGTGCGCGCGCGCGTCCTCGGCGCGCACGAGCGCGAGCTGGTACAGCGCCTTGCCCGTGAACGTCCACGGCGCGGGATCTTTGTACCCCATGTCGACGTCAGTCGTCGCGTCGCGCGGTGCGGTCGACACGTCGCACGCATCGTCGTCGTCGTCGTCGTCGTCAATAAGTCAATCAATCAATCACCGCGCCGGCCAATCCAATCCAATCCACCGCGAAACGGGCGCGCGGGACGCGACGGCAGCGCGCGTTCGGGGTGCGTCCGAACCCTGTATTTATTATTTCGAAAAAAAAGAATGGACGGTAAGTCACGCATACGAGGGTACTTGAACGCCATGAAAAAAATGTCGATTCGCGAAATCCGACGACCGGACGACCGCCGCGCGCGAGCGAAACGACGAAAAATCGCGCGCGCGTCGAGGGCGACATACGCGCGCGGGCGAGCCTCCCCGTCGACGCCGAGGGCGCCGAGAGAGGTGACACCGCGCGTGCGTATCTTTTATTTATTCGCACCGTTCGGCGTCGTCGCAGACGCGGGCGTCATCGAAGAACTCCCGCCCGGCGTCGCGCAGGGGGGCATCGCCGTCGAGACACGCGCGCGACGTGCGACGCGCGTCGACGCGTGCGATCGCGCGCGAGCGCGCGATCTCGCGCGGGATGAACGCGAGCGTGCAACCGCCTTATGGGGACGTGGATGGCGCGAACGCGTGGATGGGACCTGCGAATGCGAACGATGAAAAGTTGTGCGCCAAATTCTTTAGCATTCACGGGTGCGCATACGGCGCCGACTGTCACTTTCTGCACACCTACCGTCCGGGACTGCCCGTGCCTCCGAGACCGGCACCGCTACCGTACGTATACACCATGAGTGATGCCATGCGACCGCAAGTGAACGAAAAGATAAAGACGCGCTTGTGCAGAAATTTTGAGTCGCCGCAAGGCTGTCGTTTCGGCGACCGCTGCGTGTTTGCGCACGGGGAAGAGGAACTACGAACGGAAGAGGCAAACACGGCGTCTATGGGATCAACCTACATGCTTCAAACGTCGATCGAGCAGGCCGTGCTCGTGCCTGTGCCGCAGGTCCACGTCGGCGCCATAGTCGGAAAAGCGGGATCAGCCATCGCGCAGGTGAGCGCAACGTCTGGGGCAAAGGTTTCGATGCTTAGCGCAGAATACACAAATTCAGACGGAAATAGGCTCTGTCGCGTAATAGGTAGTCCACTCGACGTTCAAAGGGCGCAAGAGATGATTTATCAGCGCCTTACGTACGCGGAAAGGAAAAAGAGTGACGCTCCGAAGGATTCGAAGAAGAAGCCGTTCAAGACAAAGATTTGCGACTCCTGGGTGCGGAACGGCCAGTGTCCATTCGGAAGAAGATGCCATTATGCGCACGGGAATGAGGAGCTACAGCAACGACATTCTACGAATGAGAATTCGGAAAACGTTGTGATAGTGAGTTGAACAAACAATTTCGCCCAAAGGGAACGCGTTGTAATAAAGAATGAATTGTGGTATACTCGCGTCTTTTCGGCTACTACGCTTGGTTAAATTTCTATTCCGCTAAAACACGTCGTCCTCGTCTTCATCGTACTCCAAGTCTTTGGGCGCGGCGCTTTGTTCGCGATCCCAGTCCTTCATCTTTTTGCCCGCGTCGAGCATGAAGTCATTGTGCAAAAAGCTCGCCTTGCTCGTCGACTTCTCGTCGGCGTCATGTTTTGACTTCTTTTCCCCTCTCAACTCTTCCAAGAACTTAGCCTTAGATATCAATGCATCCTTTCTTCGCATTGTTTTTGCCTTCTCAGCGTCTTGCTGAGCCTTACCCACGGCTTTGAAGAGGCGCACGACGCCCTTCGTCGCCGTGTTGTGCAGGCGCCGCTCCAACATGTCGCTCTCCACATCTCTTCCGCGCGGCTGTGGTTTCACGTGTCCGCGCTGTTTCACCTCAAGTTTTGCGCGCTTAATCGCGCGCCGTTCTTTTTCTTCCGCCTTCGCTTCTAATTCGTCCGCGCGTTGCTTTCTCGACTTCGGCAACATTGCCGTCGTCTCGTCTTCGTCTTCGTCGTCCCCGACCAAAGATTGAAACGCTCGTGACATTCCGAGCATGGCGTTCGACACCGGTCTCGCCAACGCTTCGTCTTCTTCTTCTTCTGAATCATCATCGTCCTCGCCTTGTGATTCGTCCTCGTCTTCCGCCTCGTCCTCGTCCTCGTCCTGCACGAACTCGTCGTCGTCGAAACTCTCGCTCGATGATTCTTCTTCTTCTTCGTCGTCGTCATCCCGTGATCGTGATTCGCTCGTCGCGTCATCATCATCATCTGACGCGTCTTCGCGCTCTTTCATCGCCGCCGCGCGCGCGCGCGTCCCCCGCATCGCGAGCGCGCCGCGAGCGCGTCGCGGAGTGCGGTCGCGGCGGCGGCGGTGGCGCGCCGCGCGGACAGAGTAAAGAAAACCCAGACGCGCGCGCGCACTTTGTTACGTAAACGAATACTCGAATAGTCTATATAACACCGCAATGCGAGCGAAACACGACGCGCGAAAAAACCGCCCCGCGCGTCGCGTTCGCCCGCCGTTTTCGAAAAACAGTTTTTCGCCCGTTCGAGCGCGCGCGTCGTTCGAAGGCGCGCGTCGGCAGGACGCGACCATGACCTCGCTCGACGCCGAGGCCACGGATGCGGCGTTTCGCGAGTGTTACGAACTCGTGAAAGAGATGACGAACATCTACGCCAGCGACGAGGACGCGAAGAAAGTGCGCGCGATCGGGGCACATTTTGAAGACGCGCAAACGATTCGCGCGGGGCGCGAGGAACACATGATGGCGCAGGTGAAGGAGATGTCGCGAAGGGTGAAAGTTGCGGAAAGAAAAGCGGTATTACCAGCCGCCGCGCACGTCGCTCGAGAGCGGGCGCTGAAATTAGACGCCGAGAAGCGCGCCGCGGGGGAGTACCTCAACGCCATGGAGCGCGAGGCGCGAGCGCTGGAGATTGAACAAGAAGAGCTACAAAATCGACGAGGAGAGATTAAGTTGCACAAACAAAAGCTGGATACCATCATCAATGAAGAGATTCCCGCGACGAAGCGAGAGGTGAGCTTGTACGCGCACATATCCAACATCGCTTGGCACTACGAGGAACGCGACCGCGTCGTCGGACGCGTCAACGCGCGCTCGGCGCGAGACGTGCGGAAGATTGATATGCCGCTGCGACCTGGAAACGAGTTCCGCGTTGCCAACGCACTTTGGGAGATGATGGATTAATTGACGCGAACATCATTGCAGTAGCCGTGTAAGAAGAGATAGAAGTTTTAGAACTGCGAGCGCGCGCGTCGTGAGCGCGCGTTACACTGCGACGCGCGTGCGACGCGCGCGCGCGCGATGTCAACCTTAGCTGCGGTGCAGGCTGATGGGTTCTATTACCCTCCTGTACGTATCCTCGCGCGATTCCGCGCAAGAGAGACCGCGAAGCGCGTCAATCGACGCTCGATTCCAGCGCCGTCGTCTCGACACTGACCGCGGCGCGTCGTATTCACTCGCAGGATTGGACGCCCGAGGGTGGGGCGAAGAACAGCGCGTATAAGGGCTCAAATGGTTCGCTCGGCAAGCGCGCGAACAAACTGTCTCAGGGTGTGCTGACGATTCGTTTTGAGATGCCCTTCAACGTCAAGTGCGGGGCGTGCGGACACATGATTGCGAAGGGTGTGCGGTTCAACGCAGAGAAGAGGAAGATTGGGAAGTATCATTCGACGCCTATATGGAGCTTTACAATGCACTCGGCGTGTTGTTCGCAGGAGATCGAAGTTCAGACGGATCCTGCAAAGACGGAGTACAATGTGACCAAGGGCGCGGAGCGATGCGTGGGCTACGGCGGAGCGATGGACGACGAAGAGTCGCCTGAGGATGCGATGCAAATGCTGGAATATCAAAACGAAGAAGAACGCGCGAAGTTTTTAGCGAATCCTATAGCGGTATTAGAACGAGGCGTGGAGGACGAGAAACGAGCGAGAGCGAGAGCAAGGACAACTTTTGAGCTCAACGCGTTGAGCAAGGCGCGGTGGAAGGAAGACTACGACGTCAACAAATCTTTACGTCGAAGCATGCGAGGGCGGCGTAAAGAAGAGCACGCGTTGAGAGATCACGCCCGCGCGCTTGGTTTACCCGAGCACGTCAAGTTAGAACCCGAGCGAGACGAGGACAAGGAGTATGCCCGCAGAGTGTTCAACGCGTCGGTTTTCGAACGCAATCGGAAACAGAAAAGAAAGGATATTCTTTCGGAGTCCATTTTTGCGGATAAGCGAACGAGGCCGAAACCAGCTGCAAAACGCACGAGTTCGGCGTCTTCTAATCACTCAAGAGCGGCGAAATTAGCGAAGAGACGTTGAGAATTGTTGTTGTAAACTAAGTCTTGTACATATAATATATTTCACAGTCAACGGTGGTCGCCGGCGGCGTTATTAATATTAGTGTGCCGGTGATGTTTTGCGCAAAACAACACGAGTATAATAACTTACTTTTCTGCGCTATGGTTTTCTCTCACTGCGATCGCGATGTGCGCCGCACCACGACCCGGAGAGTGCACGACGTACGTCCCCTCCGGCGGCGCCATATCGCGATAAAGCTCTTTGAATTTCTCATCCTTCGGCGTCATGTCCACGATCGATCTGAGGTACGCCTCCCTCCTCGCCTCTGTCCTTTGCTGTGACTTTAGCCATATCACCACCAAGCCAAAGCACGTGATCAACAGCGCGAAAACACCCCACAACATCCCGATTGCTGGTTCGTAGCGCGCTCCGGCGCCGGCCTGCGTTCTTCGCCACGCCTCGTCGCATCCTTCGACGTAACATCCGCATCCGTCGCACGTGCACGGCCACTTAGAGCACGGACACCACGACATAGTCTGTTCCCAAGTGGCACTGGTATTGATAGAGTGATAACTCGCGTTGGATGACGACGCCGATGGCGTCCCCGTCAGCAGCCACGATTGACACCTCGCGTTCAGCGTCATGTCTTCGTCGTACACGCCATTATCGCCGTTTACGACGTTTGGATCGTTTGTGGTCATGATTTTGTGCTCGTCGCACGCGCGCCCCGCGCTCGACACTGCGGTCGACGCGCGCGCGGGGCAACCGCCTCGCGAATATTCGAAGTCGTAACCACCCGACTGCCCGAGATATTTTTAATCGACGGAGTTGGGGTTTGGATGTCAGATTTTGTGTGTGATGTTATGTTTTCTACGCGCCTTGAAGGCGACCGAGACCGCGTAAGATCTCATCCGAGGCTTGCGAACCGCACGGTATCACCCCAGCGCGAGTGATCGTAGCCCACACCTGACCGGCGATGGCCTCGTCGATGATCAAATTGACGCCGGGGACGTCGAACTCGCGCGTGTGCGCGGCGACGACGGGACGGTTTTCGAAACCAAAGACGCGATGGGCACCCACGGCGTCGGTTAAGACCTCCACGAGACCGGTCTTGCTGAGGACATCTGCGCACTGTGGGCCGACGACGGTGAGCAACGCACACTGGTCGTTTAATTCCATGAAATTTTGCTCGGGCGAGGACTCGAGGACGTTGGCGACGGCGTCGATGGACGACGGTGGGACGACAATCAAGAAACCTTCGCTCTGGCAATACACCTGTGCGGTGTCATTCGTCGAAGCGACTTTGATTTCAAACCCACTTCCCGCCGGCGTGAGCGCTAAGCCGTCGTGATTCGCCGCGATGGCAGTGAGCGCGCGCGGCGCACCCGGCCCGCTCGAGCGAATGAGTCCCCAGTCGCTCCTGTCGATGACACCCACGGCGGTTTTAATCGCCTCCAATTCCTCCTCTCGCGCCCCGAAGTTTAACACGAAACCATCGTCGTCGACCACTGCGCCGGACTCGCGCTGTAAGCTCTCTAAATCGCCGTCAATGTCCGGCGGCAGAAGGGCGTCCAAATCAATGTCTCCACCGCTCACGAAAGTTTTCGCGTGTCTCCGAGGGTTTGAAGATCGTTTGCGATGACTCACGCGCACTTTTGCGTACGACACGCAGGCGAACGATCCGCTGCGCGCGCGTGCGAGGGTAAAAGACATCGCTTGCGGTGTTGAGGAGGCGACTAATGCGGACGCTGGACGCCCTCGCGTCGTCGTCGAGTGTGAACCTCTATGCGTTCGTTTACGTGCGGTGTATTACACCGGTGTATTACATGATATGACAAGTACATTGAGCCTATCAACTTATTCAATCCAAAGGCTCGGAATACGGGGAGATTTTCTGCTGCTGCTGCCGCTGCCGCTGCGCTGTTTTTCATCGCGCTTTTGCGCTGGAAACTTAGAGGATGGTTTCAAACTCAATGAACTCGACCGTTTCATCGCCCAAGACTTCGGCATCGTGGCCTGGCTCGCACACATAACACATTCCCGGTGCAACGATCGTGGTTTTGCCCGTCTTGGCGTCAATCATGGCGAACTTGCCCTTAGTTATGTAACCCACGTGCCGCGCAGGGCAAGCCTCGAGAGTTTGCTTTTCGGGCGGCAAAAGCGTGCGAGCGCCGGTTTTCCAAGTCCAACCCGGCTGGAGCGTCGCTCGCATAGATTTTGCCTGGTTGTTACCGAGCATGCACACGCACGCCTCGCCGTTGGGCATTGTCTTGGATACGCTCGGCGCGGCGAACGACGCCTTGTCGAGCTGCTTCACTTCCACCTCGGACGAAGCCACTTCCGCAGCGTACGTCGATCCACCACCCGCGGCGTCGGTATTGATCTTGCTCACGAATTCATAGCCGACGAAATTCACGCCTTGCTTGTTCTTCGCGTTGTGCCCGGGTTCAATCAAGTAGACGTCGCCGGCGGCGTATCTCATCTTTGCGCCGTCTTTCGTCGTGACATTAATCTGGCCTTGTTCGACGATTCCAACGTGACGCACCGGGCAGTACTTCTTCCCCTGCGCCTCGCCCACATCGCGCGCCCATTCCCATCCCGGTTCCACGGTAACTCGCATCCCGAGCGCCGTCTTCAGATCAAATTTCTCAATCTTCGCCTTGGGCAGAACAACCACCTCGGTCGGATCGTCGAATTTGCATCGCGTCACGAGCGGGTTCTCGTCGACGAGCTGTTTGGAGGCGTTGCCACCCATCGCGCGCGCGCGAGAAGATTGATCGAGTTCGGGTCGCGCGTGGTGCGCCGAGGTCGCGCGTCGCGCGGCAGTGTGCGGCGAACGCGAATCGGCTCGCGTCGCTCTACGCCACGCTGGCTCCAGCGCCCGCGAAGGGACCCACGACGACGAAGTCGGCGATGGACGCTACGAGAGTACCGCACGAGGACACAAGTTTATGTAATGATACAAAATGATACAAAGTTCAATTACACTATACAGCGCGCGCGAGCGCGCGGGGAAGAGGGTGGGACATTCTCAAAGTGGGACCGCCGAAGCGACGTCGGCGACGAGCTCCGCGAGTTTTCCGACGGCCAGCGGGCTGTCGACGCCTGAGCCGCTCACCACGGAGATATCCTCGTACACTTTAGAAAGTGCGATGGCGACGGCGGATAGACTGAGCGCGCTGAGCGTGAGACGACCGCCGGGAAGCAGTGTGTTTGTCTTGAAGCGCAACGCGAGCGGCGCGAATGGGTCGGCTCGCCGAGACTCTCTCCTCTCTTGTCGCATCGTATACGCCATGATTGGCGGCATAACACCGTAAAGTGTCGTCATTCCGTACGCACCGACAAAGTTGGTGACGGGAAGAAAAATGTTTGGACATTGTTCCGCGACGAAGAGGGGGACGGAGAGGAAGGCGGCGAACGTGAGCACGCGCGAGACGCTCGGCAAGCCAGATGGTTTCTCGTCTTCGTACGTGTTCATCGCCTCGTACAAAGCGCGCGTCAATCTAGCCTCTTCTTCCGGTTCGTCGAGACCGCTTAACGCGTTCTCCATGAATGGCATCAAATACTCGGACATACCGAGAGAGACGCCGATGAAGGACGTGCCGATGGCGCTGACGCCGAAGAGGCTCAAAAGCACGCTTGCGGAGCCACCGAGATCTTCGGATATGATGCTCAGAGGATCCGCCGTGATATCACCTCCAGCCATAGCCAAAGCGACGGTATTCCACAGCAAAAACATGGCGAGCGGGATCGATGAACCGATTAAAATAGCTCGCCGAATTTGCTTCATGTCGCCTTGCAAAAACGCGCACATGACGGGTATCAAGTCGTGATACACGAGCGTGAGGAAAATGATTGGAATCGTCGACGGGACGGCATCGGTCGAGCCCATCCAATTCGCATGGCTCCAATCCGCGTAAAACGCTCCGCTTCCCACGAACGCGGCGAACGCGATGAGGGAACCGTACGTCAACATTTGGTTCAGCTTGTCGGCCACCTTAGATCCCCCCAAGCAAATCGTACCCCCTAAACCGGCGGTGAACATCACTGCGGCGAGCGATGGGCCGATTTCGAGCGCGCCATCTAAAATCTCCGCGCCCTTGCTTATGTACGCTACGAGCACGGTGAGCGACATGAATGAGTACAGCGCCGACGCGAAAACTTTGCCTTCGGTGCCGAGCGTCCGCTCCGCCATGTCGCTCAAAGAAATCACCACCGGCGAGTGCCCTCGTCCGTGCGTCAACCGATCTTCGTCTCGCTCTCGCATAATCCCCACATTCACCTCGGCCAACAGCAAGGCGTCGCACACGAGTAAGATCCACACCCCTATCAACGCCCCGCTCGCCGGCAAGATGCCGGCTTCCGCCGTCGCCGCCGGAAGCGCCAGCACCCCCGCCCCCACGGTACTTCCCACGATGAGCGCCACGACGCCCGCGAGCGATCCGGTGTGCGTTTCTTCGTCCCTCTCTTCATCCACGGCGCGCTCTTCTTCATCGAACGACGATATCGGAAACGTCGCGCGCGTCGCCGCGAGCTCTGGCTCCGTCGCGTCGCTAATCGCGTTCGTCGTCGTCGTCGTCGTCCGTCTTCCCCCTCGCGCGCGTCGGCGCGCCCTGCCCGCCGTCGACGCGTCGTTGACGTTCACTCCACCGCCCCCGCGTGTCATCTCTAATCGCGCGCGTCCGTCGCGCGCGCGTCGCCCTCCCGTCGCCGCGTGCCGAGCCGTTGACGCTGTCGTCGTCGTCGTCGCCATCGCGCGCGTCGCTCGCGCGCGCGTCGATACCGTCGTCGCGCGCGTCGTCGCGCGCGTCGGTACCGTCGTCATCGTCGGTCCTCGCCCTCGCTCGTCGAACGGCGCGCGCGGACGCGAGTGCGGCCGGACGACGGACGCGCGCGCCGGTCCGTCGGCGCGTCGGTCCATCCGTCGACGCGCGACGCGACGCTTCGGGATCCGGGGCGGCGGTTCGCGTGGGTGCGTTCGCTGTGTAGACATGCGTGTATTGTATCGTATATTAATAGATTTTATGACCATTCGGTTGGTCACGATCCGCGCGACCGCGTGCGTTGGCACGTGTTCGGATAACAGATCTGGCGCGTGGACACAGCGCGGCGCGAACGAACGCCGAGGCCGGACGAGCGAGGCCGGACGGGCGAGCGCGCGGACAAATGCGCGCGATCCAGCCCGCGCTCCGGGACGCGCCGCGGACGACGCGCGGCGCGCGCGCGACGACGACGTCGACGTCGAGCGCGCGGCGAAAGATGGCGTCCGCGGCGCGACGGGGACGCGCGGTGAAGGCGCATCACGGCGGCGCGGGAGGGGATCACGGAAGCATGGATAACGATAACGGATCGAGCGCGCCGCACGCGTGGAACTCGCAGCAAGTCGTGGAATCGCTCGCGAAGACGTTCCTCGGCGGATCGACGGCGGGCGCGGCGTCGAGGAGAGACATATCCACGCGAGCGTGGCTGTGCGATCTCTCGGACGAGGCGACGACGGACGAAGAGTGCGCGACGTCGCGGAGAACGATCATCAAGGCGAGGGAGATGGAGGTGAAGAATGGCGTGTTGCGATCGAGTCCTCGACCGTCGGGCGCGGCGTTTTTGAAGGAATTGGAGCTGTACGCGACGCTGCGGAGACACGAATCCGCCGTCGTCGTCGCGAAATTGAAGCGACCGACGATTCTCACGGACGAAACGAGCGGTGAGAGCGTGGCGTTCGTTGACGCGGAAGATTTAGCGATGGATGACGACGAACGCAACGAAAACGACGCGTTACTGTCGAATTATTGCCTCACGTGCCCGCTGCGAAGCGGCGACGAAGAGCCGTCGATGTGTGGATTCGAGTGCGCGATTCGTTCGCGTATCGAGGCGCGTTCGAAGGCGCCGCTCACGACGTACCGCGCCGCCGTGTTTTCGACGAAGGCGGGCGATTTGGAGGAATTCCTCATCACTAGTACGAGTTCTGGTTCGCACACGACGCGGCGAGCGCAGTTTAGCAACGCTTTGCGCGAAAAACTGGGAATCAATCACCGGTCGCTCGTTTAGGGCTAATTCGTGCTTTTTCATCGCAACAACGCTAGCTAATGTATCATAGGTGTCTAGAGATTCTTTGTAATTTTTTGTAGATTTTTCGCGCGCGTTCCGCGCACGTCACGACAGCGCGATCTCGAGCGCGCCGCTGGCGCTGGCGCACGCGCCCGCAAGGCTCGTCTCGAGCTTAACCAAGACGCGGTCGATGGCTGACGTCACTTCCTTCGTTTGAACGCCATCGCGCTTTGCCTGCGCGCGGTAGTACAATTGCTCGCGCAAGATGGCTAAACGACTCTCGAAATCGGCGGCGAATACCGGATGCACGGTCGTCAATCGCAGCGCGAGAGACGCCGCGCGTTCGTACATCTTGGCGCGCGTTAACGCGGCGATCATGTGCGGTAGAAGCACGTCCCGTCCGCGCACGTGCTCGAACGACAAGTCAACAAATGTCTTAAAGACGTCTTCCGAAGCCGCACAGGTATTCGGAATTTGTTCTGCGTGTACCGCGAGCGCCACCGCTTCGGCGTCCCAAGTCGTCGGAGAGCCGTGAAACGGTTCGCCGAGGAGAAAAGACAACTTGGCGACGAGTAAATCATCGTAATCGGAAGATTGCTTCGCTTCATCCAAAAGCTGCATAAGATCTTCGTTCGATAACCACCGCTTTGTCGTCGATGCACCGCTACTGAAAATTTGAGCGGCGACGATGTCGATGGATTCGCCGCATTCATCGCCTCGCAAACCTCGCTTCAAGAGAGTCATCCAACATGGCTTCAAAGTTATCCTCGTTCTCTTCGGTGGCTCTTCCCAGAGCGTTAAAACTTCTACGAGCACGGAAAAAGGAACCTTTACGTCGCCGTGCGCGAGTTCATTCGAGAAATACGCGCACATTTTGGGGACGTCTTGAATAGATTCTTCCGTCGGCGACTCGAGTCCGAAGGGGGCGAGAAGCGCTCCCGTGCGCATACGCAGGACGTTCACGATACCTCGACCTTGATGAGACGCGCGCCAACCAGGCCAAAGTGTGCAAGTTTCACTCGCGAGGTCGGATAAAATTTCCAGGATTTTTCCTCGCATTACGGGCGTCGCCACGGCGACGAAACCTTCGAGCTTTGTGAAGGCGCTCAATCTCGCCTCGGCGAGTTTCTCATCCTTGGGAGAACCTCCCCCGAGAGTTTGCCGGACAATGTTGAAAAGCTCCGATGCTTCATCGGAAACATTTATAAACGCGTCGCTTAAAGCGCTCGAGACGGCTAAGAGGACGTCTACGCGCCGTTCAGGGGAATCGGACTCAAGCGTCGCCGCAAGCGTGGAGAGCTGCCCAAACGTCGCCGAGTTCTGAACCCAAGATTTAGCGACTTCTTGTAAACTCTCTCGATCGCTTAAAGATTCTTCAAGCAGTCTCAAAAGTGTCGAATTAAGTCCAGGAATGTCGTCCATCACTCGAATCACGAGGCGTAGGTCATCCCTCGCCGCGCGCACGCCGCTGAGATTTTCGGCGTCGCCGACGACGCTCAAGACTTCTTCCACCGCTTTCAAGCGAGTCCGGGACGAGATTTCAGCGCTGAATGTGTTCAGTTCTTTGTGGACCGATGATGGAGGCCTCTGTATCTTCGTTGTGGACACGCCGCCACCAATTAAGGCGTTTAATATGGTGACAAGATGCTTTTCACCAAGATGATCGAGTCCCACGGACTTTAGAGCGTCCCATCTGTGATCGGGGCTCGGTCTCGTCGCTCCCGGCGGCGGCGCCAGGAGTGAACGAGCGACGGTGAAGAACACGTCCTCTGGAACGGTAAGGTTTGAAATTTCACTCGGAAACTTTTGAACGGCGGCGATGATGCGTTCAACTGTTTCGAGTGGGAATCCACTTTGACCATTCGCGACAACGGCGCGCTGAATTGCGTTCAACATCGCGTCCGCAGCATCTGGCGGCGCATCTCCTTTACCGTCAACGAACGCGTGCAAATCAATATTCACGCACGAAGCGGAAAGACTCTTCAACGCATCTGAAATCTCGCACAACTTTTTCGCCGTGCCATCCTCGCAAGCGCTCATGACTTCGAAATATGCTAGCGCCGATTCTAGCGCGCCTTTTCCGCTCCTCGGCAACGTCTCCCAAACAGATGTTTGGAGCGTCTCCACGCTCTTCTTCGGATGTGCGGGCAGCTTCTCTTTTAAAAGAGAAGTGACTCGACGCACCTCTTCGGCGTTGTCACTCGCTAAAAGTGCGGCATGGGCGGTGTAGACGTCGGACGAATCAACGCCGTACACATCCGCGAGTCTCAAGGCGTTGTCGAGCGCCTCAGCACCGGATAGCGCGCCGGAACTCCCAGCCGCGAGCGCCATGATGGCTCGCTTGCGATAATCCGCGCCATCTGCAGCAAATGCGCCGGCATCGATCTCTGGAATCATTTTCGACAACCACTCGGCGTCGACGACCGAGCCCACGCTTGATCTGAACTGCTTCACGAACCCGACGTCAACCATAATTTCGTCACCGGGAGACTGAATTTTCCCAACCAAATCAACGAGCGAAGAAACCGTGACGGGTTTCGGCAAATTAATTGAATCCCACGTCAGACGAAGAGCTCGGAGCGCGTGCACGCACGTTCCGAAGTGAAGAATCGTCTGGAGTGTCGCGCGGTCGTGAATACGGCTCGCGACTTCGTCGACGACGGAGGAAACCTTCACCGCATCTCGCATCGTCAGTAAAACCCCCATAGCGGACCACATCATCGGTGGTGGAGTTTCAGAGCCAAAATCTCTCGCTCGACAACTCTTTAAAGCTAATTCTATGGAGTTCTGCGCGACATTCGCCAAAACATCGTCCGATATGTTCGTCGCGTGAACGCCGAGTGCGTACGTGACGGCACTTGCAGCTTCTTTCGCCTTCTCGTCGGATGAGCTGAAAATCAATTCTAAAGCTCGACCAAAGTGTGAATGACGCGCGAGAGTCTTTACTCCTGGCCGAACGCCCGTTCCAATCCAACTATCCCCGCAGGCTTTCGATAGGGATCTCTCGACATCGTCGTCACTTGCATCGCCCGCGTGCGCGTCGGCGAACGCGTGCAGTATCTGATGCGTTTGCGTCGCTTGCCAATCGCCCAGGAGCGTTGCAAGTACAGCTTGATCAGCATGCACCAGCGCAAATGCTAGTAAAGACCCTTTCGCGACCCTTTTGGTGTCATCCATTGGCATGGCCCGCGCAACGTCGACGCACAGTTTCCAAGCGGGCCCGTAGTTGCGCTTGCAGAGGCGTGATGCCGTCGCGTAAGCGGCTTCTACGTCGCCAACGTCAAGGGCTTTGACTCCAGTCGCGAGGATTATAGACATGCGTGCTTCGTCGTCGCTTACACCAAGATTGGCGGCGATTTCTTGTAAAAAGTCGGGCGCGCGACATCCGGCGTCATCCTTCTTCGCGCACTCCAGCACCATCTCGAGAGCACTTTCAGCGTTTATCGCGCTCGGTGCGCGGCGAACTTCGTACTTCGAAAGCACACGCAGCGCAGCGATGAAATTGAGCCTCTTTGTCGTTGTGTCTCGAGTTGGCATCAAACGAAGACAGTTTTCGGCTGCGAGCGACGCCTCGTCGTCAACGTGTTCGGCCCGCGCGAGGAATTCTTCAGCGACCGCGCAAACGATATCTTCCGCAATGGATGGCGAGATAACGGCAGACACGCCGCCTCCAAGCTCTTTTAATCCACCGACAAGGGCACCGACGGCTCTCGCAGGGCCATTCGCGGGAACGTGTCGCTTTGCGTGCGTCCAATCCTTTGCGCGCAGTTGTGCGCGCAGCAGTTCACCGAGGACTTGATCGTGTGAAAGCGAGCGACGGAACACACTCGACTGTAATCCGTGTAGATCTGACCACAGACTCGACCACTGCAAAGAAGAGTTTTTGGCGACGACGTTTGCGACGAATGTACGCACGAAACTAATAGCCTTGGATTCATCACGCTCAGCGCTGACGATGTCATTCAGCGAAACGCTCACGTCGTTTTGTTGCATCAATTTGCACGCGTTCAGACGCGAGATAGCTTTTTTCGCAACTGGTACTTCAGCGACGAGCGAAGGAAGATCACTGAGCATATCAGCCAACTCTGCTATCAACTTTTCGTCGCCATCGTCGTGCGATAGCGAAGCTTCGACAACGACGGAGGCAAGCGCATCGGGACCACCGACCAATTCGATCGATTCTACCGACGAAGAGAGCCAGCGAATGATGCGAGATACTAGCTCAAGATTTCGGTCCTCAGATGTTCGTAAAATCCAACGTTGAATCATCTCTCGCGCGAGAACCACACCGTCTTCTGACGCACCGCCAACGTGCGCGAGGATTTCGCTGACAGGACCGGACATGAGCCGAGACATATTCTTTTCACTCAACATCGATAGAATCGTGCATAATCGTCCATATGGGTCGCTCACAAGAAATTCCTCAAGGCTAACGTCACAAATTCGGCGATCGTCTGCGTCAAAAAGTATGAATGCCGTCGATGCGAGTGTCGATGCGGCGCACGCGTAGTCGACGAGCGTGCTCGTAGCCAAAGATCTCGAGGCGGAATCCAAAAGTTGATGCGCACTACTGAGAGATCCAGCGAACGCGTCCATCTCACACGACCTGCGTATTGTCCATGTTTCCATTTCTTCGTTAGAATGTATCGTCATCGAATCGTTCGGTGATCGTGCGAGTTTACACAGCTCCTCCGTAGCCGACTTTAACCACTCCCTCGTAGCGAGGCTATCAAATATTTCACTAACCGACGGCGAAACATCGGCCGCACGGGCTAAATCGTAATCTCCCGCCTCGCATTGATTGATTTCCTTCAGATACGCTTCTGACTCTGACCAATCTCTCGTGCGACGTCCCGAAAGTTGCGCAGCTCCGCTGCTGATGACGTATTCTTCAGACCAGGGCAAAAGCTTATCATACGTCGCTACCTGAGACGTTTCGGGCAATGCAGAAAGACTGTCGAAAATCACGTCACGAACCCCGCATGCGTGTCGCTTGAAGATGATCTCTAAAGATTTCACATCGCTCGCATATGCCGCAGTCAACGCCGCTTGAGCAATCGTCGATCGCAAAAGTTTTGAGTAGACTTGAGAGGAAAATCCCCCGCCGGTGATCTCGTGCACTGTATCGGCGCGATCGAGCGCACCGAGCAAGGCCAATCGAAGCTTAATCCACCAGTTCCACTCTGGATCCAACCCGCCATTTTTAGACGTTCGTCTCGCTTGCGCATCCGATTCCTTCAATCCGTACACCAACACGTGCCGCTGAATCTCGTACGAATCGGCGCATGCGATGAGGCAGTGAACGCCCACCCACGCGCGATCTGATACGCGTGATAACCAGTCGGTCAAGCCTTCTATCGTAATGCGCGAACGCTTCCAACGAGTCTTGTAAATCTCGTCCGTGTCGAGCCCGTGTTGGCGAGCCAAGGTTAGGGCGACGCCCCACTCCTCGACATCCATGTGCGAATGCAACATTTCGAGCGGCGTTCGTTCGTTGATTGAGATGAGTCGCCATCCACCTTCAAGAGGACGTTCGAGTAGCAACAAACGACCACGCTCATTTTCAGCCACAACATTCGGCACGGACACTAAATCTTCGATCGAATCAAATGTTTCAGGTTTGTCTCCCAAAACGTTCTCGTCTTCGGGAACCGTCTTTACGGTGAGATTTCCCGCTCGAGTCGCCACTGCAAGCGCGTCAAAAGACCACCATGCTGCGGCGCACACGTCATCTCGAGTATTGATACGCTTTACCAATTCTTCGCCGTCTTTAGAGACGCAGAAAACGCTCAACGATCCGATAGACGACCACACGGCGACGCTGAAAGCACCATCCTCCGAACGCAGCGCCACGCGCAAGCGGCGCGGAGTACGAAACATGCTTCGCCGAGGTGCGACGTCCCCGCCACAATCTATCACTCGCATGCACCTGAAATTTGGGAAGTCATCGGCATCATCGTACGTCCACATCGTGATCACCGTCCCCACTGATGTCTTACCGCGGCCGAGAACCACGAGCTCGCGTTCACGCTCCACCCACTCGGCGCCGTCCGCGTGACGTAACTTTTTACCCAGCGTCACCGAGTCCACCACTTGGTCGTCCAATTCATCACCCAAATCGTCGTCCAGCCGCACGCGCTCGCGGTACACCGTGGGCGTGCCCTTGAGATTGACTCGCAACAAATCGTACGTCTTCTTCTTCTTCGCGAGCGCCAATCCCATCCCCGCCAGCGGTACTGCGCCGTCAAACGTAGATCGCCATACCACTTCGCCGATTCTCGTCATCACGCTTGCCGTGGCCGTCGACGTGGATGTGGATGACCTCGTCTCGCTCAACGCGCGCGCGAACGCCGCGCCGTCTTCGCTCCAGCGCGTCGTCGCGTCCTCGTCTTCGTCCTCGTCCATCCCTCCCCTCGCGTGCGCCCAATCGTCGCTCGACCGAAAGACGCGCACGGTTACTTTTCCGCGTCTGCGACGCGCGATCGCGATCGCGTCCCCCGAGGGCGTCGTCGACAACGACGTCTCCGAGCGACGACCGCTCGTCGAACGTCCATCGTCATCTCCGTCGTCGCCGTCTCCATCGTCATCGTCCCGCGGCGTCGACGACGCGTGCGCGTACGCGTCGTACAAACACCGTCGCATGCCCTCGCGCGACGCCTCGACGCCGGGCCGCGAGCTCGACGTCGTCGTGTGACGTTCCGAGGTTCGACAGAACGAACGAACGAACGAACGAACGAACGACTCGACTCGGCAGAACCCGAGGCGTCACTCATGAAGCATCGCTCGTGTGGCGCGAGCGGCGGCGGCGATGGACGTCGCGGAGGTGGGTTTTCCTTGCGCGTCGTCGGCGATTTCTTCGCCGCGCTGGTGTCGCAAATCGCGGCGAGTCTGGGACTTCTCACGCCGGTGCCGGCGTACGCGTTGAGCGAAACACAGAAGCGAGGATTAAACGCACTGGCGATGCGCGCGCACGAGGCGTACGACGGGAACAAAGTCGAGCACACGGATGCGTTGAAAAAGTTGTGGTCGCTCGCGTTCGGGTCAAAGGCGCCGCCTAAAGATTTAAAGAGCGAGAGTTGGAAGGAGATGGGGTGGCAAGGATGCTCGCCGACGACTGATTTTCGCGCTGGCGGGTTTTTGTCTCTCTCGAATTTGATTTGGTTGGGAGAAAACAAACCGGAGACGTTCGATAAGCTGCGGCATAAAAAGAACGGCGAACGAAGCGAGTTTGAGTACCCATTCGCCGTCGCGGGAGTAAATCTGACATTTAGTTTAGTAGAGATGTGCGAACTCAAAGAAGAAGCCCCGACGACGTCAACGGGAATATGCTTCGCCGAGTTGATCGAAGCGCACGGCGACGAGGCCTTTGAGCGCTTGTATGCGCTGATGTTTGAAACGCTCGACGACGAATGGTTGCGTTTCGGCGGCGCGACGTACATGGAATTCCCGCTCGTGTTGAAAGCGACGAAGCAAAAGATCGTGCGCGCGATGGATGGCGCCAAGTCGTTCGAACACGTCGTTGCTCGCTTAGGTACGTGATGCGATGTGTTTGAGTTTGTAATATTTATGCATCTCACTTACGCGGCTTCGATGGCGGCGAGAATTTGGTCGACGTGTGCAGTCGTCTTCACCGACGCCATCGACGAATCGCGCTCGAGCCAGTGGTTGACGATCGTGCCGTCATTCTTGATCAAGAACGTTTGGCGATCGCTGAATCGACCGAAAATGGGAATCTTCAAATCCGCTCCGTACGCCTCGCTGACTCGGCCGTCGTTATCGCTCAACAGGGTGAACGATTTGAGCCCCTTGGAATCGCAAAACTCTTCGTGCTTCTCGAGAGAGTCCATGGAGACACCCAGTACGCGCGCCTTCTTGGCGGTGAATTGCGGGATCGCGCTTTCAAAGCGCTGCGCTTCGATGCTACAACCAGGCGAGCCATCTTGGTTGTAAAAGTATAGGACGACGTAGTCGTTAGCCTTCAATGCGTCCGAAAGCGTCACAGAGTCGCCAGCAGTGCCCGGCAGCGTAAACTCCGGCGCCTTTGAGCCGACATCCACCGCTGCGAGCGCGTTTTGAGCGCCTCCGAGCGTTGTCGACGCGGCGAACGCGCTCGCCAACAGCATCGATCGTCGATCGAGTTCCACGTCGACTTCGTTACGGTGCACGGCGCTCGCGCGCACGCGACGGGCGTCAGCGCGCTTCGTGTTCGCCGGCATCCGCGTCATCGCCATCGTCACCGTCGCCGTCTTCGTCATCGCCGCGTGCATCGCGCTGTCGGTTCGCGAGCTCGTCGCGCGCTGCACTGCGGTGTCGGCAGTGACGCGCTCGCGATGACGAACGCGAACGCGAACGCGAACGCGGTTCGCGTGACTCGCGCGCTCGTTCGGGGCGATCGTGATGATTGGAATGCTCGATCGAGAGCTGGTTGGAATGCTCGATCGAGAGCGCGCGCGTCGGCGTCGGCGTCCGCGTCGGGCTCGCCGGAAACGCGCCTCGCGAGTTGGTTGCGCAACCGATTCGCTTTCGACGCGCTCGCGTTAACGCTCGAGCGACCGCCTGGGGACGATGGCTACGGGGTGCGTGCGACGTGTGTGTGCGATGATGGCATCGCGCGAGGCGACGTGATCGTGGCGATTCCTCGCGACGCCATGCTCGACGCGCGCTCGGCGCTTGGAGACGCGGCGTTCGAGCGAGCTCGAGCGCGCGGTTTGAGTTCGTTTCAACTCTTGACGGTGTCGCTGTTGCGCGAGTGGCGGTTGAAAGACACCACATCGAGATGGAAGCCTTATTTAGACACGCTTCCCGAGGATGACGGTCGGTGGCATCCTTTACTTTGGCGCGACGAAGACGTCGAACAGCATCTGCCGGCGAATTCGACGCACGCCGGCGCGCGCTTGAGAGGTCTCATACGCGCGTGCGAAGAAGACACACGCCTTTTTCGCTCGATTGTCGATGAATTGAACATCGACGATGAGAACTGGCCTTCGATGCGACACGTTAGATGGGCGGTCTCGATAGTCATCTCCCGAGCGTTTCGACTGAACGAGCTCGACGACGAAGAATGTTTGCGCGAAGTGCGCGATGATGCGCTGTTAGAAACCCTGAATGATTTAGACGCAGACTGTTGGGAAGGCAGTGGAGGTGATAGCGGTGAAGATGACGAATTTTCAGTCATGGCACTCGTTCCTTGGGCCGACGGCTTGAACCACTCTTCGGATGCGGGCGATGAAGCGATTTTGACTTACGACACGCTATCGCAAACAGCGACGCTTCGAGCGCATAAAGCGTACGCGTGCGGCGAACAAGTTTTTGATTCATACGGGTCGAATTTGAGCGACGAAGATTTATTCGTAAATTATGGCTTCGTCGACGTTCAAAGTTCGCGGACAAACTTTGTTGAATTCAGCGGGGAAGACTTCCTTCGTGCGGCGAGCGAAATCGGATTTCAAATGCACGCGAAAGCGGAGGATGATGATATCAGCTTCATCGACCCTAAGGCTGCATTATTACGAGTCGACAGTGTCGTCGGTGTCGGAGAGAACGCCATGTTTTTCGGTGAATGCTTCTTGGAATACAACGAGCAGGACGTCGAAAACGTCGTGCTCCGAACGTTTTCGCACCTGCTCGACTCGGCGTCCACTCGAGCGTGCGACGACCTGGTAGTCAAGGCGCGCGAAACACTCGGAAATCTTCGCGAAGGCGATACTCTGGTCGGATTCAAGGCTGCTGCGTACGTCCTTTGTAGGGAACAAGAAGCCATCGAAGCGGCGCGTAGTGCGGTTGCTCGTCAGCTGAGCATGTGTGACAATTCTAATTAAACGCTAGCACTAATTCTGAGACAAGAAACACCGTTCAAGCGCTCGTTTCTTTCTTTTTTGTCGGCGGCTCCCAGCCCGGGATTACGAACGGTGGACCAATTTTTGACCGGCAGTCGCACGCGCCCCCCGCGACACCGCACCCGCATTCAGCGCGCGCATCTCTCGTTCCATTTCTATCCTCTTCCGTTTTAAACTCCGTTACGACGACCACGACGGGCTCTGCGCCTTCATTCGCGTCGGCGTGCAAATTATCCGGCGGGTCGGCGTCGTACCAGTACGCCTTTCCAGTCTCAAACACCAAATCCTTGCGCGAGCCATCTTCATCGATGCGTTTAAGCACGCCGCCCTGAAGCGCGACGATCGTTCGCGCCCGATCGTGTCGATGCATCTTCAACGGTACGTTCGGAAGCACCGTCGTCTTCCAACAAATGGCAAACTCATTCTCAAACATAAACTCGCGCGACATGTCGGCTTCGGTGGCGGCAGTGAGTGAGGCAGCGCGAGCGTGCGAGCGCGCCGAGACATTTTCCGTTACAACCGACATTCAAGGTACGGCGGCGGTGATTTGGATCTCGACTAAATATTCGGGTAACATTCCTACTTCAAATCTGGGTCGTTATCTATGGCTTCTTGCGTCGTTCCGTCGCAAAGCAGGAGTTGCGAGAGAAGATGTCGCGCCGCGTCGCGCTGACCCGCTCGATTCGCCGCGCACGCCGCGTTATAGACAACTTCGAATCGTTCTTCGCACGTTCCTGGATCATTCTTATCACCGAGCTTGAGCGCCTTGTCGTAAGCTTTCCAAGCCGTGTCAGAGGCTTCATCAGCTCTGGCGTGATCGCCGCTTCGACGAAACAAAGCCGCGAGCGCCATGTGTGCTTCTCCGCGGCCGATGGTGCTGTTCAACTCAGTGCTGTTCAATTTCAGCGCGACGTCGTACGCTTCGCAAATCGCAAGACGTAAATTGTCGACGGCGGGCGCTGCATCATCAAACCGGGACAAAATTTCTGCCTTCGTTTGGTATGCGTCGCCGAGCGCGTTTAGTGCGCCGACGTCGCCGATTGCAAATTGCCCCGCAGCGCGCAATTTTTCAACCGCAGCGTCAGCGATTCTGACTGCGTCTTCCGACGCATCTAAACTTTGTGCCAAGAACAGCGCGTAGCTCGTCAAGCTGCAACCCCAATCGTACAGTAGTCCGCTCAAGTCGTCGCCCCGATTTGCGTCGCAAAACCCGCATGCGCGCTCGTATAAGGAGAATGATTCTCTGTAAGACGTCGAAGCACCATCTACGTCTCCCGTCTCCGCTCGATGTTCGGCGACTTTGAGTCGTGCGTCCGCGCAATTCCAAAGCGCTGGCATGACGTCTTCGTGCGCTTGACTATTCTCTATTGATGTCGCGCAGTAATCGTACATTTCCACGGCTCGAGCCAGCGTCGCCGAAACCTCTGCGGCGTTGTCACCGCCGCCCCCAAGCTCGACGATTCGTGAAAGCGCGGTGGCGACACCGTTCGCCTTCTCTAATGGCGAACCACTTAAACCTTCGAACGCTCGTAGGGCATCTTGCGCGCATGAAATCGCCCGCTCTTTTGTGCGAGCCTCGTCAGCGCGCGTCGTCGTGCTCAACGCTTTTCGACGTTCGACTCGCATGATTTCGCCCGCGTACTCGAGCGCGGCGTTCGCTAGGCTCACGCGCGCTTCGTCACCACGTTCGTCCTGACTCGAACTCGCCACGAACGCGCGTAAATTCTCCAGCGTGCGCGCGTACAGCGCCAATCCTTCTTCAGCGGTTTCGGCCCGTGAAATGCGTTTAGACGCCGCGCGCAGCTCGCGCTCGAAAGCATCGAGCGTCGGCGAGGCGATCGTCGTCGACGCGCTACTCGACGCATTCTTCCCGCGTCGCGCGTGCGGGGGGACGTATCCACCGGCCATCGCGAGCGCGTTGACGAGCGCACCTCTGACGACAGAACCAAGGAACGAACGAGCGAACGTCGCACTCGTCGCCGCGCGTCGTCGTCGAAAAGCGCGTGGGATGAAAACCGCGGTGTGCGTGCTAGGGATCGACGGCTACCTGGCCCAATTCGTCGCGCGCGAATTCATCGCGGCGACCGAGGCGTGCGATGTAGTTTTCACGACGTCGAGAAGAAGTGGTGGCGACGACGGTTGCGACGCACGAATGGTGCGCGTGAAGTGTGATTTCAACTGCGAAGAGAGCTGCGAAGAAGCGGCGCGAGCGCTCATGGCCGAAGGCCTCGACTTGCGCGGCGTTATTAACTGCGCGGCGATGTCGTCGCCGGGGCAGTGCGAAGCGGCGCCCGAACTCGCGCGCCGAGCGAACGCGCCGAGAGCGTTGTGGAGCGCGATTTCATCCATCGCGCAGTCTCGCGGCAAACAAGCGCCGCTGTGGATACAACTTTCGACGGATCACGTCTATGACGGCGAACGGGCGTTGAGCGACGAGAGCACGGCGTGCGCTCCAGTGAACGCCTACGGCGCGAGCAAGGTGTTTTGCGAAGAGACGCTCGCGAAGGACTATCCGCGGTCGATCGTTCTGCGTTCGAGTATCATCACGGGACCCAAAGCGCCGTTAACGGACGTAGAGCGAACGTTGTTTCTAGATTTCATCGCATCAAGCTTCGCCAAGGAGACGCCGACGACGTTTTACGACGACGAGTTCCGTTCGCCGATTTGCGTCTTCGACATAGTTCGAGTCGTGCGCACGTTGCTTCAGCGCCACGATGATTTGCCCGATCGCCGGGTGTATAACATGGGCGGACCAGATCGCGTGAGCAGAGTCGACATGGCGAACGGCGTGGCGGAATTCTTAGCCAAAGGCGACGCGGCGATGGAACAGGTGTTCAAGTCAAAAATTGCCGTCGCGTCGTGCGCCGAGGCCAAGGCGCTTCGAGGAGTCGCCGCGCCTCCAGACATTTCCATGGATTCGCGCGCGCTCGTGCGAGAAATTTGTCAAGACTGGGCGCCTCGATCGTTCGAAGAACAAATAGCCGTAGCGTTCGCGACGTAGATCGTCCGAAGAACAAATAGCCGTCAACTGTCGCGTGGCCTTCGCGAAGTAGAGAAATTTGTCGAATATTCAAAACTCTGTGACACACAACGACGCGCGCCTCGCACGCGCATCGAGATGGACGTACGACGCGCGCGCGAGACGTACGAAGTAGAGACGTCGTTCGCGACCGATGCGGGCGCCGGGACCGCGCCCGATGACCTCGTGCGCGTCGTCATCGTGCGGGAAGATGCGACAGTGTCCGCTGAACCGTCGTCGTCAGCGCGGCTGGTTTCCCGACGGGAATCTCTCGCGTCGTCGGCGACGGCGATGAAGTGTTCGTTTAGAGATTGCTCGACGATGGTGATCGACCAACGTGGGTTCGGGTTCAGCGCGCGCGAGGGAGACGACGCGATGAAGGCCACGCGACAGTTGACGGCGTTCGCGACGACGAAATGGCGAAGCAAAGTCAACGCGGCTTTAGAGGTGCGAAACGCGTTGGTGGACGTCCCGAGATACGTGCCAGAGATGTTGAAAGAAATGCGACGGCAAGAGCGCGGCGACGGCGCGCGCACGTTTGCGCACGCGAACAAGATTGAAAGCGCGACGTGGGACGCAGCTGCAGGCGTGAACGTCGACGACGACGGAGGATTTTCCATCGAGTCGCGGTGCGGAAGCGTCAAAGCGCGACTCATCGCGTCGCACGGGGTTATTTTTGAGGTGCTTTACCCGGTGCTCATCGGCAGTCGCGGGAGTGATTTTGAGCACGTGTGGCAGAGGTCGAGATTTGAGGTGGCGTCGACGCCTCAGAGATGGTCGTTTCCGCTTCGCGCTTTGCGAAGCGCGAGGGCGTTCTCGATCGCCGAACGCGACGTCGATGTAGACAGACTCGGTGCTGATGATGCCGTGAGCGAGCTTCCTCGCGCGTTGCTCGGTGGTGAAGCCATCGGCGGGACGCCGTGGAACCCGTCGCGAGAGGACCCAAAGTCGTGGTGGTCTTCGCGGGGTTTGAACACATACGACGCCGAGGCGAAACCGTGGGTGGAATGGACGCCATATTGCACGATTTGGGCGTGCGCATGCGGCGACGGTAGCGGAGACGGCGCCATGTTCGCTTGGGAGGGGGCAAACGCGCGGTGCGTTGCGGTTGCCCAAGACGAACGCGCCGTGGCGTGCTCTGACGATTTCATCGTAATGGTCGCGCCGGGCGTTGTCAGCGAAGGAACTACGTCGCAGACATCTTCGCGAAAACTCGGGCTAGAGGACATCGCTGAAGACGACGAGTTCGTCGAATTGCTTCCCGTCGTCGAGCGTTTGAGACGATTCGAGCGTGCGTGCGTCGCACGTCGAGACGCGATAACGAAGGGTGCGTACGACGTTGCCGACGCGTTTGCAGCGATGTCTGTGGATGTAATCCAGCGCGAGGCGATCGGTGTGAAGGGCGAACTCGTCGCTTACGCCGATGGTCGCGTGCGCGGTGTATTTGACGATCGCACGATTTTGCTCTTTGATCGAACGAGAACCAACGCGGCGTTGGTACTCAGCGACGGCTCACGCGTACAAGTGCGCATCGCCTCGCCGGTGACGGCCAAGTTGCACGTCGGCGTCGCCATCGCATTTGCGAACAAAGTCTGGCCGACCACGACGGAGGGCGCCGCCTCAGCCTCGTCGACGCCCTCCGTCGTCGACGTCTCTGCGAACGTTTCGAGAAACGACGAATGGCTTCGTTGGTATGCATCGATGGCGTGCCAAACGGATCCCCAACCGCCATCTCATGGATTGGCGCCTATCGAAAACCGTGAGCGTTCCGACGTCGTCGCCAGCGAACTCGCGAAAACCCGTCTGTGGCTTGCCGCGAGCGATTTGTTGTAACGGAAAATGTCTCGGCGCGCTCGCACGCTCGCGCTGCCTCACTCACTGCCGCCACCGAAGCCGACATGTCGCGCGAGTTTATGTTTGAGAATGAGTTTGCCATTTGTTGGAAGACGACGG
>Ga0206682_10000210_pt1 | contig 60641 bp, 45 predicted proteins | sample M240m12015metaG_FD_155444 | JGI IMG/M metagenome (GOLD analysis project Ga0206682, IMG submission 155444) | Ammonia-oxidizing marine archaeal communities from Monterey Bay, California, United States - M2 40m 12015 | ecosystem: Environmental > Aquatic > Marine > Intertidal zone | place: USA... | reverse complement strand
CCGCGACGTGCGCGCTCTCCACGCCGTCGTGCGTCGGCGCGTCCCCGATCGAGCGCTGGCGCGCGTACAGCGTCACCGCGGGCATCGCGTCGCGTCGCGTCGCGCGATGGATCGCGCGCGGGTCGGAGTGCGGCGACACTTCGCGTCGCGATGCCGCGCGTCGGCGATGCCGACGCCCCGCGGCGACGCGTCGCGCGTCTCTCGACGCACGTCGCGCCGACGGCGCGCGCCGACGTCGCCGTGCGCGTCTCGGACGAGGTGCGCGCGACGCTGGCGCGCGGCGGCGCCGTCGTCGCGCTCGAGAGCACCATCGTCGCGCACGGGATGCCGCATCCAGAAAATCTCGAAACGGCGCGCGCGGTCGAGCGCGCGGTGCGCGCGCGAGGCGCGACGCCGGCGACGGTGGCGATCGTGGACGGCGTCTGCGTCGTCGGCGCGACTGACGAGGATCTCGAGCGCGTGGCGCGCATGGGGACGGCGTGCGCGAAGGCGTCGAGACGAGACCTGAGCGCGGCGTGCGGGACGGGAAAGACGGCGGCGACGACGGTGAGCGGGACGATGGTGCTGGCGCGCGCGGCGGGCGTGGACGTGTTCGTCACGGGAGGGATCGGTGGCGTGCACGTGGGGGGGCAGGACACGATGGACGTGAGCGCGGATCTGATGGAGCTCGGAAGAACGCCGGTGGCGGTGGTGTGCGCGGGGGCGAAGTCGATTCTGGACATTCCGAGGACGCTGGAGGTGCTGGAGACGAACGGGGTGACGGTGTGCGCGTACGGCGTCGACGAATTTCCAGCTTTTTTCACGAGATCGAGCGGATGCGAGGCGCCGGCGCGCGTGGACACGCCTCTGGAGGCGGCGAAGGTCATCGACGCGGGACTGCGGCTGAATCTAAACAGCGGAAGCGTTTTCGCGGTGCCGATACCGCTCGAGCACGAGGCGCTGGGGGCGAGCATCGAGAGCGCGACGGCGCGCGCGTTGCGCGAAACCGAAGAACGAGGCGTCGCGGGCCGCGACGTCACGCCGTACGTCCTGAAACGCGTCGCCGAGCTCACGGGCGGGGCGAGTTTGAAGGCGAACATCGCGTTGGTGATGAACAACGCTAAAATCGGCGCGGACATCGCGTGCGAGTTGGCCAGGCTGCGGTCGTCGTGAAGGAAACGTCGTGTTGGTACTGTATTCGTAATGTGAAAGATAGCTAGTCATAGTGTGTCCGTCGTACATCGTCGCTCCTCGTCGCTCCTCGTCCTCGGGCGTAAACTACTTGGGCGAATCGTCCTCGTCCTTGAGCTGAATGACGATGATCGTCGTTTCGTCCTCCTCCGCCGCGTCTTCGCTCGGTTTTTCCGCCTTGGCCTCGGGCGCCTTGGGCTTCGGCGCCTTGGGCTTGGCGCGCGATACGACGGCCACCGGTTCTTTCGCCGGAGGCATCCCGATGAGCGCGCGGATTTCGTTCCCCGTGAGCGTTTCCTTCTCCATCAACGCCTTGGCGATGGTGTGCAAATCGCTCAGGTTGGATTTTAACAGCTTTTGCACGCGCGTTTGCGAATCCTTCAAGAGCTTGATGACTTCGCCGTCGACGGCGGACTCCGTGGACCCAGAAGCACCGCGTCCGGCGTTTCCACCGCGAATGCTCGAAAGATGCACCGGACCTAAGTTGGTGTTCATGCCGACGTCGCTAATCATGTAAAACGCCAAACGTGTGGCTTGCTGCAGATCCCCGCTCGCCCCCGTGGTGACTTCGTCCGAGCCAAAGATGAGCTCCTCGGCCAAGCGACCGCCCATGCACACGTCCAAACGCGCCATGAGTTGCTTGCGATTCACGCTTGTCTCGTCCTTGTCGGGAAGTTGCATCACCATCCCCAGCGCCGACCCTCGAGGCATGATGGTGGCTTTATGAATCGGAAGCGCCGCGTCGGATTTCAACGCCACGAGCGCGTGTCCGGCTTCGTGGTACGCCGTCAACTTTCGGTTTTCTTCGCTCAATACCGCGGATTTGCGCTCGGCACCCATCAACACGCGATCGCGCGCCCAATCAAGATCCGCGGCGGTGATCGCCGGCGCGTCTGCCATCGCCGCTTGCACCGCCGCCATGTTCACCAGGTTGAACAACTCGGCGCCGCTAAATCCGGCGGTGCCGCGCGCGATTTTGTCGACGTCCACGTCGCTCGTCGTCGGCTTGTCGTCCAAGTAATGCTCGAGGATCTCGCGGCGGCCACCGATATCGGGATTAGGCACGTGCACCATGCGATCGAATCGCCCCGGACGCGTGAGCGCGGGGTCGAGCGACTCCGGGATGTTCGTCGCCGCCAGGACGATGATGCCGTCGTTTTGCTCGAACCCATCCATCTCCGTCAACAACTGGTTCAGCGTCTTTCGGTGCTGGTTCTCGATGGACTTGCGCGACGTACCGATGGAATCGATTTCGTCGATGAAGACGATGCACGGCGTCTTCTTCTTCGCCGCGGCGAAGAGCTGGCGAACGCGCTTGGACCCCACGCCCACGAACATTTCTTCGAACTCGCTCCCGCTTCGATAAAAGAATGGCACGTCCGCCTCGCCCGCGACCGCGCGCGCGAGCAAGGTCTTACCCGTTCCCGGTGGACCCGTGAGTAAGACGCCCTTCGGCAACTTGCCACCGAGTCGCGTAAACTTTTCCGGATTTCTCAAATACTCGACGATTTCCGCGAGCTCGTCCTTGGCCTCGTCGCACCCTTTGACGTCGTCGAACGTCTTCAAACTCTTCTCCGGCATCGTGTCTTTGTTGAACTGCTTCGGGTCAAAGTTCGGTCCACCACCGTTCGAACCCGGCCCCAAGCTCGAAGACGCAGACGAGCCCGATTCGTCTCGCGGCGCCGGCAACGAGTGACTCGAACTGTGACTCGGCCCGCTCTCGATGACGCGAACCGCGATGTGACGCAACGCCAGCGTGCTCAAGAAGCTTAAACTCGCGATGAAGAGCATGAAACCTAAAAACGCATTCAACAATCGCCGCCCCGCGCTTTGCGGCGGCGCCAATCCACCGACACCACCGACAAAGGCGACGTGCAACGGCGCCTGCGCGCTCTTCCCCGTCTCCAAAGGCACGAGCGCGTCCGCGCCTTTCGAGCGTTCGGAGAGATCGCCCAACAAATCCGGAAGCTTGCGATACGCCGTGGACTCGTCGAAGCTCGGCAACGGCTTCCCGAATCCCGCATCGCCGCCCGCGACGAAGTGTTCCAATCTATTCGTCCGCACGAGCGCCGTGACGTACGCGAGCACCGACACCGGCCCGCTCGCGTACCGTCTCGTCTCGAACCGCTTCATCAAATCATCGTTCCTATCGTACGCCAACAGCTCTCGCATCAACACGTCCTGCTTCGCCGCGTCCAGCGGACTCGCGTCGGCGTCGGCGAAGAGCGCGTCCCACTTCTTTTTATTCGCCGCGAAGGGTAAACCGTCCGCGAACGCCTTCGCCTTCGCCCTTATCCACGACGCTTTCCCCCCCTCGCGTCCCGTCGCCGTCGCCGCCGTCTCGGACGTCGACGTTTCCGAGCCTCCCGTCGTCGTCTCGCTCGATCCCTCCGCGCTCGCGCCTCGCGCCTCGTCCTCGCCCGTCTCGTCCTCGTCCTCGCGCCCTCGCGCCTCCCTTCGCGTCCGTCCCGAGCGCGCGCCCTCGCGTCCCTCGCGCGCGCGCGCGCGCCCACCGACGACGACGACCGTCCCGCGCGTCGCGCGCGTCGTCGTCGTCGTCATCGCGCGCGCCATCGCGCGCGTCGTCGTCGTCGTCGTCGTCGTCGTCATCTTCGAACGCTTCGTCGTCCTCGTCCTCGTCCTCGTCGCGTCGCGTCGCGCGTCGCGCGCGGGCGCGCGCACCGCGACGCGCGCGAGCATGCCGCGCGCTTCAATGTACGATCGATCGACGCGACGGGCGTCGACGAAGCCCGACGCGCGTCGACGCGCGCCGACGAGTGACGAATGACGCACGACGCGCGACGCGCGACGGCACGAAAAACCCGTAACTCTACGCGCGCACGTCGCGAGGGCGACCGCGCGGTCGCGCCTCGAGGCGTCGCGCGCGGTCGCCGTCGCGCGCGGTGCGAACGCGCGTTCGCTTTTTCGCGAATCGACGCGCGCGCGTCGAGGCGTCGCCCCTCGCGTCGTCGTCGTCGCGTCGTCGTCGACGTCCGTCGTCGTCGCGACCGCGCGTCGCGACGCGTCGGACGCGACGTCGCGACGTCGCGACGGTGAAAACGGAAAAAAAACGCTCGCCGAGACGCGCGACGACGACGCGAGATGGCGACGCGCGACGACGACGACGCGAAGGGCGCGACGCGAGCGGGCGTCGCGCGACGAAACGTGCGCGCGCGCGCGGACACGGGCGCGAGTCGCGGCGCGGCGGTGTACGGCGAAGCGCGGGTCGACGACGGGCGCGACGCGCTGCGAGACGCGCTGCGCGCGTTCGAGGCGAAGTGCGATCGCGACGACGCCGCGCAGATGGCGGCGCTGGAGCGCGTGCGCGAGCACACGCGGGCGCTGGAACGCGGGCGAAAGGTGTGGGATCGTCGAGGGATGCCGGGCGTCGAGCGGGATTGGGGCGAGGCGCGAGAGGCGACGACGACGCGCGCGCCGCGCGAGGACGCCTTTTACGCAGAGTATTGCGAGTACGTCGAGCGACGGGACGGCGGGTCGAGAGAGCGGCGGCGCGCGGTTGACGCGCGCGCGGACGAGGACGCGCGCGCGCGCGTCGAGGACGACGACGACGAGGCGCGCGCGCGCGGTGTCGAGGCGACGTCGGCGTGACGACGGGACGACTCGACGCGAAGCGCGTTCGCCGCACATTCGGTCGCGCGACGCGCGTCGCGATGTCCGCGGCTTTCGCGTCGACGTCTACATCGACGTCGACGTCGACGTCGCGCGCGCGGTTGGACGCGGCGGCGCGGCGGCGCGGTGGACGACGCGCGAGCGCGCGCGCCGCGCCTCGGGCCTCGCGCCGTCGCGAGGCTTCGCGCGTCGCCGCCGCCGCGCTCGACGGCGGCGGGCTCGGTGGGTTCGGTGGGAACGACAACGACGGCGCGCGGCGTTGGCGCGACGACGACGACGATCCCGACCACGACGGGGCGTCGAGGAAGTTTAACGCGTGGATGAGGTTGTTCGCGGGGGCGGTGGCGCTCAACTGGACGACGCACGAGGTCATCGCGTGGAACGATCGACCGGCGCACGACGCGCCCGATGACGACGCGTGGGAGCAAAAACGCGTCTCGATCGTGGTCCCGGCTCGGAACGAAAGCAAGGCGATCGGGCGGTTGTTGAAACAACTGCGACGCGCGCTCGAGCCCGAGGCGGCGGAGGTTATAGTCAGCGTGGGCGACTCGGTGGATGACACGGCGGCGATCGCCGCCGCGCACGGCGCGATCGTGGTTTCGGGAGCAAAGGGACGAGGGAATCAGATGAACGCGGGCGCGCGAATCGCGACTGGGGATTACGTATTGTTTTTGCACGCGGATACGACGCCGCCGGCGGACGTCGTGGACGTCATTCGTCGACAGCTTCGCGATCAAAAGACCGTCGTGGGCGGGTTCGTGTCGCTCATAGAGACCAAGTCGCGCACGTTTTGGGCGATGTCGTATCACAACGTCGTCAAGACGACGTATTGCGCTGTGATTAGTCGCCCTTTTGGCTACCTTCGAGGCTTTCGCATCCTGTTCGGCGACCAAGCCATGTTTTGTCGCCTCGACGATTTTAACGCCGTCGGCGGCTTCGACGGTTCGCTGTCCATCATGGAAGACGCGGATTTATGCGTGCGCATGCACGTCAAAGGTCGCGGGCGGTACCGCGGACGAGTGAAGCTCTTGGACCGCGTCGTCACCACCTCGGGCCGACGTATAGAGCAACTCGGCAACTTCAAGGCGACGTGCATACACGTCTTGATCGCGTGCAGCTGGAACTTTGGCGTCGGTCCGGAGAAATTGCGTAAACTGTACGACTGGTGTTACCGCGACGTGCGGTGACGCGCGCGGCGTCGGCGCCCTTTGGAAAATTATTAGCTCGCGTGTAAATCGACCGCCGCGTTCGCCTCACTTTGACGCTCGGTGATGATTCCACCGGCGTCCTCGTCCCCGTCTTCGTCCTCGTTTCGTGAAAACTACATCGGAGCGACGATACGCACCACCACGCGCGACGGGCGCTGCTTCGTCGGCACCCTTCGGTGCGTCGACAAGCAGAGGAACATCGTCGTCTCCGACGCGCGCGAGTACGCCTCGCTCGACGCCGCGATCGCGGACGACGGTTCCGAGGCCACCGCGCCGCAGCGCACGATCAACATGATTCTCCTGTCCGAGATCCAGCGCGCGTCGTGCGAGGTCTCGAGCGACGGCGCCGTCGCGGAGGCGCTCGCGGACCTCGCGCTGTGAGCGCGGCCGCCCGCGCGGCGCGCGGAAAACCCATAACTTTGGCGCCGCCAACTTTACGGGGGCGACGGCGACATCGTTTGGCATGTGGAGTAGTTAAGGCGACGTGAAGCCCATCAGTTTCCGTCACGGTCTTATAGTGTAGTTGGTTATCACTCTGGACTTTGAATTCACACGCAAAGTGTCCATACGCGAGCGCCGGTCGAACGGCGCGCTCTCGCCCTCGGATTGCGCACGCAGTAATCCAGCGACTCTGGTTCGAATCCAGGTAGGACCTCGTTTCTTTTTGTCGTGTCGCGCTCTTTTCGCCCGCGCCTTTCGCCCACCGTTCGCGCGCGTCGAATCGCCGAATCGCCGATCCGCGCGCGCGCGCCACACCGCGCCGCGCGTCGCGCCGATCGCGAGTTCGCGTCGACGCGCGCGATGTTCGCCGAGACCGCGAACGGCGCCGCCGCGAACGGCGCGCGCGACGACGCCGACGACGCGCGCGCGACGCGCGTCGACGCGCCCGCGACGACCGGTGACGACGAAAAGACCGGTGACGACGACGACGACGCGCGACGGCGCGCGCGCGAGGCGTCGAGCGAAACGGACGACGACGCGTCGAGGTACGTGTACGACCCGAACCGGGACGACGCGTCGATGACGACGTCGACGTCGGGCGCGAGGACGATTCAGGTGTGCCAGTACAACGCGCTCGCCGACGCGTTGGCGCTGAACGACGCGTTCGCGAGCGCGTACTACGGCGAGGACGACGCCGAGGCGAACGAGGAAATGTATGATTTGAATTGGACGAAACGGTCGAAGGATTTGCTTCGAGCGATCACGTCGAATGATTCGACGACGGCGCCGGACGTCATTTGCATGCAAGAGTGCGATCACTACTACGATTTCTTCGAGCCCGAGCTGAAGAAACTCGGGTACGCGGGGTTGTACAAGGAAGATCAGTGGTCGCCTTGTCGTAAATTCGGCGCGCCGTGCGATGGCGTGTGCATCTTTTACAAAACTGACAAACTTGAGCTGTTGTCGTCGCACGCGCCGGGGACGCCGCGCGCGCGCAAGGACGACCCGGCGCTCAACGCCGGGAAGACGTTAATGGCGAGGTTTCGGTTGAAGAAGGATCCTCGAAGCGAGTCTGGAATCCGCAACGCGATCGGTACGCTCATTCGCGGCAACGCCAAGCCCGTGTTCTCGGGAGAGGATCTCCAAGAAATCGTCGTCGTCACCACCCATCTCGAGTCGGCGAAAACCGTCGACGGCATCATCACTCGACTGGAGCAAACGAAAGAGTTGTGCCGACACTTGAACGCGTTCGCCACGAGTTTGTGCGCGGACGTGGATAAAGTCCAAATCATCATCGCCGGAGATTTGAACGCGACGCCCAACGAGGCGTGCGTGGTGCACTTGCGCGGACGCGGCATGCGCAACGCGTACGAGGACATGAGCGCGGCCCTCGGCGATAAAAACTCAAACAGATTTTCGACGTGGAAGACGCGCACCGGGTTGTTCAAGACCGGAGAAGTCAAACACACGATCGATTACATCCTCTACTCGGCCCATCGAGGAAGCAAAGTGGTGAGCGTGGCCAAGCTACCGGACGAGAGCGAAATCCCGAGCGACGTCGGATTGCCGACGTTTGGATTTCCGAGCGACCACCTTCCGTTACAAGCGCGCATCGCGATCCCGCCGTGACGTGATGGAATAATATGCTGCTAAACTATTCATTGATTTTACACCGCGTCTAACTTTTGCTTCAGCGCGCCGACGACGGCTTTCATCTCGTCGTGCGCCGACGCGCGGACAGTCAACCGCCTCGACGCGTCGTCTCGCCACAACAGCGCGCCTCGTTTTTCCGCCTCGCTCACGACGGCGCCGTAAAAAGTACCGGCCTGCGGGAAATCGCAGTACAGCACGCATTCCTCTGCTTCCATGCGTTCCATGTCGCGCGCCCAAAGACGAATTTGGTCGCACACCGTGCTCGGTACACTCGGCTTTTTTCGGCGAACTTGCTTGTGCGCGTGCGCGCGAATGTACCCCACGATCTGTTCTGCGTCCACACCCGCGCGAAGTGCGTTTTGCACGCTCTCGCGCGTCAACATACCGACGTACAAGTTGGGCAAGCGATAATCCGCGCGCGTGAACAGCCGCAAAATCTCCATCTCCACGGCGCTGGACGTGTACGCGTACACGCGATAATTCGTCTCGACTATGATGTGTCCTTCCGCCGCCGCCGCCGCCGCCTTGGTATCGCCGTCATCCCCGGTGAATCCGCCGGACAAGCCACTGGCGAGGAGCGTGGGGACGTAGTAGAACTTTTTCTTCACCTCAAACGTGTACAGCAACCCGAGATGCGTCAAATCGAGCACGACGTCTTGCTCCGTGTCGCTCAGCACCCCCGTCATCGCGTACGCGCGCCCCGGTTCCTGAAACGTCAGCCTGAGCAAGAAACTGATCGCGCTCGTCGCCGACGTCTTCTGCGAATCGCGTATGTACTGCGTCAACAGCACCCATATTTGCTCTTGCGCCGTCTGCAACAAAAACGCGAATCCCTCCGCGGTGACGCCCGCGTTCTTCAACCGCTTCTGTCCGCCCTTCTTCAGCGCCGCCGTCGTCGCCGTCGTCAGCCCCGCGGCTCGAAACAGCGCCTGCGCGTCCAATCGTCCCTTCACCTTGGCCCCCGGCCTCGAGAACGCGTTCGACGCCCCCGTGAGCGTGAGCAGCAAGTCTTCCCACTTCGCCTTCGCGTACGCGTTCAGCGTCGCTCGATCCGGCACCTTGGCCGCCACGCCCGCGTCCTCCCGCGCGTCTGCCCCGTCGCCATCGTCCAAATTCACGAATCCTCGCTCGAGCGCGCGTCGCAGATTATTCGCGAACGCCTCGTTCGCGACGACGCGCGCGTCTTCGCCCTCGCCCCGCGCCGTCGTCACCCTCAACCGCGCCAACCGCGCCATCGCGCGCTCCAGCGCGCGCGCATCGCTCGCGCCGTCGCCGCACCACTTCGCGCACTCGCGCGCGTCCGCGCCGTCGTCGACGTACGCCAGGCGCAGGATGATTTGTTTCGCGATCGAATCGCACGCGCGCAGCACCGCGAGCGCGCTCCACGGCGACGACGCGTACAGCGCGTCCAGCTCGCGCGGCGCGAGCGCGCACAGAAACGCGACGAACGCGCCGTCGGCCGCGCTCGTCGACGCCGTCGCCGCGTCGCGCGCCGGCGCCATGCCGCGTCGCGTCGATGAGTGACGACCGCAGTTCGCGTCGCGCTCGCCGTCGCGCTCGCGCGTCCAGCTCGCGCGGCGTCGCGACGCGGCGCGCGTCGATGCCCGCGCGCGTCGCCGCGGCGTTTCGCGACGCGTCGTGCGCGTGGTGCGGCGAGACGACGCCGTGCGCGGAGCAAGGCTTGTGCCTGGACCCGACGAAGATTTGCGCGACGAGCGTCGAGCGCGTCGACGGCGGCGCGGCGAGCGGCGCGAGCGACGGAAGCGCGCCTCTCGATGCGTTCCTGATCGAGGGCGCGCTCGTGGTGGCGCGAGAGGATGGGTCGTGGGCGGCGGCGCGGGCGACGAGCGCGACGACGACGACGACGACGACGGGACGCGGGGCGAAGGCGGAGGGCGCGGCGCGCGAGGAACGCGAGAGGATGATGGAGCTGTTCGGCGCGATCGGGTGCCCGCCGGACGTGGAAGAGGCGCGGGCGCGGTTGGTGGCGAGGAAGTGCGAGACGGTGCCGCACGACGACCACGTCGATTTTCTCGTGGGCGAGCGGTTGGTGCATTTTTCAAACGCGGACTGTTGCGGCGACGGGTGCGCGTTAAAGACGAAGACGCACGTGGAAGATCACGGGTGGGTGAAGGTGTTGCGACATCGACGCGGTGGGGTGGATGGGGGGGATTACAAGCCGTTTCCGTCGACGCGGGAGGGCGCGAACGACGCGGACGATTCCGACGCCGTCGTCGCGAGATTGGCGCTGGAATCAAAGGGCGGGACGGAACAGAGCACGCACACGCGCTTGCTCGTGAACGGAATATGCTGTCCGAGTGAGGTACCGCTGATTCATAGGGTTTTAGATAAGATGGAGGGCGTGCGAGACGTCAAAGTCGTCGTGCCCACGAAGACGGTGCTCGTCGAGCACGCGGCGTCGGCGGTGAGCGCGGAGACCATCGTGGACGCTTTGAACGCGGTGCGTTTGCAGGCGCACGTGAGCGATACGAAAGGTCCGAGCGACGGTACCTCAGCTCGCGATGACGCGCAATCGAGCGATGCGTTCGCGAGGCCACCGTTTCGAATCACGTTGGCGTGCTTCTTCTTCGTCGTGTCGCTGTTTCACTACTTGGGCGGAGACGCGCGACATTTACGCTACGTCGCTCTGGCGTCCGTTGCGGTTGGTATTCCCGAAATCGCCCTGAAAGCGTTCGGGAGCTTACGAAATGGTATCGTCGATATTAACACGCTGATGGGGATCGCCATCGTCGGCGCTTGTGCGCTTCAAGATTTCGGCGAAGCCGCCGCGGTGATGGCGCTCTTTGCGCTCTCAGAATGGCTCGAGGCGCGCGCTATGGCGAAAACGTCGCGCGCGATAGGCGCAGTGCTGGCGCTTCGACCGGAAACGGCGCGGCGTCGAGGCGATACGGCACTCGTGGCGGTGGAAGAGGTTAAAGTGCGTGAAGTCGTCCTCGTCAAGCCTGGAGAGAAGGTGCCACTCGACGGCGAAATCGTCGCCGGCGCGAGCGCGATTGACGAAAGCGCGCTCACGGGCGAGTCCATGCCCGTGCCTAAACGTGTCGGTGACGTCGTGTACGGCGGCACACTGAATCAAGGTGGGATCTTAGAGATTCGTGTCTCGTGCGTCGCCGCGGATTCAGCAGTCTCGCGGCTCGTCCGTCTCATCGAAGAAGCGCAAGCGTCGCGGAGCTCGAGCGAGCTCGCCATTGAGAGATTCGCGAGGGTCTACACGCCGGTCGTCATCATCGCCGCCGCGCTCGTCATGATCGTACAGTACAGTTCTGGGGTCAAAGGGAACGAGCCGGCGTATTTGGCGTGCGTCTTACTTGTCATCGCGTGTCCATGTGCGCTCGTATTGAGCACTCCCGTCGTTGCCGTGAGCGCACTCACGGTGTGCGCGCAACGCGGCGTCTTGGTCAAGGGCTCTGCGCACCTCGAAAGACTCGGCCGCATCGAGCGCGTGTTCATGGATAAAACGGGCACGCTCACGCGCGGTTCTTTCACGCTCACTGCGGTGCGTTTGGTGCGTCCGGCGAGAAACGGCGACGAGAACCAACGTCCGGCGCTCGGCGTCGGCGCCCTCCTTCGATGGCTTTGCGCCCTGGAATCGCGTTCGTCACATCCGCTCGCGCACGCTGTCTTGCGTGGCGCCGGTGCGGCAGTCCGCGTAGCTTCGGAACAATGTGTCGTAGAAGACTTTGAAACTATCGACGGGCAAGGCGCGAAAGCTATCGTCGACGGCAGGCGCGTCGAAGTCGGCAACGGCGAGCTCGCGTTGGAGAACGCGTGGGACGCGAACGATGTCGAGCTGACGAACATGGCGAATACGTGGGAAAGCGAAGGAGGTACCGTGGTATGGGTCGGGGTCGACGGTCGTCTCGCGGGCATCATTCGATGTGATGACGTCGTTCGCCCTACGGCGGCGAAAGCGGTGGATGACTTGAGAAAAATAGGCGCAGAGGTGGAGATGATCACTGGAGACAATCCTGGGTCGGCCGAGTACTTGCGAGCGCGAGTAGGCGTCAATCCAACGCACGTACGTGCTTCACTCAAACCGCAAGACAAACTCCGTATCATCGGCGAAGCGATCGAGGCGTTAGAGAATAAGTCGTCCAAAATCGCCTTGAAGCTCTTCGGCCGAGGCACGGTGGCGATGGTGGGCGACGGAATCAACGACGCTCCAGCGTTGACTGCGGCGGACGTTGGCGTCGCTATGGGCGTCGCCGGTACGGCTGCGGCGATGGAAACCGCCGACGTGGCGTTGATGACAAACGATCTGAGTTTACTGGTGGACACCATCGTGCTCGGTCGCGAGTGTGTGCGCAAGATTCGACAAAACGTCATCTTCTCCGTCACTACCAAGCTCGTGGTCCTCGTTCTCTCCATCCTCGGCTACACGGGCTTGTGGCAAGCGATCGCGGTAGACGTTGGAACAGCTCTTTTGGTTATTTTCAACGGTATGAGCATCTTGCGCGAGCGAAACAATCGCGAGGAGTTGAAACAGATTCACTGCGTGGGCGAATTCGAAAGACTCGAAGAAGAACGCGAGTCCGCAATCGCGGTCGCCATGACGACGAAACAACCGGTGGCGATGGCGAACACATCGTTTCCCGCGAAAATACCGTTCACGCTCCCGGCGGCGAAACGAACGGCGACGGTGACGGCGCGAGACAACAGCGAAAATGTCTAACAGTAATGGGCGGCGAGCTTTGTTGTAAAATCAAGCGGTTCATTCTTTCATCTAAGCTATGCTATACCTGCTAGTTCATCATCCGAATGCTCGTCTACTTCGTCGCTATCTTCGTAAGCGAGTAAATTCCGTTCAATGTCGACTAAATTCATGATGGTCATCCCCGCTCGCCCGCTCCGCTCGCACCACTCGGCTTGCTCGTCCGCGAATCGACGCACGCCGCGGCTGGAGCCCAAGTTCACGCCGATGCTTTCGAGTAAACCGGGCAAATCACCCAACGTGGTAACGCTCACGAGCTGGCCGCGAAGCGCTAGACCTACCATGGACTTCAATGGTTCGCAACACTCGCGCGGCAAGGCTGCTTCGTCGCTCAGCCGACAGTGTTCGCGAGCGTCGAGCTTCTTCTGAACGTCGGCGTCGTCGACGGGAACCCATCGATTCGTCGTCGAGCACCGCAGCTCGCTCGGCGCGTAGTCCGCTTTATATTTCATCTTTTGACAATCGTGAATGTAATACCCCATGTAGTAGAACTCAAACTCTCGCGTCGCCTCTGGCCGTCGACGTCGCTCGTCCGCGACGAACTCAATTTCTTTCAGCGCGCTGACTTTGCCCAGACTCAACTTCGCGTACTCGGGGTCCCAGAAAAAGTACTTCGAACTCAAACCTTTCGGCAAAATGTCGACCACACCCACGGCGACGAGCTTCCCATCGATCCTGTACTGCTGATGAAACGCGCCGAGTCCGATGCTCGGCGCAGACGTCTCGTTCGGCGTCTCGTCCTCGACGAATGGCGAGTCCACTAAAAATCTTCTAAAACTCGCTTCCTTGAGTTCCGACGCCTCGTCTCCGTGCACGGCGGCTTGATACTTTTTCCACAATTCAAATTCCTCGCGCACGAACGTCGAACGCGCCGTCGTTATCTCCAACTTTCGCGCCGCTCGCGCGCCGTCCTCGTCGCCGCCGTCGCTTCCCTCATCTCTCTCGCGCCGCAGATACGCGTCCAGTCTGCGCAGCACCTGCCGCTGCTTTTTGGACGGCCTGAACGCGTCCACGCTGACGCGAATCGTGTGCTGCGCGCAGCACGAGACGTCGATCGCGGGCTTGTAAATCCACGTTCCGCTGCGTCTCCAGCCGTCGTCAATCAATTCGCCGTACCTCTTCGTCGACAGCCCGTGCGCGACGGCGCCGTCGCTCACGGACGCGTCGGGCGACGCGCAGTACCCGCAGTCGCTGACGTTTCGCCCGACGTAGGACACGGCGTCGGGAACGCGAGGCATTCCCGCGCGTCGCCGCGTGAAGTCGCGCCGCGGGTGGACAAAAGTCTTCTTTGTGCGTTACATACAAAAATCAAGGCGTCGCGATTAGACGTCGTTCGAGGACTTTCCATAAATCCTTGGTCCGCAGACTTTGAGTAGAACAATTTGCGTTACAAAACAAAACTGTACTCGGCTGATGCTATGTTTACTTTTGTCAACAAAGGTCAAAACGGCCACGTCCTCGCGGCGCGCGTCGTGTTGAACAAGAGGGACGTCGACGTACGATGTTCAGAGTCTGTTTTCCCGGGAGAAAACAGACGAGCTCCCGCCGCCTAGCTTAGGGTAGAGTTCCCAACGCGAAAGTCGTTGTGTACCCGCCAGATCGTCTCTCCCAGAAGGTTACCGACGCTCAAAACCGTGAGCTGCGGGAAATCGCGCTCCGGCGTGTGCGGAATGGAATTCGTGACGATGACTTCGGTGAACGCACTGTTGGAAAGTCGATCAACAGCGGGTGGGGAAAACACCGCGTGCGTCGCGCACGCGTAGACCTCACGCGCGCCACGTTCGCGCAACAGCTCGGCGCCCGCGAGCAAGGTACCTCCGGTGTCAATCATGTCGTCGAGGAGCACGGCGATTTTGCCATCGACTTCGCCAATCAAGTTCATCACTTGTGCCTTGTTATGACCGGTGCGTCGCTTATCGATGATGGCCAACGGCGCATCGTTGAGCTTTTTCGCGAACGCGCGAGCGCGCGGGACGCCACCGACATCCGGAGAGACGATGACGATGTCGTCTGGATGAAAGTCCTTCGACGTGAGATAGTCCAAGATGACCGACTCGCCGTAAATGTGATCGACGGGAATGTCGTAGTACCCGATCGTTTGCAACGAGTGAATATCCATCAACACGCATCGCGTCGCGCCCGCCTCGGTGAGCAAGTTGGCGACGAGCTTAGCGGCGATGGATTCGCGTCCAGACGTCCTTCGGTCGGCGCGCGCGTAACCAAAGTACGGAATCACAGTCGTGATCGATCGGCAAGACGCGCGTCTGCACGCGTCAATCATCACCAACAACTCCATCAAGCTGTCGTTCGTCGGCGGACACGTGGGCTGGACGATGAAGACGTCGCAACCGCGAATCGACTCTTTTATTTGAACGTAAATCTCCCCGTCGGCGAAACGCTTAATCGTCGACTTCCCGAGCTCTATCCCTAAATAATTCGCAATCTCCTCACTCAGCGACGTGTGCGCCGTTCCCGAAAACACCTTCAACCGACGGCGCAGCACCGCTTCACCGCCTTGATCTTCGTGCTCGTCGTCGCGCGCGCCGAACCTCGAGTTCGCCATCTCGTTAAACACCCCCGACGTCGCTCCCGGTCGGAAGTTTCCTCGCGAGAACACGTCTTCGCCCGCCGCGGCGCGCACCACCGTCCGCACCTGTTCGATTCCGCGCGTCGTCAGTCTCCGCGATCTCTTTTTCGTCGACGCGTCCCGTCCCGCGCGTTCAAACGCCTCGCGCGTCGTCCGCGATCGCCGTTTCCGCGCCGCCGCGTCCGCGCGCGCCGTCCTCGGCGTCCGCGTTCGAGCGCGTCGATCGTTCGCGCGTCTTTTTCCCTCCTCCCTCGCGCGCGTCCGCGCGCGTCGTCGACGCGCGCGTCCTCGAAGCGTCTCGCGCGTTCAAACGCACCGCTCGCGCGCCGCCGCGTCGCGTCGTCGTCGTCGTCGCGCGCGTCGCCGACGCCGCGCGCGTCGCGCGCGCGCGCGGCGCGACGCCGCGGATCGCGCGCGCCATCGGCGCCGTCGTCGCCATCGCGCGACGGCGTGTGCGGCGCCGCGCCATCGCGCGCGACGCATTGGCTCCGGGACATAGCCGTCTCACTGTTTGCCCATACAAAAGTGCCCATACAAAAGTGAGAGGGTTTGCGCGCGCGCGCGACGCGAGAGCTCGACGCGCGCGACGCGACGGCGGCGCGCGCGCGCGGAACGACGTCGATGACGGTCGCGTCCCCGGTCGCGTCGCGCGCGGCGCGATCGCGCGCGGCGAGCGCGTCGACGACGCGACGACGAGGACGACGCCCGGGGACGGGGACGCGCGAGGGCGCGCGACGCGAGGGCGCGCGACGCGCGCGCGCGGCGAGCGCGCGCGTGGAGAACGACGAGGGAAAGGCGGACATCGAGATCACGCCGGAGACGAGGTTCGAGGCGGTGATCGGGATCGAGACGCACGTGCAGCTGAACTCGAGGACGAAGGCGTTTTGTCGGTGCGCGTACGAGTACGGCGCGGAACCGAACACGAGGGTGTGTCCGACGTGCATGGGACATCCGGGGACGCTTCCGGTGCTGAACTCGGCGGTGGTGAAGAAGGGGATCGCGATCGGGACCGCGCTCGGGGCGAAGATACGAAGGACGAGCAAGTTCGATCGTAAGCAGTACTTTTACCCGGATTTGCCGAAAGGGTATCAGATTTCGCAGTTTGACGAGCCGCTGTGTTACGACGGATCCATCGACGTGGTTTTACCAGTGGAAGACGGCGGAGAGGTGAAGCGGGTGGGGATCACGCGCGCGCACTTGGAGGAAGATGCGGGAAAATTGACGCACGCGAAGGGCGAGGATGGGAAAAAGTACTCGTACGCCGACTTTAATCGAGCGGGCGTGGCGCTGCTGGAGATCGTCACCGAGCCCGATTTGCGCACAGGACGCGAGGTCGCGGCGTACGGTTCGGAATTGCGACGAATAGTGCGGTTTTTGGATGCGTGCGACGGGGACATGTCCCGAGGGTCGATGCGAAACGACGTCAACGTGAGCATCCGACCGGTGGGTCGCGAGCGATTCGGCACCAAAGTCGAGGTGAAGAACATGAACTCGTTCAACGCGATGGCGCGCGCGATCGACTACGAGATCGCGCGCCAAGAGGAGCTCATTCGATCAGGGCGAGGCGATGAAATCGTGCAAGAGACGCGCACGTGGGACGAGGCCGCGCAGAAAACCGTCGCCATGCGCAAGAAGGAAGGCTTGGCGGATTATCGCTACTTCCCAGAACCGGACATCCCCAAGCTGAGGCTATCGGAAGAGTTCATCTCGAACGTCGTGGCGTCCATGCCCGAGCTGCCGTCGATGGTTCGCGCGCGATACGCCGCGCTCGGCTTGCCGCCCGCCGACGTGCAAGTGCTCGTCGAGGACAAAGAGCTCGTGACGTATTTCGACGCCGCGCTGAGCTCGAGCGCGAAACCATCGGCGAAACAAGTCGCCAACTGGCTCACGGGAGACATCATGGCCCACCTGAAGAACTCAAAGATGGAAAATGTTTCCCAGCTCCCGCTCTCGCCCGAGGCGCTCGGCGAGTTTTGCGCCATGATCGACGCCGGAGAAATCAGCGGTAAAATCGGCAAAGATCTCCTCCCCGAGCTCTTAGAAAAAGGCGGAAGCGCGAAAAAACTCGTCGCCGACCGCGGCTTGTCCCAAGTTTCCGACCCGCGCGAGATCGAAGCCTTGGTCGACGGCGTCCTCGAAGCCAACGCCGGGCAGCTCGAGCAGTATCGCGCCGGCAAAACCAAGCTCAAGGGTTTCTTCGTCGGCGCGTGTCTCAAGGCCAGCGGCGGTCGCGCCAATCCATCTCTCGTCGATCGCATCTTACAAGCCAAGCTCGACGGCGTTCCGATCGACGTCGCGTGACGCGCTTTAGCCTCTTGTGATTAGAACGGCGCCAAAACGCGGAGCAGCGCCAAAACGCGTCCAGACCCGGTCGACCGCCAACCGTCGGGGATCGGATCGCTTTCTTGAGTCACGAACCGTCGCGAGTCACCCCTCGAGTCACCCCTGGAAAAAGATTATCCACTCGTCGCGACGCGCGTCGCGCGGCATTCGCGCGCGCCTGTCGCCGCGACGCACCCTCGAGCGCCTCGCACGCGCCGACCGCTTCGCCCGCGCTCTCGCGCGCTCAAGACCGCCCGCGCGCGATGTTTCGTCGTCGCGCGAGCGATGCGTTGACGCGCATCGCGCGCCTCCAGGGGGGATCGGCGCCCGTCGCCGCGTCGCCGTCCGTCACGAGCGCGATCGGCGCGCCCGCGGGCGCTCGAGCGCTCGCGAACGGTCGCGCGTACGCCCACGGCGCGCGCGCGGCGATCGCGCGACGCAGCGCGGGCGTCGCCGCGACGACGGCGCGCGCGAGAGGGGGGATGACGTCGCTCATCGCATCCGGCGCGCGGGCGGTCTCGACCGAAGCGCTGAAGCCGCTGGACACGTTCGAGCGACGACATAACTCCGGAACGACGCAAGAAGTGGCGGAGATGTGCGCGACGATCGGGTTCAAGGACATCGACGCGCTGATCGACGCGACGGTGCCGGAAAATATTCGCCTGAAGAAGACGATGGACATGGGCGAGTACACGCAGCCGCTCACGGAGAGCGAATTCTTGACGATGATGAAGAACATGGCGAGCAAGAATAAGGTTTTTAAGAACTACATCGGGACCGGGTATCACGGCACGCACGTGCCGACGGTGATTTTGCGTAACATTTTGGAAAATCCGGGGTGGTACACGCAGTACACGCCGTACCAGGCGGAGGCGTCGCAAGGACGCCTGGAATCGTTGTTGAACTTTCAAACGATGATTACCGACTTGACCGGCATGCCGCTGTCTAACTCGTCGTTGTTGGACGAAGGCACGGCTGCGGCGGAGGCGATGACGATGTGCTCTGCGTTGAACCGCGGTAAGAAGCCGAAGTTCTACGTGTCGAACAAGTGCCACCCGCAAACCATCGCGGTGGTGCAGACGCGCGCCGAAGGTTTGGGTCTCGAAGCCGTCGTGGGCGATGAGAACTCTTTCGATTACACCGCGAAGGATGTCTGCGGCGTTCTCGTGCAATACCCGGCCACGGATGGTTCGATCATCGACTACAAGCCCATCGTGTCCCAGGCGCAAGCCAACGGCATTCGCGTCGTCGCCGCCGCCGACTTGTTGTCGCTCACCATGTTACAACCTCCGGGTGAATGGGGTGCTGACATCGTCATCGGTTCATCTCAGCGATTCGGCGTGCCCATGGGCTACGGTGGTCCGCACGCTGCCTTCTTGGCGACGACGCACGACTGCAAGCGTTTGATGCCGGGCCGCATCATCGGCGAGTCCATCGACGCCGAAGGCAAGCCGGCGCTTCGCATGGCGATGCAAACGCGCGAGCAACACATCCGTCGTGACAAGGCGACTTCGAACATTTGCACCGCGCAAGCGTTGTTGGCCAACATAGCTGCCATGTACGGTGTTTACCACGGTCCGGAGGGCTTGAAGCAAATCGCCAAGCGCTCGCACGACTTTGCCGCCGTCTTCGCCGCCGGTGCCGAAAAGCTTGGCTTCAAGAACACCACCCCGGAGTTCTTCGACACCGTCACGCTGAAGTGCCCGAGTGGCGCGGATGCCATCGTCAAGGCGTGCGCGTCCGCTGGCATCAACATTCGCAAGATGGACGCCGACCACGTCTCTTTGGCGTTTGACGAAACCACAGAAATCGCCGACGTCGACGCTCTCTTCAAGGTGTTCGCCGGTGGCGCTGCCGCGCCCACCGTCGCGCAAGTTGCGCCGTCTGTGAACACGACCATGCCGATGGCGCGTAAGTCTGAATTCATGACCCACCCGGTGTTCAACCAGTACCACAGTGAACACGAGATGGTGCGCTACCTCAAGCGCTTGGAAGAGAAGGATCTCTCCTTGGTTCACTCCATGATCGCTCTCGGCTCTTGCACGATGAAGCTCAACGCAACGACTGAAATGATTCCGATCACGTGGCCGGAGCTTGCGAACATTCACCCGTTCGCGCCGAAAGATCAAACGCTTGGTTACCAAGAGATGTTCCGCGGTCTCGAAAAGCAACTCTGCGAGATCACCGGCTTCGACGCCATGTCCCTCCAGCCGAACTCTGGTGCGTCTGGTGAGTACGCTGGTTTGATGGGTATCCGTGCCTACCACCAATCTCGCGGTGACCACCACCGTGACGTGTGCATCATCCCGGTTTCCGCGCACGGTACCAACCCGGCGTCCGCCGCGATGTGCGGCATGAAGATCGTCGTCATTGGCACCGACGCCAAGGGTAACATCAACGTCGCCGAGCTCAAGGCTGCGGCCGAAAAGCACTCCGCGAACTTGGCGGCTCTCATGGTTACGTACCCGTCGACGCACGGTGTCTACGAGGAAGACATCAAGGAAATTTGCGAAGTCATTCACCAACACGGCGGTCAAGTGTACATGGACGGCGCCAACATGAACGCCCAAGTCGGTTTGACTTCTCCGGGTTTCATTGGTGCGGATGTGTGCCACTTGAACTTGCACAAGACTTTCTGCATTCCGCACGGTGGTGGTGGCCCGGGTATGGGCCCGATCGGTGTCAAGGCGCACTTGGCGCCCTTCATGCCGGATCACCCGTCCATGAAGGATGGTGCCGTCGCCGTCGGCGGGGACAAGCCCTTCGGTGTCGTCGCGGCTGCCCCGTACGGATCCGCGCTCATTTTACCGATTTCCTTCTCTTACATCGCTATGATGGGTTCCGAAGGTTTGGCGAACGCGTCTAAGCGCGCCATCTTGAACGCCAACTACATGTCCAAGCGCTTGGAGGATTACTACCCGGTGCTCTTCAGCGGCAAGAACGACACGTGCGCGCACGAGTTCATCCTCGACATGCGCCCGATCAAGGATGCCACCGGCGTCGAAGTCGCGGACATCGCGAAGCGCTTGATGGATTACGGTTTCCACTCGCCGACGATGTCTTGGCCGGTCGCCGGTACGTTGATGATTGAGCCGACCGAGTCCGAGTCCAAGGCGGAGCTCGATCGATTCTGCGACGCTCTCATCGCGATTCGTGGTGAAATCCGCGACATTGAGGACGGTAAGGTGGACCGCGAGAACAACGTTCTCAAGAACGCCCCGCACACCGCGGAGGTCGTCACCGCGAAGGAGTGGAACCGCCCGTACCCGCGCGATCTCGGTGCGTTCCCGGTTGAATGGACTCGCTCTCACAAGTTCTGGCCGCAAACCTCTCGCATCGACGACGTCTACGGCGACAGAAACCTCGTCGCGAGCCGCGCGGCTGTGGAAGTCGCCGTCGCTCAAACCGCTTAAAAATCACATTTTGCACTCGTTAGGAGAAATGTAATTCATCACGCTTTAATTCACTATTCTGACAAGCTAAAAATTCTAAATCAACCGCAAGTGTTCTTGTGCGTCGTCCCGGCGCCCATCCGTCGATGCGTAAAACGTCCCCGCGGCTAACGCCGAGGCCCACACCACCACACACACGCACGCCGCTAGTTGTAAGTACATCGTGGACGAGCTATTCTCATCCACTGATGTGTCCTCTACGTCAGAGTATTCCTCCAGACCGGCGCGACCGCCCTTGGTCCACGACTCGCCCTCGCCGTCTAAACCTTGTGAGTCGTACGTCGATCGTCCCCACTCTTCGCGCTCCTCACCATCATCGACTGCGTCTTCGTACTCGTATTCGCCCTGCCCTTGCGCGACCGCCGGTACGACCGGAAGATCTGGACAACACGAGTGCCTTCGACCGCCGTCCGCGGGACAGCACCCCGCGCTCGCGCCGCAACACGCCAAATCATCCCCATCGGCGTTCGGACAGCACCCATCGTACGACGGCCCGGAGTACCACACCCTTGATCGCGCTCTATTGTGCTCCTCGCTCCCTTGTTTACTCTCGCAGCACGCTAAATGTTTCCCGAACCCGCCGCCGGGCTCGGTGCTCGGACAACACCCTCCGCTCGAGCAGCACGCGAGCATCTCCTCGCCGCCTTCGACCTCGTTCTTCCCGGCGAGCGGGCAGCACCCGTCGTACGCCGGACCCTCGTACACGATGACGTCCACCGCGCGCGCGGAGTCCTCCAGCGCGAAGTCCGCGCGGAGTTTGGCGTCGTCGACGGACGCTTCGGACGATGGTGTTGACGACATCGCGCGCCGCGCGTGCGTCGCCGAAGCGTCCACGCGCGCGGCGCGCGCGATCGCGAACGCGCAAACGACGAACAGTATCGTCCGCGCCGACGCGAGACCGCGCGCGCGCGGTCGATCGGGGATCGACATGTTCGCGGCGGCGACGTGTGAAGACGCGACGCGCCTCACAGCGCCGCGCGCGGATCGAGCGCGCGCGTCCTTCGACGCGCCTCGACGCCCATGCCCGACGAGGACGCCGACCTTTTCGATCGCGCCCACAGCGCGTGGTCGCCCACCGCGGGCGGCGACGGCTCGGACGCGTACTGGTGCGTCAGCGTCCTCAACGAACCGCTCGACCTCGATCGCGCGATGGCGTGTCGGTGCGCGCCGTCGGCGCGGGACGACGACGGAAGTTGGCGGAAACTCGATCACGCGCGCGCGTGCGCGCTTTCGGTCGCGCCGAAGAGCGCTGAGATCGAGATTTTGTCAGCCGTGGCGTCGCGCGTCGACCCGGCGCCCGACGAGCGAGGACTGAGCTTCGCGTACGCGTCGGGAGAATGCAGCTCGACGAGCGAGACGTTCGTGGTGGAACACACGTGGACGCCGGAAGCGCTTCGAGGACGCGGATTGGGGAAGAAGGCGGTGCGAGGGTGCGTGGAGTTCGTCGTCGCGCGCAAGATTTTCGGCGAGCTTCCGGGCCGGACGCGCGAGGATCGCTACAAGGTGGCGCTCGCGCGACACGTGGACGCGACGTGCTCGTACGCCAAGCGAGCCCTCGAGGAACTGCGACGCGAGGCGGGCCTGTGATGTGTGTAGTCTGTGATGCGTAGTCTGTGTGTAATCTATGTACGAAGGAAGCGCGCGCGCGGAGACTCAACGATACGGTAACTTTGGCCAATGGTTGGCGACGAATTCGCAGTACTTCGAGAGCCATTCGCTCGGATACTCGACGCCGAGAACTTCGCTCGCGCGTTTCACGCACTTGTCGTAGAATGCATCGTTGATGTCCCGGTCCGATTTGTTGTCTTCGCACAGACTCGCGCTCTGCGTGCCGCGAACGGCGTCGAAACCGAGTTTGATGTCGGCGCCGAGATAGCCCAGCTGGTCCACGGCGTCGCGGTGCGGTTGTCGCACTTTGTAGGATGTGAAAAGCAATTCGTATCTGTTATGGCGCGGCGACACGCGTTGAATGCTCGTCGGGGTAAGGTAGAAATCGTCGCCGGGCGCCAGCGTTTCTCTGTCATCCGCGTCGTGTTTCGCTATGAGTCGATGAATCAGTTCAATCTTCGCGAGCGCGTTGATGAACTCATCGATCGTTTCGAACGGGACCGTCGCCGCCATTGTCGGCCGAGCGCGGTGGTTTGCGGTTAGAAGTTGGGTTCGCGTCGGGACCTCGGAAATCTCGTTGTTACACCGCGGCGGCTAAGCGCCTTGGACGGCGAGATCGTTTCGCACGAAACTCACGATGTTACGCTGGTGTCGTAGCGTGACGAGTGTTATGGAGGAAGCACCAAACGCCTCATCGCGGACGACGGCGAAAGAGCCGTCGCCCGGGGCCGTCGATTTCGTCGTCGTCGATCCCGCGAAAGGCTGCGCCGCGTCGTCGTCGATCGATTCGTCGATCGATAGCGACGCGCTAACTTCGTTCGCGAGCTCGTCGCGATCCATCGCCATCCAACCTTCGACAGCCTTTCGCAAACCTCGCGCGCGGGCGCGTCTCGTGTCTTCGTCTGTCGGTCGCTGGAACTCGGCGTCTTCGTCCGATGCGCGCGGATGCGAGGCGTAGGCGAATAAATCTTCATCCCCTTTCGCAGCGGCAGGCAGAGGCAAGCCTTCGGCCTCGAACGTCACGTACGCTGTCGTGACTAAGCCGGCGAAGATCTTTGGCGCGTCTGCGGCGCGACCGAACATCCCTCGCTGCGTGCCCTCGACGTCGAATTCCGGGGCGTCGAGCGCGCCCGTGATTTCATCCGCAGAGATCCCAGCCTCGTACGCGCTTCGCGCCGCGCGAACGAACTCGCGGTACCCCACTGGATGGTTCGTCAAGACGCTGAAAAACGCGACGAGCATGTCCGCCGCGAGCTCTCGCGCGGGCGTGCGCTCTCTCGTGCACCACGCCAACGCCAACTGCTGTTGCGCCTCGATTTCAATAATTTCAGTCTCGTCCACCGTCGCGTCGACGTCCTCCATCGCCTCCAGCCCTCTTCTCGCGTGCGTGATCCCGCGTTCGAGTTCTATCATCTCCCTCGTCAACAGCGTGAGCTTGCAATTCATCCGCATGATGGACTCGCCCGGGGTCGGCGTTCGCTTTTCGCCCCCGCTCGCGAATCGTCGCTCGAGCTCCATCCTGCGAAGCGTGTACCCCTCATCCGCGTTCTTATTCGTCATCTCGATGTACTTCAACATCCCCATCGCCTCCTTATCCTCTTCCACGCGCTTTCTCGCCTCCTCCAACGTCCGCGCGCTCAACCTTCCCTCTCCCTCTCCCTCTCCCTCTCCCTCTCCCTCTCCCTCCGCCTCCCCGCCCTCGGCTTCGATTCGATCGAACCGATACAGCGTCAGCGTCACCATCGCCACCGCGCTCGCGAACGCGTCCTGTTCGCTCGTCCCGAACTTCATCGCGCTCGACAGCCCCATCATCGCGCTCTCCAGCCTCGCGTCCGTCACCGAGACGCCGCGCTCGCGATGCGCCCTCGCGCACCGCGCGCAGAATTCTTGGTGCGCGAATCTCGACCCGCGCCGCATGGCTAAAAAGCTCGCCAGCAGCCCCCCCGTCGCGCCCGCCGTCCCGCTCGCGCGCGCGCCGTCGTCCGAATCGATCCCCGACGTCTCCGGCGTCGCCTCGGCGCGCGCTCGCGCGTCGCGCGCGCCCGCGCGTCCATCGAGACGTCCATTATGCGCGCGCCGACGACGCGATCGATGATTACGAATTCGCGCGCTCGAATCGCGCGTCGCGAATTCGCGCGCTCGAATCGCGCGTCGCGCGTCGAACGTTTGAATCGCGATCGTCTCGCCGCACCGCATCGCGTTTTGGTCGTCGCGTCGCGATGCGCGGCGTCGCGATTCGCGATCCGCGCCGTCACTCCATGCCGCGTCTGCGAATCTTCGAATTCGCAGACGCGCCCGCGGACGAGACGCGCCGCGCGTAGATTCGCGTTCGCGTCTTTACTCCATGACGCGTCGTCGCGCGTTCGAATTCGCGCGCGCGCCCGCGGACGAGACGCCGCTGGACTGGCGCACGATCGCCGTCGTGCAGATGTTCTCGATGCTCTCCATCGCCGGGACGACGGCGCTGTTCAGCACGGCGTACTTCGCGGCGCGCGCGCTGCGGCCCGAGGCGAGCGAGGCCTCGCGCGCGCTCGTCGCCGGCGCGCTCACGGCGACGAAACCGCTCGCGAGCGGGGCGTCGTCGCTGGCGTGGGGACGGCTGGGCGACGCGCGAGGGTTCGAACGCGCGATATGCGCGAGCGGCGTGGCGCACGCGATCGCGACGGCGGCGTTCGCGATGGCGAGGACGACGAGCGGCGCGTTCGCGGCGCGCGCGTGCCAGGGGCTGGCGGACGGGATGGTGGTGATGCAGAAACCGGCGTTGGCGCTGGTGAGCGACGAGACGAACGTGGCGAGGGCGTTCGCGACGACGGGGGTGGCGTACGGGGTGGCGAGCGCGCTGGCGCCGGCGTTGGCGGCGGCGTTGAGCGAGCCGTGCGAAAATTGGAAGGCGTTCGAGGGCGAGCGAGGCGCGCGGTGCCCGACGTTTTTGAGGCGACGTCCGTTCTTTTTGAGCAACATATGGATCGCGGCGCTCGCGGCGCCGACGTTGATGGCGTACGCGAGGGGGTGGATGCAGATCGATAAGCATCGAAACAGAGACGACGTCGAGGTCGTCGTGGAATTGGAGCTGCTTCCGGATGCGAGCGAAGACGACGCCGCGGCGGAGACGACGGCGGTGGACGCGGACGCGGCGGCGGCGACGAAGAAGGCTGTGGAAAGTATAGAGGACGAGGTCGTGTGGTGGCGCGACGTGAACGTGCGCGCGGCGATCGCGTCGCAGGTGGGGTGCACCGCCGTCGTCTTGTGCGGGGCGGAGATGACGCCGCTTTGGATGGCGACGTCCGTCGCGAACGGCGGTTTGGGTTGGACTTCGCTGGAAATCGGTGCGTTCGGCACCGTGATGGGGTGCGTTATTTTACTGTTTCAAGTGTTTCTGTTCACCAGACTCTGTCGCGCGTACGGCATCGTGACGCTGTTGACGTACGCGTTGCTGGTGAACGCCGTGGCGTTTCCGCTGCATCCGATCGCGCACGTCGCGGCGAAAAAGTCCAAGGCGTGGACATGGGTCGCCGTCGTTTGCCTCGGTCTCGCGCGTGGGATGAGCGGTCCGATCATCATGGGCGGGAGTTCGCTGATTTTGAACAACGCCTCACCCAGGGACACGCTGGGCGCGGTGAATGGCTTTAGCGGAACCTTTGGCAACGCCGCTCGAGGCGTGGCGCCTCTCATCGGCGGTTCCTTGGTGGCGATGATGGTGGCGATGAAACCGGGCACGCCCGGGCGAGATGTTTGGCCTTTCGTGGTCATAGGTTTAGGATTCGTGTCGCTGACGGTATTAAGTCGTCGACTTTCGCTCGATCTGAACAAACCGCGACGGCCTCGGCGAACGTCGAGTCGAAGCGATTTCAGCGCCCAGCCGTGAGCGCGGAGCGATTCATTCTTTGTATTCTTTGATTTGATTCTGTTGTATTGAAAGATTTGTATCGGTAGTCATCATGGTCTTGATTGACGACGCTTTCGCCGTCCCGCGGGCGAGAACTCACGCCGCCGCACTCAACGCTTTGTGCAACGCGAAGTGCTTCGACTTTTCGCGATAGTGCTCGACGACGGACATGAACGCCGTCGCGCCGGCGACGACGCAAATGATCGAGTGCGAAGGCTTTTTGAGATCGATCTCGTATCCTTCCGGCAGACAGTCCCCGATCGCCGCGTTCACGATGCTCGGAAACAAGTGCACGGATGGATGCAACTCCTCGTAAATCACCTCGTACGTCGCCGATCGCAAACCGCGACGACGGATGGCGTCGAAATGTTTCGGCAAGACGTTTGCGGCGAGCGCGACGAGATCCAGCTCACCCGAAATGCCCTCGACGGGAATCATGCGGCTGATGTGCGTTGGACGTTGCAAGAATTTCGCGCCTTCGCCCAATTGTTCGACGATCCACGTCGCCAACGCGCCGACATCCGTCGAACAATCGCTCGGTTCCAAAGCGACGTACGCCGCGTTGTCGACGTCGGGCAACGAAACAATCTTCGCGCTCTCGTACGGCTTCGCGTCGTCCTTGCCGTGTCCTTTCTTCCACTCCGGCGCCGCGCTTTCGATGATTTTCTGCGCTTCATCGCTCGCGAGCGCGATTTCGCTCGCGCCTTGTCGCGTGATGAAGAACCCGCGCTGACTCGCGCCCGCGGAGTTCAACCACTCTGGCGCGGCGTATTCGGGAAGGGTGACGGCGCCTTGCGACGGCGTCGGTTGCGAATCCATCGGTTGGCTCTCTTCGGGTTGCGACATGATTTCGGTGCGAGCGCGCGTTCGTCGGTTTTCGTTCGCGCGCTGTCGTCAGAGCGTGCGTCTTGAAGTGGCGCGCCGCGTCGGCGCGCGCGTTTGCGTCGTCCATTACATCGCGATCGTCGTCGCGTCAAAGTTACACTACGGTACTGTACAGAGAAACACCCATTCGTCGTCAAAGTCGACGACGTCATCGAGCGTCGTCGTCAATCGATTTCAAATTCCACCCGTCCCGTCGGCGCCTCCGCGCGCGTTCGACACATCGGACAACAATCCCGTCGCGCGAGCCACGCGTCGATGCACGCGTCGTGAAACTCGTGCGAACACGTCGACGACGCCCGCTTCACCACTTCCCCGTCCACGAACGTCTCCAGACACACCGCGCACACCCGCGTCGTCATCGTCGTCCCTCTGTACTCTCGTCTCGGCAATCGCGCGAGAACGTTCGCGCTCGCGCCTCGCGTCTCCGCGCCCGCGCCCGCCTCCAGCGCCTCGTACGTCGACTCCAGCTCCAGCATCGCGCGCACGACGTCGCCGAACCGCATCGCTCGCGGTATCGACGTCTCCACGACCCTCAATCGTCCTCGTTCGTCCGTGAACACGCGATAGTGCGCGTCGCGCGCGTCGTCGAGCGTTTCGAGCAGCGCGCGCGCGCCCGCGAGCGCGCCTCGCGCCGCGCCCGCGAGCGCGCCTCGCCGCGCGCGCGCGCCGAGCACCGCGCCCGCGATCGCGCCGAGGCCCGCGCCCGCGCCGACGCACGCCGTCTTCGCGCACGCGCGCGCGGCGACGCGCGCGAGCGCGCCGACGCGCGTCGAGGGCGTCGCGCGCGCCATCGAGTCGCGTCATCGCGCGACGGTCGACGATCGCGGTCGCGACGCGCGTCGGCGCGCGCTCGGGCGATACATCGCGATGCGAGCGACGTCCTCGCGCGTCGCCGAAGCGCGCGGCGTCGCGACGGCGCGACGACCGCGACGAATGAGACGCGGATGCGCGGTGCGCGCGAACGACGCGGACGGAAACGGCGACGCGCGCGGAGCGCTCGAGGCGGAGAACGACGCGACGCGGCGACGCGGACGCGCGATCGCGCTGGCGGGATTCGCGGTCGGCGCGGCGTCGTTCGCGCTGACGGCGACGACGACGGTGGGAGATTCGGGAAACGGCGGCGCGGCGAACGCGGCGACGGCGAATTTGGCCAAGTTGGAGCGAGCGTCGACGCCGCTGGACGACGCGCTGAGGAATGGGAGGCCGACGGTGTTGGAGTTTTACGCGGATTGGTGCGAGGTGTGCAAGGAATCGGCGCCGACGGTGTACGCGGTGGAGACGGCGCACGGGAAGGCGGTGAACTTTGTGATGTTGAACATCGACAACGCGAAGTGGAGCGACGAGATGGACGCGTACGGGGTGGATGGGATACCGCATTTGGAGTTTTTGGACGCCGCGGGTGAGAGCGAGGGATTCATCGTCGGTAAGTTTCCGCGCGAGGTGTTGGAGAGCAACGTCGCGGCGTTGGAGGCTGGCGAGCGAGAGCTGCCGTACGCCAAGCGATACGGCGCGGCGAGCAAGGCGACGACGCAAGACATCGCGCAGGCGCCCGCGCAATCGGCCGATCCGCGCGCGCCCGTGTCGAGCTCCGATCCGAGGTTTCACGGGTGAAACGTCGAGTAAGCAATGCGCGCTACTGTATGTATTACACGAACGATGATCAAATTTAGTCCTCGTCCTCGTCCGCGCGGCGCTCGACGCGCGCCAACGCGCTCGTCGTCGTCGTCGCCGCGTCGGTCGTTTCCTTCGCCTCCTTCGCCGATTCTCCTTCGTCGTCCTTGACGTGCACGAACACGCTCCCCTTATTCCCGACGCTAATTCGCACTTCCTCATCCAAGAACCGCTGTTCCACCCAGCCTCGACCCGCGCCCGGTTTCGGATTCAGCTCAAACGTCTTCAATCTTCGACCGCCGAAACTCACGTCCACCGTGCGAATCTCGATGTTCGTCCGCACCGCTCCCGCGTTCTCGCTCGTCGCGAACGCTTCGATCCTGAGCATTCCCAACTCCACCGCGTTCCGCACGCCGTCGTCCTCGTCGAACGTTTGATAGTTTTTCGCCGCGCCTTGAAACAAAATCTGAAACGGATTCGCGTTCGCCGCTTGCTTCGAGTGCACCAGGCGCCATCGCCCGCGCAGCGCCCGCGACGTCGCGGGCGAGCGTCGTTCGCCGTCGTACAGCGCACCGCACTCGTCGATCGCCGCGTCGATCCTCTGGGCGTCGTTTCTTTCGATCGCATCCAACAGATTTTCCTTCGCGCCGAGCAGCTTCAGATCCTTCGCCCGCGTCGGGTCGAACGCGCGCGTGCGCGCCGGCTCCGCGCTCGCGTTCAAGCGCGTCCGCGCGCGTCCGCGCCCGCGCGTCGCGAACCGCGCGTCGACGCGCCAACGCGTCGAACGCATCGCGCGCGCGGCGATCTGCCGCGGATTCGCCGCACTGCGCGACGCCACGCGCCGAGCGTCGACGAGCGACGCGTCGCGCGATTCGCGGGTCGCGCGAACGCGTCGTCGCGCGCGCCGCGCGCCGGTTCCCGACGACGCGCGTTCGCGACGCGCGACGACGAACGATCGAGGTCGTCGAGCCGGCGCGCGATCGAATTTGAACGAAACCGCCGCGCGACGGCGGTGAGGGCGGCGCGAGGCGCGCGCGATGAGCGGGATCGGCTCGGGATACGACCTGAGCACGACGACGTACTCGCCCGACGGACGCGTGTTCCAGGTGGAGTACGCGGGGAAGGCGGTGGACAACGGCGGGTTGACCGTGGGGGTGCGGTGCGCGGACGGATGCGTCATCGCGTGCGAGAAGCTCGTGCCGAGTAAATTGCACACGCCGGGGACGAATCGACGCGTGTGCGCGGTGGCGCGACACGCGGGAATGGGCGGGAGTGGGTATAACCCGGATTTGAAGGCGGTGCGAGACCGCGCGCGAGCGGAGTGCGCGCAGTACAAGTCGTTTTACGGCGACGCGATCCCGGCGAAAGTTCTGGCCGATCGCATGGCGCATTATTATCATCTGTTCACGCTGTACTGGAGCGTGCGCCCGTTCGGGTGCTCGAGCGTGCTGGCGGTGAAGGATTTCGACGGCTATCACTTGTATCTCCTCGAGCAAAACGGCGAGTGCGCGAAGATGAAGGGCGCGTGCGTCGGTAAGGGGAAAAGCGCGGCGAAGACGGAGGTTGAAAAGTTAAATTTTAGTGAAATCACGTGCGCGGAGGCGGTGAAAGAGTTGGCGCGCATCGTGTACGCCACGCACGACGTGAAAGACAAGGAGTTTGAGTGCGAGTTGAGCTGGATTTGCGACGCGAGCGACGGCGAGTTCGTCCGCGTGCCCGAGGACATCGCCGAGCCCGCGCGCGCGGCCGCCAAGCGACTCGCCGACGGTGAAGTCGACGCCATGGACGCTACCTGATCGCGCTCGCCTTCTAGTTCGACTTTCGAGTGATCACGACATTTTCAGAGTTCGTCGGTTGTAACCGAAGAAGTTAGTTTACGCGACAGTTTACGCCGCGCCGCGCGCCTTCGCCGCAGATCTCCCCTCGCGAGTCTCCCCTCGTCGCGCGTCGCCGCGAAAAGATATGCGTCTGCGCGCGTTCGTCCTCGCGCTCGCGGCTCTCGCGTCCCGTTCGCACGGCGCGGTCGCCGCGAAGACGTTTTCTGTGCACGGGTACCTTCCAGATTACCGACCCGCGACCGCCGCCGCGCGAGCGTGCGCGCGCGGTGCGCGCGTGCTGGCGTTCTCCGCCGCGCCGTCGTCGTCTGGTCGCGCGCTGGACGGCCTGGATGGGGTGTGGAAGAAGACGGACGAGGACGGTGACTGCGCGAGCGATTTGGTGGTCGGCGGCGGCGGCCGAAGCGACGGATTCGGAGCGGCGGCGGAGTCTCCCACCGCCCTCGTGGCGGCGGTGAAGCGCGCGGTGGAGACGCACGCGTTCGATGGAGTGTCGTACGATTGGGAGTACCCGGCGCGCGAGAGCGATTGGATGGCGTTCGGGGAGCTGCTGCGCGCGACGCGCGACGCGCTCGACGAGATGGAAGGCGAGCGCAAGCGCTTGAGTTTCGCGATTCATCCGACGGTGGCGACGTTCGAGGCGATGGTGAAGTTTGATTTGATGAAATACGTGGACTACGTGCACATCATGGCGTACGACTCGCGCGATCCGCGCGGACACGCCGCGATGAGTTTCGTGGAGAGTTTGATGGAGTACGTCAAGCGCGAGTTCGACGACGTCAGTAAATTCACGGTCGGGATACCGTTTTACGCTCGCTCAATGCGAACGGGCGAAGCGAAAACGTACGAGGAGATTCGTCGCGAGTTTGCGAGTTCAGAGAATCTCGACAAAGATCAAAATGTAGTCGGAGATTGGGCGTTCGACTCCGTCGGCGTCGTTCGAAAAAAAGTCCGCTTGGCTCGACGAATGGGATTCGGCGGGGTGATGATATGGGAACTCGGGCAGGACGTGCAGGACAGTTCTTCGTTGTTCCTCGCCATCGTCGACGAGATCGCGTCGCTCGACGCTCACACCGAACTGTGAGTGAGTTGCATTACACGAGCGAAGCGCCGCTCTGCCTATTTTTTAGTCTACCCTATTCTTCTTGGCGAACAGAGACGCGACCATCCCCAACGCCCGCCCGCCGTACACCATGACCCATATCCACACCCGTTCACCACCGATGTAGTATCGATCCGTGATCCACGCCAATACGTTCCACACTCGCGCGGACGTCCCCGGCTTCCATCGCTCATCGTAGCGCCATCGACCGCGAGCGTGACACCCCAAGTTTTCCCAAAACCCATTCTCGTACGACGTCTTGAGCTCGATTCGAGATAAATACTTCGCGCTCTTCCAGCCGTACAACGCGGGAAACACGAGCCTGGGTCCACCGTGGTCGCGCGAAAGCATCGCGCCGTCGGCGTCCGTAACGGCGAGAAACGCGCCTTCGCAGTCGCGCGCGTCCACGCCAACCGTGTACCCATCCGCACTCGTCTGGTACAAACACCGCCAACCACCGACGTCGCGTTCGCCGAACGCGCACTCCAACGCGACTTCCAGCGCCACGCCTCGAAAATCCAAGCCCAGTCGACTCCACCCGGTGACGCAGTGCCAACTCGTCCCGAACGCGCTCCAGCGACCACCGTTCGCCGCTTTCAGCGCGCCCACGCTGACCGACGTCGCGCCGCCCGATTCGCACGAAAACGTCAGTTCGAACGCGTCGCCCTCGGCCCACGGGTCGTGCGTCGCCGGGACGGGGCGCCCCAAGTCGAGTTTTATCCAGCGTTGAACCTCGCGCTGTCCCGAAGCGCCGCCAGCGCTGCGCGAGGACGACGCGCGCGACGACGCGCGGGCGGCGCGCTCGCGCAGGCGCGCTTTCTCTTCGACGTGTTTGCGCACGACGGGGTCGTCGACGTCGATCATGGACGCTGGAATGTGCGGACGCGCGGGCGTTGTACAGTTGGATTTTACAGTTGGGCGTCGTCGCAAAACGCCGACGCGCCTCGAACGCTTTCTATGTCGAGCGGAAAAAGAAATGGCGAGTACAGTTCGAATGCGGCGCCTTGTGGACCTTTGCCTCGCAGCGAGCATCCAGGGCAGAGGGTGAATCCTGGATTGAATCGAATTTGGAATCCCGACGATTCCTTGAGTACGTAAGCGACGTCGCACAGCGTCGTGCCTTGCCCGTGGCATCGCGCGAAGAAATCATCCGGCGTTTGCTGAATTTTGCCCGAGCTCTCGCTCGGAGAGATTTTCCAATCAAAGGGGACGACGATGACGACTGAAGACATGTCGTAATCGAAAGATTGTCGATTGCGCACGTCTAAGAAGACGCGTAAGAACGCGTCGAAGCCCGCCGTGCCCAACGGCACGACGGCGTCGTCTGAGGACGCCGACTCGTCATCCGCCGCGAAACGGCTCGGGTAGCTTGACACTTTAAATGAAAAATCAACTTCGCGAGGGAAACACACCCGCCTGCCTCGAGGCGGCGGCGGTGGCGGTGCGTCGAAAAACGTTCGCATGCCCATCGATTTGAGCATGTCGCCATTTTCAAAGATGGGGAAATACGCACGATGCTTAAGAACGAAGGACGTGTACGACGAGTCCCCCCTCAGCGTGCATCCTGGACATAAAATCAAGGTGTTCACGAATCGTACCTCCACCACATTCGACGAAACGACGAAATCGATCGAGGGACACACGTTCGTCCCGTTGTATCGCCCTTCGACGTAAGACCAGAAACACTCGAAGATCCAGTCGCGCGGGAGCGCTCTCGTCAACGTCGACTGTGCTGGATCATCGTCGTTCTTCACGCGAACATATCCTGGGAATCGCAACATCAGGGCTTGCCCGGCGAGGTTCACGTCATTCGCGCCGTCGTTTCTAATGGTGTACTTTCCCACCAGTTCGAAAGTCCCTTCAGTTCCGTCTCTCTCGACGCGCTCAAACGTGCTCTCAGTTGTCAAATCGGCGCGCGCGCGCGTGACGCAGCACATGAGCAAAAAGAGAAAGAACCGCCGTGATGTCTGCATCGTTGCCATCACGCGCGTCGTTATGTCTCAGCTCCAGCACGGCTGCGCCGAACTCTTCGCCGCGTACACATGCTCGTAATCCGCCATTGTATCTCGTGATGTACACCAGCCCGACTTTACCGAATCCGTCTCCGCGCACCCTCCGATCTTCGACCGAACAGTGGCCTAGTCGCCGACCCGCTTCTTCGAAACGAACCACGCCACGAAACAGTTCACTCACAGAAACAACTCACTCACGAAACGAAACGAACCACGCCACTATGGGCTCTCCGCGACGGAGCTGCGGCTCGAAAAAATCTTCCAACGTCTTCGTTGGATCTAAAACGGAATCTTTGTCCGACCCGTGCGCGCGCGACCACCGATAACGACCGTGTTCGTCGCAAAGCGCGTACTTCCCTCTGCCCTGCTCTTCGACGAACCTCCGCAGCGCCTCCACCTTCGCCGTCTTCGGCGCCGACGCGAACTCCACGGGTAACCGAGCCCGCGTCTCATCCGGCTCACCCGACGTCTGCCGCGCCGCCGCGACGTCCCTAAACTCTATCTCGTACGCCCCATCGTCCTCGTCCACCGTCTCCGTTCGCGTCGCCGCGTCTTCGTCTTCGTCTTCGTCTTCGTCTTCGTCGCCGTCGCGCGCCGCGAACGCCGTCGACGTCTCGTACCCAAAACATTCCTTCAGCGTCCGCAGCGCCCGCCGATCCTCCTCCGCGTCGTACGCCTCGCGCGCGTCGCCGTACACCCGCTCGCACTCCGCGTCGCGCGCCGCGTCGCGCGCGAACGCGCCCGGCGCGCCGCGCGCGAGATATTTCTCTCCGCACACGGCGCAGCTCGCGTCGGGTTCTCTCGCCTTGAAGCACGCCTCGCACGTCGCGTGCGCGCACGTCGACGGCAGACACGCGCGGTGAAGCGTCCCCCAGCACATCGCGCACCGCGTGCGCGCGCGCGTGGCGTCGTCGACGATCGGGAGGCGACGCATCGTCGCGAAGTGTGGACGCGAAGGCGCCGACGCGGCACTTCGAGCCGCGATGGCGTCGCGCGCGAGCGACGACGAGCGCGCGCGAGCGAACGCGACGCTCGAGGAAGAGCGCGCGCGCGTGGCGGAGCTGCGGGAGAAGCTCAGGGGGGCGGTGAAGAAGGGGAAAACGATCGAGAAGGAGCGCGAGGCGTTGGCGAAATTGTTGGAGGACGCGCGTCGAGCGAGCGGTGCGAACGCGCGCGAGGACGCGGAGGCGACGGGAGGGAACGAGAAGGCGCTGGAGACGAAAGTCGCGGTGTTGCGGGCGGAGTTGGAGAGTTTTAAGGCGGAGAACGAGGCGCTGAGGGAGAAGTTGGACGCGGCGGAGGCGTCGAGCGACGAGAGCGACGACGAGAGCGACGACGGGAGCGATGGAAGCGATCGAGAGGACAGCGGTGGGTCCATCGGGCGCGAGGGGAAGTCGAGAAAGACGTCGAAGGCGGCTCGGATGCGGTTGCGCATCGCCAAGGCGGTGGAGGAGAATGAAAAATTGACGCTCGCGTTGAACGATTTGCGAAGCGAGACGGCGAACGCGACGGCGGCGGCGAATGCGGAGAAACTCGCGGCGGAGGCGGCGAAGAGGGCAGCTGTTGAAGAGAGAGAGCTCGCGGCGAGTGCTCGGGCGCAAGCGGAGAGTGAGCACGTAGCGAGCGTACACGCGCGAGCGGAGGCGGAGGCGCGAGTGACGACGCTCGAAGCCGAGCTGGAAAAGTTGAGCGAAGAGAACCGCGCAGCGAACGGACGCTTGGCGCATCTCACGGAAGCGTTCGCAGCGAAACAGGAAGAGTACGAAGGTAAAATTGCAGCCGTGACGCAGAGCGCGCAGGGTGAGTCAACCGTCGATCGCGCCGACGTCAAGAGAATCGAGACGGAGCTCGCGCAAGCGAGACACGCGCTTCGCGAGGCGCAAGACGAAATCGATCGGCTGAAATCGAGCGATGCCACCGAAAGTGCGCTCGCAGCGCGCGCGTCAGAGAGCGTGTGGAAAGAACGCGCGCAAGCCGCCATGGCGCAGGCGTCTGCGGCGAGGGAGGCGTACGAGACGCAGATGAACAACTTGCGCGCGGATGGCGGCGCTTCGAGCGAAACCAGCACGGCTGCGGATGTCCTAGCCGCGGAACAGCGCGCGAAAGAAGCCGAGAGCGCTCTCGAAGAGACGCGCCGTGAACTCGCCGCCTTGGCGGCCGAACGCGCCCGCGATAGCTCCGCGTCGTCGCCCGCGAACGCGTCCTTGGCTTCGCTCTCTCGCCGACTCGCCGAGAGCGAAGCGCTCGTGCTGAAGAAGAACGAAGAGATCGATTCTCTCACTCGACGATTCACCGACCTCGCGTGGCGTTCGACGATGGAAAAACGCGGTGCCGTCACCGGTGTCGCCACCCCGACCGTCGCCAACGCCGTCGTCGGCGCCGAAACTTTGACGCCGCTCGCGTACAAGCGTCCGCTCAACCGCAGGCTCGAGAGCGTTCTGCGTCACAGGCGATTCATCATCGGTTCCTACCTCGTGCTCTTGCATCTCATCGCGTACGAGTACTTATTCGTCGGCAACTAACGCCCACATTCGCGCCTAGCGCTCGCGCGATGAATACGAACAGTCAGTCCCCCTCCCGTCGCGGTTCCGCAAACCCCGCCCCGATCTTCCGATGCGTCCGATCTTCGACGGCGTCAGCGCCTACGTCGACGTCACGCTCACCGGTAACGTCGACGCCAGCGCGCCGTTTCGCGCGAAACTCGTCGCGAAGGGCGCGAAAGTCACGGTGAACATTTGTCCAACGACCACGCACGTCATCTTTCGCGCCGCGGACGCCGCGCGAGGCGTCGCGCTGCACCGCAAACTGGCCGAGATGAAGCTCGCGTCCAAGGTCAAGGTCGTGTCACCGCTCTGGATCACGAACTCCGAGCGCCGAGGGGAGATGATGGACGCGAAGGACTTCGCGACGACGCCGCGCGGCGTCCCGTCCAAATATTCGACGACGCCGAAGCGCAACGTCACGCCGAAGAACGCATCGCGAAGCGGAACGAAAAAGCGCGATCGCGAGTGCTTGGAATCTGTGGATTTAATGAAGTACGACTCAGACGTGCGACGGATGGCGGAGATCGCGGCGGAGTTGGACGCGGAGCGCGCGCGCGCGGCGGCGCTCGACGACGGCGACGCGACGACGAAGAAGACGTTCGCGGAGGCGGTGCGAGCGACGTCCGCGAAGAAGAAAAGACGCAAGGTCGAGTTTAGTGAGTGCGATGAAAACGTCGCGCCGACGGAGGATTCGAACGGCGCGTGAGGTGACTTGAGCGTTCCGCTCGGCGACTCGCCGCACTCTTCGCATGGCGTCGTGCGCGACGTGCGGGACGGCGTTCGCGTCGAGAAACGCGCTGTTCCGTCATCTCAGGCGCGACGGACCGTGTCGCGCGATCGACGATGCCGACGATGCGTCGACGTCGTCGATGGGCGCGCGCGCGGGCGTCCACAAGACGTCGGTGGCGAGGGCGTTCGACGCCAGGGCGCGCGGGGAGGACGGTCCGACGCTCGCGTACGCGAGCAGCGGAAGGAGCCACAAGAAGGAAAGGGACATGACGAAGGAAGAGGTGCGGGCGCTGAACGAAAGGCGCAGGAAGCGCGCGGCGATACGGAAGGAACTGAGAGCGCGAGGCGGCGACTCGAGCGGGACGGCGGGCGACCCGGCGGCTGATTTATGGCTCGGTGGACTGTCCGGGAGCGCGGGCACGATGAAAGGGGTGCGCCAGGTCATCTGGCACGCGATGCCGCATAACTCAGACTTGCCACAGCCGCAGGTGAAGTTCATAAAGCGTAGGGGTTATAAAGTCAATGGAGAGTGGAAAGCGTTTGCGTTTTTACAGTGCAGAGACGCGGATGAGGCGCGCGTGCTCCAGGCGGCTATGAATGAAGTGAGTGTGACGTTGAAAGATGGAGTCACGAGCGTACTGAAGGCGAGGCCCGCGGCGTATAAGAACAAGACGAATGATGCGAAAGCTGCGCCGGCGGCAGTTGCTCCTCCCGCTCGCGCGTTGCCTCCCGGAGAGCACCCGCCCGCGAGAGAGATTTTCATGGCGTGGACGGCAAAAGACTTGGAACAGCGCGCGCTGGCGCGCGGCATGACACACGCAGCTCTCATCGATGAAGCGGTGGCGTCGAACGAGGCGGCGTCGTACGTCAACCTTCGAGGCGTCGCGGTGGACAGCGCCGCGACGCAGCGCTTGAAGGATGAACTCCTTCGATCGAAGTGGCCGGCGCGTTCGCATCGCCGCGGCGTGAAAAGTGATGGCTACATAGTTTTGAAGCGTGAATTGTCGCCGAATGATCCGTACGCCAAACTCAAGGATGCGTGCGAGAGATTGATGCGAACCGTCGACGAGACGTTCCCCTACGATAGCCTAGCGATAACGAAAAATTTCATCTCCTCGGCGCACTTGGACAAGGATGACAAATCTCATCAGTACTCGATGTCTTTCGGCACTTTTACCGGTGGTGGTGAGTTATGCGTAGAAAGCAAGGACGGAAAGACGCGCTGGATGATTGATACGCGCGAGCGTTTGGCGAGATTCGACGGCAGATCCGTGCACTGGGTTCGCGGATACAGTGGCGATCGTTTCTCGGTGGTGTGGTACGTGAATCGCGAATCGTATTTCACCCCTCAACGATACGATGTGGATGAAACTTTTGTTGGCGTGGACTCTTCGTCGTCGCGTTGCGTCGTGCAGTAGACTTAGAAGTATTGAGAATAGAATTACAACATCATTTTAGTCGCTTTCGTCCCAGTCACGCATAGATTTGCCAGACTTTGACTTACTCGCGCTTTTTTCACCCTTTTTCTCTTTCTTTTCCTTTTTTGCCTTTTTTTCCTTCTTCTTCTTCTTACCCTCGCTACCCGAGAGCATCTCGCTCGAGCTCATCGTCGCCGAGCGCGCGAGCGCCAATCCGAGCGGATCTTCAACTTTTTCGTACTCATCCGCGCTCGGCGTCGCGTCGAACGCAGCGGCGAGACGCTCGGGATCGAGATCGACTGCGGACGGCGACGTCGGCGGTTTTGATTTCCCGTTTCCGTTCTTCGGTTTCTCGTCCGACTTCCCGAAAAAAGGATCGTCTTTGCTAATCTGACGAATAAAGTGTGCGGGCGATTCCGCGTCGACTTCGCCGTCGCTGTCGTCGTCGTCTTCGTCATCCCATCCGTCCATCTTCATCGCGACGTCGCGTCCCGCGTCCTCGTCGTCCTCGTACCCATCGTTCTCATCATCACCACCCTCCTCGTCGTCGTCGAGCCAATGGTCATCGCCGCCACCCTTCTTTTGCACCATGGCCTCGATCGCGGCTTTGTCCTCGTCGGCGATGTCTCGGCCGCCGAACGCCGAGCGCTCGACGCCGCCCGGTCCTAGATGGCTAAACTGCGGGGGGAGTTGTGGCTCGTCCGGGTTCTTTCCGTCCGATTCGGCGGACTTGCCGCCGAGTGTGGCAAAAGTTTTCAAATTGTTGGCTAAATCTTCCGATAGCTCGGCGGGCGTCTTTCGCGCGATGTTGGACACCGCCGAAGCCGTGGAAGAGAGCGCGGCGCCGGCGACGACGAGAGGAATTTCCCCGACCGTCATGTTGCTCAGCTTGCTCCAACTAAATGAACTCTCTTCGGGTGCTTTCACCGCACCCCCCTCACCGTTCTCTGCCTTTTCCTTCGCCTCCTGCTCCTCGGGCGTTGGCTGATGAATCCCGAGCTTGCGAGTGTACGCGTCGTACGAAGATTCTTTAATCTTTTCCAAAGCCTCTTGCGCCTGCACCGTCGCCGTCGTGTTCAGCGTCAACGCCTGTTCCAACGTCATGCGTTTCAGACATAGAAACGGCACGTGCAAAAACGTCGACACCGCGCTCAAACCGTAACAATTCAACAACGACGTCTCGATCACCACTGGCGTAAACGGCCTATCGCCGAACGCGTCCTCCAACGCCGCCTCCACCTCACCCACGCTCAAACCTCGCTTCTCATCCGGATAATCCCTAAAGTTCATGATCAACGCGCTCGGAATGTGTTTCGGTAACTTCTCAAGCTCTCGCATCGCGTACTCAAACGTCCATCGCTTGCTCGGATCGACCAACACGCAACACGCGTGCGCGCCTCGATACACATCCATCACCGTCGCATCCAACGGAAATGTGTGCGCCCCGCTCCCCGCCGCGCTCGCCTTCTTCGCCAGCGTCAAATTATCGCTCACGTCTCGCTTCGGTGCCTTATCCACGACGTCCCAAACCTCCAACGCCACGACGTCCTCCGGGCACGATTTCGCTCGCCAGCTCACGTGCGCCGTTTTTATCTCCTTCGTCGTCTCATACGCCGCCACGAACGTCCCTCCGCGCAGGCGTCGAAGAAGGGTCGACTTTCCCGTCGCCACGTCGCCGCGCAGGACGAGTTTGAAGTTATACGTCGCGCCTTGGCCGTATTTCGTGCGCATGGATGAGTCCATCTTCGTAATCATGCGCCTGCGATAATCCTCGTCGCTGAGCGTCGTCGTGGACGCGCTCGCGGTGCCGGACGCGCTCGCGGTGCCGAAGGCGGGCGCGTACGACGCGACGGTCTCCTGGAGCGACGTCCACCAATCCGTGGACGCCGCATTCGTCGTCATGGCGATCGCGAGGCGAATTATGGCGAGGGCGACTGGCGAGCTACACGGCGGCGGCGTCTAATTCGGTTTCTAAGCGCCTGGTTTGCGCGCGAGACGCCGCGAGCGCCCTGCGAAGGGCTGATATTTCGCGTTCGCGATCGGACTCGCGCTCGCGACAGCGCGCGACGAGAGCGACGCCGTCGGTGAGCTCGCGCTCCATGTCGGCGATGCGTTCCGCGTGCGCTCGCGTCTCGTCGGATTTGTCGGCGAGCGCCTTTTCAGCCGCCGCGACGTTGTCCTTGACGCGGGACACGTCGAGATCGACGAGCTCGATGACTTTTTCGAGACGGCGATGCGCCGCGCGAAACGTTTCGCACTCGCGTTTGACGTGCACGAGCTCGTTGGCGGCGCGCAGGAGTCCCTCGTCGACGCGTTCGCGGAGCGTCTCGGCGTCCGCGTCCGAGTCCACGCGGATCAACGCGTCGACTTCGCCGACGCGCGCGTCGAGCGCGCGCGCGTATTCATCTTTCAGCTCCACGGAAGCCTTGAGTTCGGCCTGGAGTTCCCGAATGCGCTGCTCGAGCGCGCGTATCGTGGCGTCGCGCTCGACGACGCGCCGTTCCGCGCGCTCCGCGGAGCGCGCGCGCTTCGCCGCGTCGCTCGCGGCGTCCTCGAGTTCCGCTTTCAGCCTCGCGTTCTCCGCCTCCACGCGTAACTTTTCCGCCTCGAGCGCGAGCGCCGCGCGCGTCGTCGTCGTCGCGTTCGTCTCGTCGTTCTCGTTCTTCGTCGTCGCGCGCGCGCGTTTCATCGTTCCGCGCGTCTCGTTGTGGCGTTGGCGTTACACTCGCGCTGACATAAAAAATCCACGCATCCGCGCGTCCCTCTCGTCCCCGATCGATCATCCCTTTTCGCCGCCTTCTTCACCGCGCCCATCATCGATCCACGCCGTCTCGCTCGCGCCGTCCGTCTCCCTCGCCCTCGCGCTCGCCCTCGCGCGTCACCCTCGCTTCTTCGCCAACAACGGATTCGCCGCCGCCAATTTATTTTCCCTCTGTTTCGCCCGCATCGCCGCCTTCTTCGCCTCCTCCGCCTTCACCGCCGCCGCGCCCGCCTCTCCGCTCGCCGCGAGCGCCGCGCGCGCCGCCTCCTTCCTCGCCGTCTTCTCGCGCAGCGTCTTCGCGTCTCGCTCCGCGCGCCGCGCCGGCGTCAAATCCTCCTTGTTGCCCTTGGACGCGTTTTTCCCTTGCTTTTTTTGCGCCTTCTCCTTCGCCAGCTCGCGGCTCAGTCCGCGCGCCATAGTCCGCGCGCGTTCGTGCCTTGGCGCGTTCAAGCGCGTTCGCGCGCGCCGTCGCGTCGTCGATTCGCGTCGCGTCGCGTCGCGATGTGAAGCCTCGGTCGTCATTCGCGCGCGCGTCGCGTCGCATGGCGTCGCGTCGCGTCGCGAGACCGCTCGCGCGGTCGGTCGCGACGGTCGGCGACGCGCTCGCGCGCGGCGCGCGATGCGGCGGCGCGCGCGACGCGCGACGGCGCGGCGAAGACGTCGGACGAAATCATCGCGCGCGCGAGCCGCATCGCGTCGAGCGGCGATGGCGGACGCAGGGCGCGACGGCGCGCGAGGACGAGCGCGCGGTGGTGCGGGCGCTGCGAGCGATGGCGCCGGAGGCGCGCGCGCGGGCGGTGGGGACGGTGGCGGCGGAGGACGCGGCGACGCGGGACGCGGTGATGGCGACGCTCGCGAGCGCGGGGACGCTCGATCGCGCGTTCGAGGACGCGGACGCGAACGGGGACGGGGTTTTGGATAAGAAGGAATTTTTGATGGCGCTGAGTCGCGACGAACGGCGGGACGCGGCGTCGGTGGGGCGGGAGGAGGCGAGCGCGACGGCGAGCGCGACGGCGGCGCAGTTGCGAGCGGTGGCGCTGAGTCAGGCGGTGCCGTTCGTGGGGTTCGGGCTGTGCGATAACGCGGTGATGATCATGGCGGGGGAGTCTATCGAGACGGCGCTCGGGGTGGGGTTGGGGCTGAGCACGATGGCGGCGGCGGGGTTCGGGAACACGGTGAGCGACGTCGTGGGGATCGGGTTGTCGAGCAAGATCGAAACCTTCGCCGAGCGGTTGGGGTTCCAGGCGCCGCAGAATTTGACCCAGGCGCAGCGAATGACGGCGGCGGTGCGATGGGCCAAAGTCGCGGGCGCCACGGGGGGGGTCACCGTGGGATGTCTGCTAGGGATGTTTCCGCTTTTGCTCGGTTGGTGAGCGACGTTGCAATATCGACTTCGTAGCGATTATTATTTCTATTTAGCGCGCGTCAAGCTAATCGCCGCGACGGTGGGCGTGATCGCGCGACTCGCGAGCGGTGCGAAGCTCATCGTCGCCGTGTCGAATTTGAGCGACGCCAAAACGGACGAGCCGGCGACGTATTCTGGTCCAGAGCCGTGGATGCGTTTCAGCGTATCCTCGTCGACGACGGCGTACACGCCTCGCAACTTTCGCGGCGCGACTTCGGCCGATCCTTTCAGCAACAAAACCACCGATGGGAACTCGCATTTGTCAATCGCACGCACGGCGGCGACGTAATCATCGCGATCGGGCGGCCCGACGAGCACGCGAAGCGCGTTGCGAATGAGGCGCTTGTTCGAAGGCGCGCGCGCGGGAACGTAGCACGCGGCGACGCCGATATCGCTTCTACGGCGTTCGGGAGACGAAGCCCCGCGACGCGCGACGGGCGACAGCGACGACGCCAAACGTCCGCGTCTTTGCGCCGCGCGTTGCAGACTCGCCGCGTCGTCGCCGTCGTCGTCGCGTTCGCCGAACCACGACACCGCGATGGGCTTCGACGGCGGCGACGTCTCACTCGACGACGTCGACGCCATCAGCCGCGCATTGCGACCGGGAAACCAGGTCGGCACGCGCCCCGATGGTTTCGGTTCGTCGAACACGACGTCCCACTTCACCGGTTTCGCGGACGGGGACGGAATCAAGCGAAGCGCTTTCGGCACCGGCGGCGGCGTTCTCGTCAGCGTCTTCGTCTCCCGCGACGCCGCGCGCGTGCCGCGACAGTACGCATCGCTACCGAAATCATCACACACATCTTCATCGAGCGCGTTTAAACTCAACTCCTGCAACATATCCGAAGCCTTGACGAACCCGGCGTCGACTCGCGCCTTCGTCGATTTCGCCGCGGGCGATTCCAACGCCCGCCAATCCTCCGTTAAATCCAACTCATCCACGTCCTCGTCGAACGCACCCGCGTCAACGTCATCACCTTCGATCTCAAACGCGCCGAGCAAATCTCGTCCTTCCTCCTCTTCGTCTTCGTCTTCGTCTTCGTCTTCGTCTTCGTCGCGTCGTCTCGACGGCGACGGCGTCGCGTCCCCGAATCTCGCCCCCTCGTCCCTCGCCGCGTCCACCGCGAACGCCGCCACTCGTCGCCGCAGACTCTCCGCATATATTTCTCGCACCACCCGCATCGTTCCTCGCGCGTCGCGCGCGCGCAGCGCGTCCGAGCCATCGAACACGCCCGCGCGGCGCAGCTGTCGCCCCAAGATTTGAATCGAATCCTCGTCCGCGCGCGCCGCGCGCGCCTCCTCCGCGCCCGTCGCGCGCGCGAGCGCGTCGAGGAGTACCTTTCCGTCGTACAGATCGCTCGCGTCGGCGACGTCCGCGCCCGCGGTGCGTCGCAGCCAATCGAACAGGGCGTCGTTCGGCATCACTTCGCGTCGCGATGTGCCGCGCGCTGGGCGCGCGCGTCCCGCCTCGCGCGTCGCGCGCGTCGCGTCGCGTCGACCGCGGTCCGGCGCCGCGGCGCGCGGTCGAGCGCGTGGACGTCGCGCTGAAGGAGTGGGCGTTCGTCGTCGACGCGCTGCGACGCGGCGAACAAATCGCGCTCGCGCGCAAGGGAGGCCTCCGCGACGCGCGCGGGTTCGAGCTGCGCGCGGACGCGTTCTGGTTGTTTCCGACGGCGTTTCACGCGGATCTATCGGCGTACGCGCGCGCGGCGGGGACGGCGAGCGCGCCGAAGGCGCTGGACGCGCTCGCGGCGGCGACGGGAACGTTTGAGGTGCGCGCGGAGGACGCGCCGAAGGCGCTGAGGGTCCTCAGCGCGCGATCGGGCTGGCCGGAAGATTTGTTCGCGCGGCGGGCGAATTGGAAACCGGACGCGCCGTTGGTGATTTTGGAGGTTCGATGCTACGAGGCGCGGGAGGGGCTGACGATCGATCCCGACGACGAGCGGTACGGGGGGTGCAAGTCGTGGGTCGACACCGACGCGTGGGTCGTCGACGACGCGTCCGCGCTGCGCGCGTGCGTTTCGGACGAGGAGTTTGAGGCGATGTCGAGGTCGTTGCGCGAGGATTTGTTCGCGATAGGCGCGACGCAGACGTCGTGACGGATTTCGTCGCGCGGGCGATCGATCGTCTTCTAATGTAGTGTTACTGTATCAATCCTGGTTCTAATGTAATTATCATCGATCATCGGAACTCGTCCTCGAGCGCGCGGAAGGCGGACACGATGTCGTCTTCGAGCTCGGCGAAGCGAGCGCGAATCGCGTCTTCGCCGTCCACCGGATCTTCAAACTTCATGCTCGCGATGCGATACATGAGCTCGCTCATGCGCGCTCGAATGACGTTAAACGTAATCTTCGGCCCATCGCTCGTCGTTGCCGCGCGCTCGACGGCGGCCGTGGCGAGCGCGTGGAAACGAATCATGTTTCGCAACATGCCGATGGATTTGTAAAAGGGGCAATACTTGTCGTACGCCGTGAAGGAGTTTTGCTGCAAGAAGTCCTCCTTTAAGAATTTTGCCGTCTCCAAGACAACCTTATCCGTCTCCGCCAACGAATCCTTACCGACCAACTGCACGATTTCGTTCAGTTCGTCCTCCTTTTGCAACACCTCGCGCGCGACGACGCGCAATTGCACAAACTCTGGATCCGTCTTTTCGTAAAACGGCTCCAACGCGTTGGTGTACTTGGAGTACGAAATCAACCAGTTCACCGAAGGAAAGTGCTTGCGCTGCGCGAGTTTTTTATCCAAACCCCAGAATACCTGCACGATACCGAGCGTGGCCGAGGTGACGGGGTCGGAGAAGTCTCCACCAGGGGGGGACACGGCGCCGACGACGGTGACGGAGCCCTCGCGATTCGGGCTGCCGAGGCATCGCACGCGACCGGCGCGCTCGTAGAAGGACGCCAGTCGAGCGCCGAGGTAAGCGGGATATCCGCTATCCGCGGGCATTTCCGCGAGACGACCGGAGATTTCACGCAACGCCTCGGCCCAGCGCGAAGTAGAGTCAGCCATCATGGAAAAGTTGTACCCTTGATCGCGAAAGTATTCGGCGAGCGTGATGCCCGTGTAAATACTCGCTTCGCGCGCGGCGACGGGCATGTTTGACGTGTTCGCCACCAGAGTCGTACGCTTCATGATTGATTCCTCGCGTCCGTCCGGCATAGTCATCGTGAGCTCGGGGAAATCGTACAAAACTTCCGCCATTTCGTTCCCGCGTTCGCCGCATCCGACGTAAATAATCCCGTCAGAGTTGGAATACTTCGACAACGCCTGAGAAATAACAGTCTTCCCGCACCCGAACGCGCCGGGAATCGCACAAGTCCCCCCTCGCACGCTCGGAAACATCACATCGAGCACGCGCTGTCCCGTCAACAACGGATGATCCGCCATCAACTTCTCCGCCACCGGCCTCGGCGCTCGCACCGGCCACTGTTGCTTCATCGAAAACTCCTTCACCACTCCCCCGAACTCGATCTCGATCACCTTCTCATCGATGCTATATTCTCCATCCGGCGCGATCCACGTCACCTTTCCCTTCGCGTTCGGCGGCACCATCAACCGATGTTCGATCAACGCGTTCTCTTGCACCGTCGCGTATATATCGCCGCCGCTCACGTGATCGCCCGCCTTCACCCCGCTCCTCCCGCTCACGAACTCCCACGTCTTCGACGCGTCCAGCGCCGGCACGTTCACTCCTCGCGGTATGAAGCAATCGCCGCACATCGCCGCGATCGCGTTCAGCGGTCGCTGAATCCCGTCGAAGATGTTTTCCAGCGCCCCCGGTCCCAAATCCACGCTCAGCGGCTGTCTCGTGCGCTCCACCGGGTCACCGACCGCGAGCCCGCTCGTCTCTTCGTAGCACTGGATCGTGGCCGTGTCGCGCTCGAGCCGGATGATCTCACCGACCAGCGCGTCGCCGCCGACGCGGACGAGTTCGTACATCGCCGCGCCGTACATGTTATCGGCGACGACGACGGGGCCGGAGACCTTGCGCACGCGACCGAGCGCGCGCTCGGGCTCGGCATCGTCGTCGCGCATGACCGCTTCGTCCGGTCTTCGATCGAGGCGTCGAGCGACTCGACGCGGGTCGACGAGGAGGCGCGGTGTGACGAGACGCGAGGGACGATCGATCGCGGCGAGACGCGGCGACGAGGCGCGAACGCGCGAGACGGCGAGGGTGAATTACAAAGACGGCGACGGCGTCGCGCGCGAAGGATGCGCGAAGCAAGGGTTGAGATTTGAATCGTCGACGTCGACGTCGACGTCGACGTCGTCGTCGGACGAGGCGATGATGACGAAGGGATGGGATCGAGCGACGACGCGCGAGGTCGTCGTCGGGAGAAGGTCGCCGACGTCTTCGACGACGCAATCGCTGTCGGAAGAATCGGGCAGGGCGGTGACGGAGGGAAGGAAGCGTCGGATAGATGCGGCGTCGGCGACGCGCTTGCGTTTGGCCGCGCGTTGCTTGGCTTGCGCCTTGGTTTTCTTGGCGTGGCAAATCACGCAGAGCGTCTGCGCGTTTTCCACGGCGCACGTGCCGCCGCCCTCGAAGACGGCGATTTTGTGATCGCACTCCCACGCGCGTCCGCCGGAGGGCTTCTCGGCGAGTCTGTTGAGATAACTCTTGCTTCCTCGCTCGCCGAACGCGGGCGCGAATCGCAAGATTTCAGCCACGCGTTTGCTTCGCTTTCTGTGCACGCGTACCTTCTTCACGAGCGCATCGCAATCGAGTTTACACTCGACGCACACGCCTCGCTCGAGGGCGAAGAGCGCGCGACGAAGCGCCGATGCGCTCGAACCTTGATCGTACACGCGCATGCACTCTTCGCCGCAAAACAAGTCAACGCGTCTCGCGACATCCGTCGTGATTCGATCTATGTCGCTCACGCAGTGCAAGCACAGCAACGTACGCCGGGACGTTCCCTCGGCGAATCGACATGGCACGCGCATCTCGTACTTCCTACCCGCCTTCGCGATGTCGGTTACGACAATCGTGCACCAATCGGCCTCCTTCGGTAACGGCACTAATCGCCCATGTCGAGTCGTGGATCCGGTGGCGGACGTGGCGGCGGCGGTTTTGGAGTTGAGCGCCTCGGCGAGCTCGTTGAGTTCGTGCGCGCGCGCTGGCTGTTGCCTGGCGAGTATCGAGTTACGATCACGCGCAGTCATCGCGTTCCAGGTATTGGAGAAATCCACGGCGGCGGCAAAGGCGATGGGATCGCTCGCGAGCGGCTCGGGAAGCTCCTTCGCGTACTTGGCCGACAAGCGAGCGCGTGTGAGCTGAGACCGACTCACGCTCGCACCGAGCGGAGCGCTCCCATCCGCTTTCCCGTGCAAATGCAGTCGTCCACTCGTAGCGCTGACTTCAAACCACATCGGACATTCCTCCGTCTTCATTTCGGGCGCGGATTCGAGCGCATCCGCGACGACCTCCGTCGCGACGGATTTGGACGTCGTGGCGACGGAAAACGCACTCTTTCTCGTCGCCTCGAGTTCTATTTGCGTCCCGTACGCCTCGACGTTCAAACCCACGCGTTCTCCATCCCCGTCCAAAGCTTCTCTGCACAGATCCAATTGACTTTCTAGACGCGCCCATCTGTCTTCGTCGTGCGCGCACGCGCCGCCTCGCGCGCAAAGAAAGTAAACGTTGACGCCGCTGTCGTTCCCTCGCCTATGCGCGCGATCCTCGGCTTGTTCCAGCAAAGACGCGTCGTCCGGCAATTCGGCAAAAATCACACACGATGCGGTGGAGAAATCTAATCCGGTCCCAGCTGCTTTAACGGAGAGCAACGCGACGCGTACGCCGACGACGCCGTCTTCGCGCGTCTGCGCGCCTTCGCGAAACTTGTCCACCAACACCTTGCGCTCGTCCGAAGGTGTCGAACCGTCGATGCGAACGTATGAGCCACGATTCTGGTTTTGGATTCTGACGCAAACTTCGCGCTCGAGCGCGTCGAGAACGGCTTGATGATGGGCGAAGATGACGAATTGCATCGAGTCATCCTTGAGCACGCCGCTCTCCAACCACTCGACGATCGGCTCGACTTTGAGCATGCCGACGATTTGCGACACACTCACGCGCTTGCCCCGCTCGAGCTCGCCTATTTTCTGATTCAGTACGTACTCTATGTCGTCCTGTTCGTCGTCCTCTTCTAAAATATTCCCCGCATCGTCGTCCTCGCCGTCGTCGTAGCGCAAGTCGTCTCGCGGCGCGCGCGCCACCTTTGCGATTTTCGACCAAATTTTCGGCCCGCCCACGCGGGCGATCGATTGCGTGATGTCGATCGGCACCACTTGCCGACGTTTCGGCGGCAAGTCGCGCATGACGTCGCGTTTCAATCGACGGACCATCGTCGTGTGCGTGAGCAACGTGCGGAGCTCGAGTAAACGCGAACCGCCTGAGACGTCCGATCGTCCTTTTTGATCGAATTGAATGTCGCAGTAGTGCTCGGCGAAGTCCCACTTTTTGCCCAACATCCCCGGCCGCAGCGCGTCGATTTGGTAAAACATGTCAAAGGGTTTCGTGAGGGACGGCGTCCCGGTGGTGAGCACGGCGTACTTGGCGCGCTTAATCAATCGCCACGCCGCGTCCGTGAGCTTCGTCTCGTCGCCGCCGTACTTTTTGCTCACGTGCATCGTGTGGCTCTCGTCCGCGATCACGCATCCCCACTTTACGGCTAAGAATTCTTCTAAGAGCGGCGCGAGCATGTGATACGACGTGACGACGACCCGTCGCCCTCCCGTCCACGTCTTCGCCGTCTTGCTCTCCGCCGCGAGCTTGTCGAGCATAAACTTGTCCGAACTGCCGAAGATGACGCTCAACTGTCGCGGCGTCATATCCGTCAACCATCGCTCGAGTTCGTCCGCCCACACGAATCGCATCGCCGCCGGAACGACGCACAGTAACGGTCCAGCGTCCCTGTACGCGTCCGCGATCGCGATCGCCTGAAGCGTCTTCCCCACGCCCATTTGATCCGCGATGAGCGCCCTGCCTCGCCGGCGCAACGCGAACCGCACGCCCTCCTCTTGAAACGAATACAGCGCCTCGCGAATCCTCGGCGCGATTTTTTCGTACACCGCGTCCACATCGTTCTCCTCATCGATCTCATCCCCACCCCGATCGCGTCCGCGATACCCCGGTCCACGACTCAAATACTCCACCGTCTGCGGCGGCGGCGTTCCGATCGGCGCCGTTCGCCGCGTTCCCTGCCTATACCCTCGCTCGAACGCGTCCATCGCGCACAGCCCGTCGTACACGCGCTTCAGCGCCGTCATTTTCACCCTCCACGCCGCCCCCGCGTCGTCGCTCGTCGGCGTCGTCGGCGCGACGTCTCCGATCCCCGCGCCCGCCGCCTCCGCCAGCGTCCCCGCGAAGCCGTGTCGCAGCCGTTCGCGCGAGCACGACACGATCGCCCCCTCGTCGCCGACGACGTCGATCCACACGTGCGGTCGCGCGCGCGCGCGCGTCGGCGCGACGCACCGCGCGTCCGTCGTCGTCGTCGTCGCCGTCGCCGTCGCGCGTCGTCGCGCGTCGTCGTCGGCGTCGCGCGCGGCGCGGATCGCCGCGTTCACGTCGAGCGCGGCGAGCGCGGCGTCGTCCGCGTCGAGCGCGACGTCGCTCGGCATCGTCGTCGTCGCGATCACGCGCGCGCGGTCGTCGCGAGCGGCATGGCGATTCGCGACGCGTCGCGAAGTGAGTTGACGCGCGATTGAATGATGATGCTCGTTACAACGCGTCGCGCGGAATCTAGGCACCCGCGGCGAAGGCGGCGAAGTCACGAATTCGCGCTCGAACGAGCGAGCGCGAAACGCGCGAAACGCGCGAAGGCGTCGTCGCGCTCGGCGACGGCGGGAAGGGCGTCGATGCGAGCGGCGAGACGGGAGGCGCGACGACGCAAATCGTCGTCGATTTCGTCCTCGGTGGGGGCGACGTCTCGCGTCTCCACGCGCCAGTCGTCGGCGATGTCGGCGAGAAGGCGACGGTTGGCGCGCGCCGCGAGCGCGACGGCGTCGCGAACGTCGTCGAAATCGACGAGCGCGAAAGAGGCGTCGGATTCGTCGTCGAGCTCGCGCGGTAGGACTTCTCGACAGATCGGGCACGTCATGGAGACTCGAAGCCAACGCGCGTGGCACTCGTCGCAAAACGCGTGTCCGCAATTGACGACGACTTGAAGCTTGTTGTCCATGCATATCGAACACTCCGCGTCCTCGCCTTCGCCCGCGGCGTCGACGCCGTCGGACGAAGACGCCGTCGCCGCGCGATTCGCCGCGCGGCGCTCGGCGTCCAAATCAATCGCCAGCTGTTGAATAGTCGGCTTTAACGAACCATAAAACTCCTCGAACGTCGCCCGACGAATGACGTGCACGATCTCGAACCCGTCCTCGTCGCTCGTCTCGCCGTTTTCGCCGTCGACGCCGCCCTCGTCCGCGACGATTTCCCCCTCGCCGCTCGTCCCGTCTTCGCCTCGTCGCCGCGGCTCGGCGACGTACCCGTACGCCGCGCGTCGCCATCGCCCTCCCGACCCACCCTCGCGCGCGTCCGTCTCGCGATCGACGCCGACCGCCTCAAAGTCCACCCCGCACTCCGCCAACGCCTTCCTCGCGAACGTCGGCGCCCACCGCGGGCACTTTCCCTCGTCGTACGAGAGCGCCGCCCGAAACCGCGCGCGGCCTCCATCCGTCCCCAATCCCAGCGCCGTCGCCAACCGCGCCAGCGCCGCGTTCACGTCCCCCAGATCTCGCAGCGCGCTCTCCACGTCGCGCGCGCCCGCGGCCTTCGCCACCGCGCCGTTCGCCGCGCGCGCGACGCGTCGCGAAAATCGTCGCAACCGTCGCTGCAGCACGTCGTACTCGCTCGCGATGCGCGCGCCGTAGCGATCGCACACCGCGCGCGCGACGACGACGCCGTACACCACGAGCACCGGGTCGACGCTCATCGCGACGCGGCCGCGCGCGCCGCGTCGCGCACTGCCGCGCGTCGAACATCGATCCGAACGATTCGCGCCGGCATCGCGCGACGCGCCATGTCGCGCCGCGCGACGCCGCGCGCGATCGTCGCTCGGCGCGCGCCGTCGCGACACGGCGCGCGCGGTCGTCGCTCGGCGCGCGCGACGCGCCGCGACGGCGACGCGCGCGCGGCGTGGGAGTCGCTCGACGCGATTCATCTGCTCGTGTTCGACCTCGACGACCCCGAGCGCGAGGCCGTGTACACGACGTCGCGACGCACGGCGACGCGCGCGACGAACGCGTTCGTGTGCTTCGAGAGCGCGGAGGACGCGCTGCGGGCGGCGATGGCGGTGAGCGAGGTGGCGCGGGACATGCCGGCGGTGGACGCGGCGCCGCCGGCGGCGCTGGCGCTGCTCGCGACGAGCGCGGGGTACGACGTCGAGTTCGTCGAGCGGGGAGGAAAGTTTGAGGTGCCGACGACGATCGTGGACGAGGGCGCGACGGTCGGGGGCGAGGATTTCGCGGTGAGCGCCGCGGCGTTGGCGGCGTATTTGACGGGACGCGAAGACGAAGACGAAGACGAAGACGAAGACGAAGACGAGACGCGCGCGGTGAGGGACGCGCGCGCGCGCGCGGCGTCGACCATGCGCGACGCGCTGCGCGCGCCGGCGAAGCGCGTGCGCGACGCCGCGGCGTCGAGCGCGTCGCTGCCGGTCGCGGGCGGTCGCACGTTTATATTCGGCGCCAGGGCGGCGCTGAGCGCCGTCGCGCGCGCGGCGCGCGTCAGAGCCGCGCGCGACGCGCGAGAGTGACGCCGTCGTTGTAACATACAGTAGTGACGCTCGTCGCGCGCGCGACATGCCGCGCGGTCGATCGCGCGCGCGCGAACGCGCCGCGCGCGCGTCGATTGCGATCACGATGATCTGCGTCTCGGTCGCCTTGCTCGCGCGCGCGACGACGACGCGCGCGCGCGCGCTCCCGCGCGAACGCTCGGAAACGACCGCGCGCGTCTCTCCCGCGGCGCCGCGCGGCGACGTGCGCGCGCTGACGATGGCGACGCTCGGGACGCTGGGAACGGCGCGAGGCGGCGGCGACGCGCGCGCCGACGACGACGCGGCGGTGGTCGAGTTTTACATGCCGTGGTGCGGAGCCTGTCAACACTTCGCGCCGGAGTTCGCGGAAGCGGCGAATGCGATAAAGGATCGCGTCGCGGCGTACGCGGTGGATTGCACGAAGGAGGGAGCGATGTGTAAGACGTTCGGCGCGACGTCGTATCCGACGGTGTTGCTGGGCGAACCGGGCGCGTTCGCGCGGCGGGAGATGGATAAGTTAAAGAAGTTTACGCGGACGAACGTCGCGGCGGAAGTGGTGAAGTGGGTGGATGAGGAATTGGGGACGACGTACGCGACGCGAGGCGCGGGTGCGAGGGCGGTGGAGAACGCGCGGAGGAGCGACGAGGAACGTCTCATCACGCGCCGGGGGCGAGAAGAGGCGACGAGTAGAGATGGGAGCAAGGTGACGTGGACGAAATTCGCGAACGTAGCGGATTTAGAACGCGCGACGATCGAGATGTACGCGCAGATGACGTCGGAAGCCGTATTCGTGTCCTCGCCCGAGGCACGACAGGCGTTCGAGAGCTTTCTCGCGTTCGCGAGCGAGACGCATCCCATCGAGACTTGCCACCGCGGTTTGACGAATTTGCTGACCACGCTCGATGACAAGTGGCCAAAGGATGGACGTGCCACGACGGGAATGATTCGCGCGGCGCTCACGCTGGATGTTCGAGTTTGCGGCAAGCCGCGAGGCGAAGACGTCACCATCGTCCCGCAATGGGTCGAGTGCGCCGGCAGCGTTGCGGGCTTGCGGGGATACACGTGCGGAGTATGGATGCTCTTGCACTCCCTGGCGGTTCGTGTTCCGGGATCGTCGATCACAAACATGGAATTCATTCACGCCATCGAGGGATGGGTGCGGCATTTTTTTCCGTGCGAAGAGTGTCGGACGCACTTTTTATCGCTCATCGAGAGCCCGGCGACTGGGTTCGGTGATTTCATCCAACGCACGGATGGTGCGTCGATGTGGTTATGGAAGGCGCACAACATCGTGAACGCGCGCTTGGCGGCGGAGGACGCGAAGGAGATCCCCAACGAAGTCAATATTCGAACGGGGGACGTTTTGGCCAAGAGCGACCCGTCGCATCCCAAGGTGCAATTCCCGCCAAAGTCGCTGTGTCCATCTTGCTACGAGCGCACCGCAGGCGGTGAAGACTCGTGGGACGAAGTTCACGTGTCAGAATTCTTGTCGTCGTATTATTTGGCGAGTGACGAGCGGCGACAACCGGACTTGAACGCCGCTACGAAGAAGGCGGAATTTCTCGCCAGCGTCTTAGACGCGTCCAGCATGCGCGACGAAGCCTCGTCGCGATTGCGCAAGGCGCTGAATTCGGGTGAAGACGTGTTTACCGTTTACGATGTGTTCTGGATGAGCGCGCGGACTTTCTCCATGTTTGCGTTCATCCTCTTCATGGCTGTCAAATCGGGGGCGCTGAGTCTGTTTCACAGACGAGCGCGCGGCGGGAATACGTCCCCGCGCATCACGACGTACGCGCGCGGGAAATACGCGTAACGTACGCTACTGTAGAACACTAGTCACAATTAATTAGAAATACAGCTACTTCGGAAAACCTCCATCCCTTTGCACGTCGATCGCCTTACTCGCCTCCGCGATGACAATCTGTTTGTTGGTCTCCACGACGTTCCCGCACATCACCATCTCCTCCAGCATGCAATACACCTTATCCAAATGCATCATGATATCTAATTCGCACACGTTTCCAAAGTGCCTGTCCAACGTCTCCACCACGCCGTGCACGAACTCCAACATCGCGAGCTCGTTTTCCTCTCCCTCGCACCCGACGACGAAGTACAGGCTCGCGTACCGTCTATAAATCACCGTGTACTCTCGATGCTCCACGAACGCGCACTCATCCGCGCCGCGCGCGATGCACCTTCGAACGATCGTTCCCTCCAGCTGTCGCCGCTCGTCCGCGGTGAGATTCGAGTCAAAGTATTGCGCCAATCGCGTCTGTCCCTGCTTGTTCACCATCAGCAAGAATCTACGTCGCGCAAAGAATTCCCCATCGTTCGTCGTCGTCAGTCGTTCGACGTCGCGTCGAGCGTTCGCGTCGCGCGAGACCTTTCGCGCCGGACGCCGTCGCGCGCGCACCGTATCGTCATGGCGCCGCGACGCCGCGCGCGCGTCGCGCACTGACGCGCGCGGCGGGCCCGTCCGCGTCACATCGCGACGCCGCGCGCGCTCGACATGCGCGACGACGACGCGTCGACGGCGTCTCGATTCACCGAGGCGTCGACGACGACCGTGCGCGTGCACGTGTACGATCTAAACGCGAATTACAACGACCTCGCGTATCCAATCGGACTCGGGATCCATCACTCGGCGGTGGAAATCTACGACCGGGAGTACGCGTTCGGGTACCACGACGACGCGAACGTCACCGGCGTGTTCGACATCGCGCCCAAGAGCGCGCCGCACCCGGCGAAGTATCGGGAGACGATCGAGATCGGGACGAGCCTGCTGACGGAGGATCAGTTCGCGGACGCGTTGGAGGCGCTGCGGCGCGACTTTCCGGGACCGAGCTACGATTTGTTGAAACGGAATTGCAATACGTTTACGGAAACGATGGTCAAAGTTTTGACGGGGAAGAGCGTTCCGGGATACGTGAATCGATTGGCGAATTTAGGGGCGGTGGCGCACGATTTCGCGCCGTGTCTGTTACCGACGAGCATCGTCGGCGATTTGCAGACGCTTCCGGCGACGACGGGACAGAACGAAGAGACGGAGGACGTCGACGGAGGGGAAGAGGTGCAGTTGTTGGCGGTGCCGACGGAGGAAATGCACGCGAGTTGATCGCTGTAGTCTGTAGAGAAGTGTTTGTATAACGTCGCGATATCACAAGTAGCTCACGCATGTCGCACGACCTAAAGGACGTCATCCTCCGTAACTACGGGCTCGTATTCGTCGTCGTCGTCGTCGTCGTCATAGTCGCGTTCTTCTTCGTCGTCTGTCTCGACGTTGTCGCCGCTCGCGTTGGGATCCTCAAAGTCTGTGTACGGAATGTACGTCGTTTGCGACACCGCGCAATCGTACACAGATCCGATGTCGTAGGCGTATGAGTGCATTAGCGTCCCCAACACGCGGATGAGCGCCTTTCCCACGCACGCGCTCGCCTTCTGGTACGAAGTCTTTGTCTTGAACACGATCTCCACGGTGTCGTTCGTGGCGGTGTCGCTCGTGGCGATGAGTCGAAACTCTTGCACGGACGCACACATGCGACCGTCAAAATATTCATCAGATACTTCGCGTAAGTACTTGTGTGTGCGCTCGAGCATGACAGCCAAGCGGCTCGCCACGATGACATCCTCCTCGTGTGACACCAACGAACTCAAGCCAAGACGCACCGCGAGACGGTGATCTGGACGTTTCATGCGTTCGAAAAACTCCTGCACAGTGCTCATGAACGTGCGCACGCCGTCAGGGCGCCCCGTGAGCCCTTCGAGGCGCTGCGTTAAATTGTGCGGTCGCTCGGGCGCTGGCTTGAGTCCGATTTGCCAAAGTAGCGAGTGATACAAGCAAAACTTGTCCGGCGTACGCTTGTCCGGCTCGTCGTCGTCTCGCATATTTTTCATCACCATGGATCCGCCACGCACGATCGATCGCACGAGTGAGGCCGCAGTATTCTTCGCCGCCGTCGTCGTAATGGATGAAAACGTTCGAAACGGTCGACCGCGATTGTCTCTCGCTCCAATGCCCGGTTTGAGCGGTAAAATGTGCGCCTCTGTGGTGAACAAATATGGATACGGCCCGCCATCCACGATGTTCTCCCGATCTAAAGCCGCGTCGAAGAGTAAATATAAGTACTTCAACGTCTCCGATAAGAAGAAACTTTCCATTTTGTCCACGAGCTTTTGCGTCGAAACGTCCGCCATGTGAGCGTAACCGCAATTCGTCTTGAGCAAACGCAAACTCGCCAAAAAATCACGACCACAGGCGATGTACGTCACGTCGCCCGTGGCCTTGTACAATAAATACGTGCTTTCGATGAGCTCTGGGCGCAGAGGATACGGCTTTTGCCCTGGAATCGCCGCCCCCGTCCGCACGTCAAAGCCTTCAGGTGTGAAACCGTAATGTTTCCACACCTGGAAAAACGCGTCGTGCGTCGTCGTCGCGGTTTCGATGTCACCATACAGCGCCTGTAAGCCGGGCCAGAACGACATCAACGAGTCATATCGTGAGCTAATCAACTGTCCAGTCATCATACCGGCCTCGACGTACCACGGTGCTAACCGCACGTGTGCCTCTACCGCTGCGTACGCTTCTTCAAATATTTCCAAATGCCTTTCGTTACCAAACAAAATGTATGACTTCAACATGTACTCGTAAAATGAGTCGATTCCGGCCCCGACGCTCGCCTCGGCTTGCGTCCACTGTCCGGTTTCGATATCAATATGTGCACCTACTAAGCCTATGTCACTCCTGTGATCCCACAACGCTTCCAACGCGGCTTCGGCGACCCGCCTAAATCGCGGATCCCCCGTTAACGCGCTCAACGTCCCAAACTCTAAAATCAACGAGCCTCCCGCAGCAGTGCTCGTAATGGTCGTCTCATTCACTTCTACACCGTACTTCAAATTCACCGCACCATACGGTATGCCCGTCTTCGTCTCAAACGCTGGAAGAAACGCCTCACCCAAATCGTTCGCCAGCTCCAGCAACTCGTCCTCGTACCACTCAATCCCAAACCCCGTCGCCTCATCGCTCGCCAGCAAATGCGCGCTCAGTAGTCCGCCGAGGACTCTAATATTCATCTCAAACAAGCTCACGTGCGCGTCTACGTCGAATCTCGTGTTATCGATCACCGCTCGAACGCCGCGCTCGAACGCCGTCTTGTTCCCCATCACCACCATCGCGTCTAACGCGTCGATGAGCGTCACCGCGAACCCCGATTCGCTGCCGAACGTGTTTACACCCTCGCAAGACATCGGCTTCAGCTCATCCGCGGGGTAGGCGTGGACGTTGTACGACTCGAGCGTGTCGGTGAACATTTCTTTGACTTCGTCTCGGAGCGCTTCGATTTCCGACCGGGACAGGCTCGTGGACGCGCCGCGCGCCAGCCGCGGCGCGACGAAGAAGCAGACACCGATAACGCATAAAATGCGTTTTAGGCGCGCGCGCGCGGGCGCCATGACGGCCCGCGCGCGCGGGTGTGTCGAAACGAGTGTTTCTCTGGGGTTGGTTGCTACAAGACGTCGGGAAGGCTAAAGCCGAACGCGCGTTAAAGCCAATCCTTGAGACCTCCGCCGCCTTTCTTGGCGTCCGCGGAGAAATATCGATCGATGAGGTCGTCAGTGCGATCGCGCTTGTCCGCGCCGTGGGGCTTCTTCTTTGGCTTGACGGATTCGGGCTCGCGCTCGCGTTTGCGGCGCGCGTCGTTTCGGTCTTCGCGCTTAGCCTCGGCGGCGCGCTGAAGCATCTTCGGCGCACCTCCGCTGGGTTTCGAGGGCTGCTGTTTCGTACCGCGTTTGTCGCGCGGTTTAGCGTCGCCGTCGGCGTCGGCGCGGGATGTGGGCTTTGGGGCCCGATTGGCGTCGTCGCGCGGCCGCTTTGGAGCGACGCCCGCGGCTTTCTCCTTCTTGGCCACGCGTTTGGCCGCTTGCTCCGCGCCTCGAGGCTTGTCCTCGTCTTTACTCGCGGCCCTTTTCTGTTGTCCCTCGCGCTGCTTCGCCTTGAGTTCGAGCTTACGCACGGCTCGCGCGTCTTCTATGGAGAACTCGACGATCGGGCGCCGAGCGCGAGAGAACGCGTTCGGATTATTGTTCAACGCTCGCAACGCCGTGAGCGCGTGCTCGTGCTCTGTGAACTCGATGAATCCCATACCTTTACTCCTAGGCTTGCCGTTTTCATCCATCTTCTCATTATCGTACAGAAGCTTGGCGTGCAACACCTTCGGTACGGCTTGCGTCGCGCGTTGTTGCACGGCTTCGATGAACATCTTTTTCAACGTCTTTGAGTCGATTTCCGGCGGAATATTCCGCACCGACAGACGCGTTCTCGAGATGAAAAAGTTTGGATTCTTCAACTTGAGCTGGCGCTCCTCGTTCGATCGTCGACGCTTGTCAATATCGCTCTTGCTCACGCCGTCAGCGGCTGCGGACGCTTCGTGAATGTCGCCCTCCTGCGCCAAGTACAGATTTCTATTATCACGGTGTTTGTTCGCGTTGCGATATTTCGCACCCTGTCGGGCCATCATGTCAGCGGCTTCTGCCTTGGAAAGCGCGAGGGCGACGGTGATCGGTCGTCCTGCGACGAAAATACCGGCGCTTTCGCTTTCGCCCGCCTCAACGGCGGCGTTTGCAGAATTCGCATTGGTGAAATCAACGAACGCGTTTCCAGTGTGCTTGCCCGTGGTCTTATCCTTCACGACTCTGCAGCTCGTTACTTTACCGAATTTCATCATCTTTTCCTTCAGCTGTTGCCACGTCGCCTCGAGAGGTAAATTCCGCACGAATACGGTGACGTTTTCTGGCGTCTCGCCTGAATCCGCATCGACGCCCTTGCGTCCTTGCCACGCGGGATCCTGACCGTCCTTGCTATTCGACGCTTTGACATCCGGTGCTACTTGTTTCTTTGCTGCGATCGGTTTTCGCTCAGGTCTCGCCGGCTCAGCTTCCGCGATGACCTTGCCGAGTAGTCGAGACATCATATTCTTCTCCTGAGTTTCTTCGTCCTCGTCGTCACTCGAAGATGAGCTAGATCTATCGTCGCCTCTATCATCGTCGTCCTGGCTAACATTTGTCTTCGGTTCATCCTCAGCAACCTCCGGCGCGGTCTTTGCCGCCGCGTTTTGCTCTGCTTGGTACTTGGACTTCCCCAACGCAATGTCCACGGCGACTTGCCTACCCGCGATTTCCACCCCATTGCAATCGCTCACCGCTTTGTCCGCGTCGGATTTACACGTATACGTCACGAATGCGAAGCCTTTGGGCTTGTCATGGAAATCTGTCGGCACGTTGATGTCCCAAACAAAGCCCGCGGCGCTCAGCGCTTCTCGAATCGATTCCTTCGTCGCTTTGAACGACAAGTTACGAACGATGACGCGCCATTGCTTCGGCTTCGAACCTTCACCTCCGAGCGCACGCGCCCAAATGTACTCTTTAGGCTCGTCTGCGTCTTTCGCGTCCGTGTCTTTACTCTTCCGTCTCCGATGCGACTTTGCCTTCGGCGATTTCCCGTGCAACGCCCGAACGGCTTCTCGCGCCGTTTCCTCATCCTTGTACACCACCAACATCGCCCCGCGCTTGCACCCATCCTCACGAATCTTCGCTAACTTCATCACGTCGTCCGGACACGGCTCCGTGATCGTCTCCACCTCCCCACACGCGCGCGCGAGTTCCTTTGCCGCCTCCGCGTCCACGCCTTCGATCTCGCCGCCGAGTCTCACCCCGCCCAGCACCACCGTGCGCACCGCCGCGTTCGTCGCCATCGCACCGCTCCCCGCGCTTCGTTTCACGCGTTCCCTCTTCACAGCGTCCGCGCTCTTCCGTTCCCGTTTCTTCTTCTCCGCCTCCGCCTCCGCCTCCGCCTCCGCCGTCGTCTTCGATCTCTTTCCCGACTCCCCCTCCTCTTTCCCC